>Ga0208543_1000533_pt1 | contig 11928 bp, 10 predicted proteins | sample DEB08_DNA_14_FD_185497 | JGI IMG/M metagenome (GOLD analysis project Ga0208543, IMG submission 185497) | Aqueous microbial communities from the Delaware River and Bay under freshwater to marine salinity gradient to study organic matter... | ecosystem: Environmental > Aquatic > Marine > Coastal ...
CGTAACTTGTTTAGTGCTGTTAAGAATGATATTTTCATTAGTGACAATGCACTGCTAATGAATGAACTGTTTTTTAGAATGGTCGAATACAGCCTTGATGAGTATGGCACTGTGCATCCAGACTGGGTGTTCAAAACATCGTTTATTCGTGTGTTGCACAAGTTGCGTGATCTGGAACAGTATCCAACTTTCCGTAACGACAACAGTGAGTTTGTGGAAACATTTATTAACGAAGTAAAACCATACAAAACAAAGATACGTGATTATACCACACGTTTTGAAGGCGACGATAACTTTACAGGTGACGTTACAGATTTTGATACCTATGCATTTTATGACCAAGACCTAACACTGTTTAGAAAACCAAGTGGTGATTATGCTGGAGATGAAGTTACAAGAACCACAGGACTTAATGTTCCATGGAGTCAAAACTATACCTACTATGTTGATGAAATTGAAATATATAACAGCGGCACAGGCTACATTGTAGATCCAACAATTACAATCAGTGCACCAGATGTTGAAGGAGGAGTGCAAGCAACTGCTACTGCAATTTCAAACGGCAGTGCAATTATTGCAGTCAACATGACCAACAAAGGCAGCGGCTATACCACTATTCCTACAATAACAATAAGTGGAGCAGCAGGAACTGATCTAAAACTTATTCCAAGACTTAAAAATGATACTATAAGAGAATTTGATGTAACACTTAAATTTGATCGTATTACTTATAGTACAACTATACAAGATTGGACAGCAAATACAAGTTATAACTATCTTGATTTAGTGGCTTATAAAAATCTAAATACTGGTGTACAAGAAATTTATCAAGTAAGTGCTACAGGTGGATTTACAAGTGGTTCTACATTTAGTGCAGAAACTGCAAACGGTACCACTGCATTGACAGTTTATGCTGATGCAAATCTTGCCAGTAATGCAGATAGAATAGCAGCATACTACACCCCAACATCAGGAATGATTGGCGATGATTTGAATCTGTTACAAATTGGTACAGACTATACAGGCAACAGAGTCAGTGGATTGGGATTTGACCAAGCACCTGGCTTTGATAGCAGTACTTTTGATCGCAGTGGATTTGATGCATTTGAAATTGATTTGGATGGACTAGAAGTATTAGCAGGCAATTTGATTGATAGTAATATTCGTAGCACATTCAGTGACAGTTTGTTAGGAACACGTCCTGAAGATATTGATATCAACGGTGGTAAATTTGTTGATGTATACAATAGTCATGCTCCAGAAGAAGTAATTCCTGGTAGAGTTTTTGACACACTTGATATGGAAGTTTATACAGATCCTAGTGATGATTTTGAATATGACGGCAACGGATTCAACATTGTTACTAGAGCATATGTTGGTGATGGTAGCACCAGTACATTTAGTTTCCGTCAACTCAAAGCCGGAGAAGATGTTGATAATGTGTTGGTTTGGGTCGGCACACAAAGACAGTATAATGCAAGTGTAAACAGAACCGCAGGTACAGTTACATTGAGCACTGCACCAGCTGCTGGAGTTGGTGTGTACATTTATGGTTATGGATTGACTGGCGAAAAAATTACACACGAACAAACATTCACAGGAGATGGCAGCACAAACTTTATTGTAATGGGTATAGGTCTTAGCCAGGTTGTGCAAGAGTTTGTGATTAAAAACGGTGTAAAGTTGGTCAAAGACACGGACTATGTGATTAGTGAATCTGATAATAGAACCATTATCACACTAACTGCAACACCTGCGCTCAATGATCATATACATGTGCTTACAAGCAGTCAGGACGCAAGTCGTTATGCATTTACAGAAACTTACACACAAGCAATCACACTAACCAGTGGTGTACAGACATATAGTCTAGATAAAACAATTGAATATGTTTGGCCATACGAAGGTGCTGTGGTTGCTGAACTAGATAATCTAAGACTGCGTCCAACAAATGCAAAACACTACACAGCAGATGGAAGTACATTAACCTTTACCATACCAACCAGTGCTGGCGAAGGTGCAGTTGCAGATGGGGACATTCGGGTTAGTGTTATCTCGCCAGATGACAGAAGCACACTTTTCCCAACAGTGAACAAGAGTGTGAATATTGATTACACAGTTGATCCAAGTGATGGTAGTAGTGCAAGAACTGTTACATTTTACGATCCACCGAGCACAGGTGACACAGTGATTATAAGTGTGCGTACAGGTGCAGAGTACCTAGTTGACGGAACAACAATTACATTGACTGGCAGTGCTCCATCATACACCACCGGTGATGTGTTGTATCTGACCAGTTTCAGTAACCACAATCCTATTCGTCCACAAACACAAGTGTTTGTTGGATTGGGCAGTGACACTGTAACAGATGATGAACTGTTTGACGAAAGTGGATTTGACAGCACAGGGTTTGATGAGACAAGCATCGTTGGTGTAAGTATCAGCAAGTACACACTGGATCGTGCAGTAACCAACAACAGTTATCTTTGGGTCACACTTGATGGTGTTAAATTACATCCAGGTGAATATGACATTGACGATCAAGGTAGATTAGATCTAAGCAGCCAAACTGTTAACAGTATCAGTGAAATTATTGTGACATCATTTACAGAAAACATAATTCAACCTACACTTGGCTTTAGAATATTTAAAGACATGCTAGGTGGTATCAACTATTACAGAATTTGTGATGATGAGAGTACAGTTGTTGCACAAGATGTTTTCACTACAGCTGATAAAATTTATGTTGAGGATGCAAGCAAACTCAGTGATGTAACACCAGACAGCAAATATCCAGGAGTGGTGTTTATTGGTAATGAACGTATCACCTACTGGGAAAGAAATACCCAGTTTAATTACATAACTAATTTACGCCGCAGCACCAGAGGCACACGCTATGCACCAATACACAGAGCAGGTGTTGCTGTGATTGATGCCAGTGAAGACAGTAGAATGCCTGCAACAGATACTCACACCAAGACTTGGTATGATCTAGGTACAGGCACTCCTTCTAATAGCTTGGGACTACAAGCAAGCACCACAGTAAATGCAAAATTCTTAAAAGGTTGTCAGGCAATTGTGCAAAATTATACAAAAGAGTTAGATAGTCGAGAATATATAGAAGATGATTATGTGGTAGAAGGCTACATAGAAGAACAACTGATTTAAGGTAATAAATATGTTAAAGGTAGAACACAATGGCAATCATTCTTAGAAGTAGCAAAAGCGTACCGCTTACGTTTGTTGAAATGGATGGAAACTTCAGCGAGCTAAATGCTCGCACAACCATACTTGAAAACAATCATATTAAAAGTGTTAATGGAACTACAACCTCAAGTGCAGCAAACAATGCAATTACCTTAGACACAGATGACATCGGCGAAGGGTCTACCAATCAGTATTTTACAAATGCAAGAGCAAGAAGTGCTATCAGTGTCACTGATGCAGGCGGTGACGGAAGCCTTGCTTACAACAGCAGTACTGGTGTAATCACATACACAGGACCTAGTGCAGCAGAAGTAAGAGCACACATAAGTGCAACCAGTGCTACAGGTGTAACATACACAGCAGGCACAGGTGTTATTGCACTGGCCAGCATACCAAACAGTAGCCTAACAAACAGCACAATCACAGTCACAGGCGACAGTGGTAGCACTGCAATAGACTTAGGTGACACACTACAAGTCACAGGCGGTAGTGGAATTGACACTGCACAAAGCGGCGACATACTTACAATTGGTATAACTACAGATGGTGTAGATAACACTCATATTGATTTTGGTACAGGTGCTAATCAAGTTAGTACTGCTGATATTCCTGAGCAAACAAATTTGTACTATACAGATGTGAGAGCAGATGCAAGAATTGCTACAGCAGTTCTTAATGACATCAGCGATGTTAATTACAACGGTGGACCAAGTACCAACCATGTGCTTACATGGACAGGCAGTGAATGGCAACCTGCAGAGGCACCGGGTGCAGCAGGTGGTGAATCCAACCAAATGTCAAATGTTGGTGGATATAATGAAATTTTCAAACAAAAAGTTGGTGTTGGATTTCAGCTGCGAACAATTGACCATGGTGATAATTTAACTATCACACAAGGCACAGACACCCTTACAATCAACACAGTGTCAGCACCAGAGTTTGGAAACATCAAAATTGGTGGCAACAGCATAGAAAATATTGCCACAAACAGCAACATTGCACTGGTACCAAATGGTACAGGTGTGGTAACAATAGACAGTGATTTGCTGCCAGCAAGTGACAGTGCATATGATTTGGGTGCAAGCGGCACAGAATGGGCAAATGCATACATTGATGATGTAACTGCAACAACTGTAACTGCAACAACTGTAACTGCAACAACTTTAACAGCACCTACAGCAATAATTGACGAAGTTACAATTAGTGGAAACAATATTTCTACTAATACTACGAACGCTAACCTAGTTCTACTTGCAAGTGGAACAGGCGTTGTTGAAGTTGATAGTAATATTGATATGAACAGTAACAAACTGGTTAACGTTACTGATCCTACAAGCGCACAAGACGCCGCAACAAAAGCATATGTCGACACACAAACTTCAAGTGTTACAACCACCACAGACATTGCTGGCGATTCAGGCACTGACACTGTAACATTGGGCAGTGATACACTTACATTTAGTGGTACAGCAAACGAAATTACAACTGCAGTCACAGACAACACAGTAACAATCAGTTTACCAGATGATGTTACAATTGGCAGTAATTTAACTGTTACAGGTAACTTGACTGTAAATGGTACAACCACAACAATTAGCACCACAAACAGTATTGTTGAAGATAGTTTAATTGAACTCAACAACGGCGCAAGTTCAAATTCAAATGACCTAGGCTTTATTTTCGAGCGAGGTTCAACAGGCGACAACGCTGTGTTTGCTTGGGACGAAAGTGAAGATAAATTTGTAGTTGGTACTACTACAGCAACAGGCGCTGATACTGGCAATTTAACCATTGCAACAGGTACACTTGTTGCAAATATCGAAGGTAATGTAACTGGTAGTGCAGATACACTAACAACTGCAAGAGCAATAGCATTAAGCGGTGATGTAGTTGGAACTGCAGACTTTGATGGTAGTGCAGGTATTAGTATTAGTACAACTATACAAGCAAATAGTGTTGCACTTGGAACTGACACTACAGGCAACTATGTTGCAACTATCACAGGTGGTAATGGTATTGCTAGTACTGGTGCTACATCAGGTGAAGGCATTGCTCATAGCCTAAGTGTTGACCTAGCAGACACCACCACCTTTGCAAGTGATGGCACTGCAAGTAGAGCAGTTGTACTTGATGGCAGTGGCAACTTCAGTGCAGGCACTATTACTGCAGCATTAACAGGCAACGTTTCTGGTAACGTAACAGGTAGTTCAGGAAGTTGTACAGGTAACAGTGCTACAGCAACAACAGCAACTAACGTTACAGTAACAGCAAACAACACTGCGAATGAAACTGTGTACATCACTTTTGTTGACGGAGCAACTGGCACACAAGGCATAGAAACAGACACAAACTTATCATATAATCCAAGTACAAACACATTAAGCACATCAATCTTTGATGGTGAAGCAAGCAGCGCAGTATATGCTGACTTGGCAGAGATTTACGCAGCAGATGCAGAGTATTCACCAGGCACAGTGGTAAAAGTAGGCGGCATTGCTGAAATAACCCAAGCAGATCCTGACGCACAATATCTAGCAGGTGTGATTTCAACTGCTCCTGCTTACTTGATGAACAGTGCTGCAGACGGCGAAGCAGTTGCACTAGTAGGTCGTGTACCAGTGCGTGTTGTAGGGTCCATAAATAAGGGTGAGGCTGTATTTGCAACGCACAATGGTAAAGCAAGTTCAAACGGCGCAGGCCCAATCGTTGGAATTGCATTAGAATCTAATAGCGATTTAGGCGAAAAACTTATTGAATGTTTGTTGAAAGTGTAGTATAATGTCAGAACAAGGTAAAAATATGGAACCAAAAAACGAAAAACCACAAACACCATTAAAAGAAAATGGTGGTGTTATGATGGAAGGCCATATCAGAATCTTTGATCCTGAAACTGGCAAAGACATTGTAAACAAACGCAACGCTATTCACTATGAAAACATGAGTGAGGCACTTGCACTTAGCATAGCAAACAAGACCACAGGTTTTATTCATGAAATGGCATTCGGCAACGGTGGTACCAGTGTAGATCCAACAGGTGTTATTACATACTTGCCAGCAAACAGTAGTGGTGCAAATGCAAGTTTGTACAACCAAACCTATTACAAAGTAGTTGACGATAGTAGCAGTCTAAACACTGATCCCGGTCGCAACAAATTTACAGTAAATCATGTAGCAGGTACAATATACACCGACATTGTTGTGAGTTGCTTGCTTGATTTCGGCGAGCCTAGTGGACAACAAGCCTTTGATAACACCAGTAATTTTAACGAAACATATACATTTGATGAGTTGGGCTTGAAGAGCTGGGTTGGTACAGTGAATACTGGAAAACTGCTAACTCATGTTGTTTTCCATCCTGTCCAAAAAAGTTTGAACAGATTAATACAGATTGATTACACAATAAGAATTCAAACATTAACCAATTTGAGTGCAGTATAATGTGTAGTTATATTTGTGGCATAAATAACATAAGAATGTGGAGTTAAAAAAACATGGCATATACAGTTAATAAAACTAACGGATCTGTATTAGCAACAGTAGCAGACGGTACAATTGATACTTCGACAGACCTAGTTCTTGTTGGTAAGAACTATGCAGGTTACGGTGAATTCTTAAACGAAAACACTGTAAAGTTACTAGAAAATTTTGCTAATACCAGCGCACCCAGTTCACCACTTGCAGGTCAATTGTGGTGGGACACAACAAACAGTCTACTCAAAGTCTACACTGGTAGTGCATTTGTAGTTGTTAGCACTGCTACTGCAAGTGCTAGTCAACCAAGTAACAATGTAACAGGCAGTCTTTGGTGGGATACCACAAACGGACAATTAAAAGTTTACAATGGCAGTAGTTTTGTTACTGTAGGACCAACCTTTACTGCAGCACAAGGAACATCAGGTGCTATTGTTGAAACAGTAACAGACAGTGGCGCAACAGATCATGTGGTTGTTAAACTATATGCAGGCGGTACAGTAGTTGGAACAGTTAGCAAAGACACACAGTTTACTCCACAAAGTGCAATTGCTGGCTTTGCTACTATCAGCCCAGGCATTCAACTTTCAAGCACAGTAAGTGGTGCCAAGTTCCAAGGTACATCAACAGATTCAGATGCACTTGGTGGTGTAGCAGCAGCAAACTATTTGCGTAGTAATGCTAACGATACAACAAGCGGCACACTGGGTATACTTAACGACACAGGACTTAGTGTTGGTGTTGATGCAGACTTGACAGTGAGTGTAAGCGGTAGTAATGTAACTGTTAAAAACGTAACCACAGATGGTGATATCATCTTTAATGTAAACGATGGCGGCAGTGACACAGTTGCAATGACAATTGATGGTGCAACATCAAGAGTCACATTAGCAGGTGATCCAACAGCTAACTTGGGTATTGCTACTAAACAGTATGTTGATAACAGTATCAGTGCAGGCGGCGCACAAGATCCACTACTAGCAGACGGTAGTGTACAAATTCAAGGTGTTCTAATTCCAGATGGATCGGGCACAAGAGATTTGGGTTCAAGCAGTGCACCATTTGCAACCATTTACGGTGAATCAACTTCAGCACAATACGCTGACGTCGCGGAAATGTTCGCACCCGATACACATTATACACCAGGCACAATTGTTGCACTTGGTGGTGCTGCAGAAATTACAGCAGCAAATGACGAACTTGCTGAAGATGTATTTGGTGTTATCAGTACAAAACCAGCATACTTAATGAACAATGCACTAGCAGATGGACAACCAGTTGCTGTTGCAGGTCGTGTGCCAGTTCGTGTTGTGGGAATGGTAAATAAAGGTGATAGACTAGTTAGTGCAGGCAATGGTCTTGCAAGAGCAGCAGCACCAAGTGAAGCAAATTCATTTAATGTAATTGGTCGCGCACTACAATCCAAAACAACAATGGAAGAAGGCACTGTAGAAGCCTTTGTTACTATTAATTAATCGGAGAAACTAAATGGCTTATACAACTGGTGATACTATCCTCGATAATCACTACAATGACTTTGCAACCAGTGTCAACACTATATGGGGCACAGGTAGTAGCGTCAGAGGATACGGACAAAGTACAACAATCAGTAGTGTAAGTGCAGGTACAACTATTACTGCCACACAATGGGCAACATTGCTTAACAGAATTCGCAGCATCAGTGATCACCAAGGTAATGATGCAAGTATTACAGTAGATACAGTAACAAATCCTGCCGCAGGCAACACAATCAGTGTAATTTCAACACTTGCAGCAGACATTGGCACAGTTGACGCCAGTGCTGCGGTTGCAACAAACGCTGCAGGATTTGGCACAGCAATCACCGATACTGCAGCTCTTGCTACTTCGCTTACAGGCACAATCACACAAACAAACACATTAACATTTTCAAGTGCAAATGCAATGCGTTATGGTTGGAATGCAGGTGGCAAAATTGAGGTAAGTTGGAGTCTAAGCGGTGGTACCAGTGATGACAAGTACAACAACTGGGTGGCACTGGCAACTGCATGTGGCACATATCAAATTTTTGCCAACACATCAGGTAAAACAGGTGGCAGTGGCACAGCAAACATCAATCTAACCAACGAAGGTTTCTATGATATGGGCACTGGTGCAGTAACATCATTTAGGCAGTATGAAGATACAGCACCTTACACAGCCAGTCGCATTGATCTTAATACCAATCTTAATGCAGCACCAGGCAGTGCTACAGTAATGACACTGACCAGTCTTTGGGTTGATGGCGCAGCAGATGACGTTAGTTACAACAAAAACATCTACAATGTGCTTGATCAAGTTGATGGTACAAAGACCACAACATTCAGTTGGTATCCACCAGCAACCACATACCTCACAGCCACATGGGGTACACCTTCTTGGTCAACCACAGTTAACTCACACGCATAAGATTGACACACATAATATATTGACAGGGCCGCAAGGCCCTGTTATAATGAGTACATGGAAAACTTAGAACAATTTGCAAAGCAACGTCTTGACTGGAATCGTCAACGACTGACACTGCATGAATCACAACAAGCAAGATTAACTGTTCCGCACAACGGCGGACTGTTCACAGTGGACATGACACTGTTGGTGTATTTGCGTACAACTACAGTGGATCAATGTGTGCTCATAGACAGTTATGAAAATCCTGTGCAAGTAGATGTTGCACAACTGTTAGAACAGTGTGAACAACGTTGGCAGGAAGTGCTAAATGATTGGCACAATCAATATCAAGAACTTAAACGCATAAGAAAGGTAGAACAACTATGAGTGACGGACCATTTCAACAAGCCTTTGACGCAGACACCCATGGTGTTGTACGCAGAGAAATTGTAACATATCGTTATGTAGATGGTGTTATGATTTTGGAAACTGCAACACGCACCTACAGCGGAGGTGACTACAATGACAGTAGATCAACAATTCCACTAGTGGAGAACAAGTAATGGAACCAGTAGACCCAAGTCGTAAACATTTTTATCTAAGCATGATTAAAAGTGGTGTGAGACTAGCAGGCTGTCTAATGACGATTCCGTACGGTGTGGTAGCATTGGCGGCAATGTTTGCAGTTGCTGAATTTATTGGAATTGCAGAAGAACTGTGAGCCAAGGCTGTTTACTGTTAGCAACTGAGCATGACTCAATTGACTACATTGGTATGTCCAATCTGGCGGCTTCGCTTGTAATGAAGCATTTGGACATCCCCACTCACATACACATCAATCCAAAGCCCGAACAAGGTAATGTGAGAGCATTTCGTTGGGATGATGGCAGTGTGGAAACTGTACAATGGCACAACAGTGACAGAGTGGATGCATTTGATATTAGTCCATTTGAAGAGACACTGTTGATAGATGTAGACTATCTCACATTCAACAACAGTCTAGCAGGTGTGTTTGGCAGTGCTAACGAGTTTTTGTGTTATAATCATGCTTGGGATGTTACACAAACAGGCACACTTAACAACGAAACATACATGACTCGCAATGGGTTAAACATGTTGTGGGCAACTGTGGTGTACTTTCGTAAAACAGAACTAGCACACAACATCTTTGAAACCATGAAGATGATACAAAACAGTTGGGGTTACTACAGTCGACTGTATGGCTTTATGGGCGGCAAATATCGAAATGACTTTGCACTCACAATAGCACACCAGCTAATGAATGGATATACAAACAATACATGTACATTTGATCATGCTCTAGCAACACTTGGTACAGAAGATACAATCTATGCAGTGAGAGACAACCAACTGTTGATACGTTATCGTAACGGTACAGAACACAATGCACTGCGTATACAGGACACAAATCTACACTGTATGAACAAACGTTGCCTACAGGATGAACAAATACTAGAAGGACTTTGGAAACTTGCAGCCTAAGAACGGACAAGGATTCTTAACTTTTGCTCACAACACAGCAGATGTTGATTATGTTAACATGGCATATTTGTTAGCATTGAGTATCAAGCGCAGTTGCAATATCAACAACTTTAGCGTTGTGGTCACACAAGGTACAATGCTCACAGATGCACAACGTGATGTATTTGATCACGTGATCGAAATACCAAAAACACCGCCTTTCTATAGTGAATGTCTTGCTTGGAACTTGACACCATACAAAGAAACATTTAAACTAGAATGTGACATGTTAGTACCACGCAGTATTGATCATTGGTGGAGTGTGTGCAGGCTTAGTGACGTAGTGCTTACCACCAGTGTAAGAAACTACAAAGGAGAAATCAGTGACAGTAGATTTTACAGGCGTTATTTTGATGCCAATGACTTGGTTGATGCTTACAATGGCTGTATGTATTTTCGTTTTTCACAGAATAGCAAAACGTTTTTTGATACAGCACAATCCGTTTATCAAAACTGGGATCTTTATCGCGATAGGGTGCTTGTTGGCAGTAACTATCCTAGTGTTGACACAGATGTTTGCTTTGGTGTTACTGCAGCACTTGTCGACAAACCTAGTTACATTCCATTAGATGTGCCAACTTTTACACACATGAAGGGTGCTATAAATGGTTGGAAGTCACACATGGACTGGCGTGATGCAGTGCAATGGCACATTGATGATCAACACAATCTGTTTGTGGGAGGTGTTGCACAACAGTATCCCTTTCATTACTACCAAAAAGATTTTTGTACACCCGAGTTGATAGAACACTATGAGTTTTAATAACAAATACCAATTAGAGTTTAGAATCACCTACAATGCCGCAGGTGAACTTACCAGTGACAAAATAACTGCCCGACCAGATGAGATTTGGGAACAGGCATATATATGTGTAGAAGAACATTTTAGCAAACGTCCAGGACACAGAGTCATAGACGGTGTTCTAGTAGAAACTGACACAGCCATACATGTTTATCACAAACCAGCACATGGTGTGCTAGTAAACAACAATCCATATTTTTGCAAAGAGGAAATCAATGACGCAAGTTGATGTAGCAGATCTAGACTGCATATTTCTTACCTATTATGAGCCCAAGCGAGAAGAGTTTTGGGCACAGATCTCAAACATGGTACCATGGGCAAAACGTGTTGATGGTATAAAAGGCAGTGACGCTGCACACAAAGCCGCTGCGGCGGCCAGCGATACAGAACGTTTTGTACTCATAGATGGTGACAACTTGCCGGATGAGCGTTTCTTTAATCTAGTATTAGATATCAAAGATGAATGGGCAGACTGTGTATTCCGATGGCGCGGACGC
>Ga0208543_1000535_pt1 | contig 11915 bp, 20 predicted proteins | sample DEB08_DNA_14_FD_185497 | JGI IMG/M metagenome (GOLD analysis project Ga0208543, IMG submission 185497) | Aqueous microbial communities from the Delaware River and Bay under freshwater to marine salinity gradient to study organic matter... | ecosystem: Environmental > Aquatic > Marine > Coastal ...
ACCCCAGATATATTATTTTCACACTTAGGACATCTGTGTAATCCATTATCATTGCCAAACAAATAACCGTGTTCTGAGTTCTTTAAATATCCTCCCTCACATTCGTAGGTTAAATCCTTAATATCCTGTTCGTAATCACATCCAGAATCGTAACCCCAATAAATCTGCCATGCAGCAAACTGATCTGAATACTTTTTGGAAATAAGGAAATACAATAGGTAATCCAAATCCCCTAATGTTGGGGATATTAATGCAGCTTTTTTATCTGGGTTCCTATATGTTAATGGAATATTGAATGCCCAATTTGCAGGACATTGGCCCAATCCATGTTCCTGATCAACAACCGTTTCAATTATCTTGTCATCCTTAACCCTAAATAAACAATACTTTTGATCATCGTAAAATCCAACATGATCTGCTGAATGCTTTAACATTACCCACTCTAATCCTGTATCTGTACTTTTCCAATCAATCGCTTGGGATATATCAACAAAAGTAAAATACGGCTCTGGCCTTTCTGTGGTTTGCTCTGTCTCTAAGTCAATAAGGACAATAGTATTGATTGCCGTTTTAAAGCACTCAAATACCTTTGTCCTCATTACTTCGTCAATTCTTAACTTTTGCCTGTACTCTAAATAATCTGCCTCTAATTCTTTATCCTTAAACTCAAAGTTTTGTACAGGATCCCTACCCTCAAATATCTTTTCAATTGCCTGGTATGCCTCGTTGACGATTTGTACCGTGTCAATTGGTGTACGAAAAAACCTTTTGAACATCTGATATTTGGGTTTAGGTAATAACATGGATACCCAATTTAAAAATTGGTTTGCAACCTGGGTTGCCTCAACCGTTGACAAATTAGGCTCCGTGTGGAACCTTAACCTGTTTTCATGGTGAATTAACCCAGGAATGGATGTTTTATTGATCGGCTCCTTTAGCCTCTGTTGTATCTCCGTTATTTCCAACCCCATTGTTGATGTCTTTAGCTTTTTTTATTTTTGCTTTCCTTTTCGGTGTGTCCTGTGGGGCCTTTCTTTTCCATCCTCCGTTGTTAGGCATTGACATTAATTTATCTGCTGCCTTTTCATCAAATGGAATTTCTGCGCCCCCAGGATGCACCAATATTACTTTCTTAGACATCTATTACAGGTCTGTTTTTGCATTAAAATCTGTTGGTGTAACAACATAGAATTTGTCCGACCAATTTGATGGCCATGCCCATGAAATGGCATTGCTGTCTGGTTCCTCAAATCCCCCCAGGTTTCTATCCCCTACAAAAAATGATTGAATCGGGAATCCTTTAAATGTTGTTGGTGTACCAATGTCATCTGTCACCCCTGCAATGTGGCCATGCTCGTTAACTAAAAAGATACTTAGTTCCTCACACATATATCCTTTTAATGCTTCAATAACGTCTTGACGTACTCTAAAGATCTGCCCACTAAATGTGGTAGGGTTTGCGCCCAATGTGATTGGAATACCACCCAAAGTTGCATTTCCTCCCCCAAATTCTCTGATAGATCCTGGCTCCGTTTCTGGACTCTGAATAAATGGGGAAACTGTTACTTTGGTGTTATCTGATGCTGCTTTCAATGCAGTCCATGTTGCTAATACAGCAGGATCTGTTGTTCCAATGGTAATAATATTTGTTGTTGTACCGTCCTTTGTTCTTTGAAAAACAACCTTTTGTACTTGGCCAAAATCCTCTGGACAGGTTGGAACCGTTATGTCGCCAATTTCGGCACCTAATGGGCAATTACAGATTAAACTCATTTTTTTAATATTTTAGATTTTCAAATGATTCTGGCATTGCCCTTTAGCCAAATAAATTTTATTTAAAACGAATGTAAGTATTTTTTTGGATACTTAAAATATTTTTGCTATACGAAAAAACCCACCCCTGGCTTAAGGTCCTGGGATGGGAAACAAATAGTATGAAAATTCTTTTGCGCTGTAATATAAAAAAATGCCTTAATGTATCTTTATACAAAAAGGCAATTTTGAGTTATCCACTCTTTTAGCTATGTTTTATTAATGTTTAATCCTACTCCGAAAAAAACCAACCTGATTTGAATGTTTTAAACTGAATAGAACCAAGTAAGATTAATCAATAACAGTTCCAATATACAACTTTATTCGGAATAAAAAAAACGGACCTTTAAGATCCGTTTGTTAATACAAATATTACAACTAATTTATTTAACCAATCTTAAATTAATCATTTTCTGGATGCCAGAAAAGTATTTGTTGCAAATGTTTTGGATTAAATACCAAACATTGTGTTCTTTGGTAACTCCCAACATACCCTTTATTTGTATGCCATAAATCTGGTACACATAATGTGGACCCCTGGATTACTTCCAACCCGTTTTGTCTCATGTTCTCTATTAGCTTAGTATAACTTGATGTTTTAACAAACTTGTGTCTGTGGCCGATATGGAAATGCCTGGTTGTTGATTCATTCCAGATGCCTGGTTTCTCAACAGGAAATATTTTATCTAATTCATTTATCTTTTCGTTATGCCCATGACAAAATCCAATCCCGATTCCTTTCCATTGATAATACTGCCTGGAGTACGTCGAATTGTTTATTGTTACGTTTTTATCCTTTTCGTATTTGTAAATTAAGGATCTGCCGATATGAAATTCTGTTGCATAACTATGGTTCGACTTCACCATTGGAACATCAACAGGTGCAATTTTGCTTAACTTGTCTATATTCCTAATTAATACTGCCTCTGCAACTACACATGCCCTTTCGTAATCCCTGGCATTACCAAATAATTGTGTGCCTTTTGTTGTTTGGTTTTTGAAATTATCCCAGTGTACCAGGTCATTGCCTGTTGGTAATAAAAACCTTTCAATCCTGGATGTATCAATTTCTGCTAAAAATGAATCAATTGCCCTGTCATAATACTTAGCAGCAATATCAATGGAATAAATCAAATCGTAATCCTCATTTTGGATGGCATTACCTATGTGATGATCCGTAATAAATGGCTCAACTAATAAATCCGCTTTTTTCGGCCTGGCCTTACGTTTCTTTGTCTTGATTGGTCCAACTGCCTTTTTGAGATCCTTAATAAACCTTTCTTGATCAAATAGATTCTCAATTCTTTTAAACTTTGCTTTAATCTGATGTAATGGGGTTTTTGTCCTTTTGTGCTTAATAACAACCTTTCCATTGCTCGTTTGATGTGGAACCCTCAATTTGCTGCCCTGTTCCAAATAATTGGTTATAACCTCAACCGCTTTAAACACCTTTGTGTCAATCTTGTGGTATTTAATCAGATCATCCAGGGTTTTAATAAATGTACTGTAAACATCCATCTCAAACCCCTCTTGGTTTTCTCTTTTTGTTACTAATGCACCATCCCCAACATCAAAATTTTCATTTTCGCTTTCAAAATCCTGTTTTTTTGCCCAATAATAAAACCCCTCTAAACTTAACCCATCCCTTTCTGATATGTCTTTAATTGCCTGCCTTAATGTTTTGTCATTTAATAAATCCCTAACCTCTGTGAAATAAATGTCATACTTTGATTTTACCATTATGATGTGTTTTTTTTAACTAATACCCCAGGTAGGTTTTAACAAAACTAATATATTTTCCTCGGTCCTTTCTTTTTGGGTTTAAAATAATGATCGCATCCATACCCACCCAAATCAATGTACTCATCATGTGGATGCCTGGGAAAACTGCAAACCTGGTTAATAAAACTTTGATTCCATGCACCTTTTACTAACTTCATTTTTTGGCTTTCAACTCTTGGGGCCATTGTTTGCGCCCTGCTAATTTTACCCTCTGACACTAACTTTGTTTTAATCTCAACTGCTGATAAATTGGTTTCCCTATTGATCATCTGTTTAACCGTTTTGCCTGTTGCCTTTGGTTCAATGTAAACCTTTGATTTTCTACCTAATCCCTGGATCTCTGAATATTGGTTAATATCTTTTAACAACTCTGGCATCTCCATGTGTTTACTTTTGGCGTGCTTAACATACACCGTTTTTGTTTTTTCATAATACCCCATTACCATAAACCCTGTCGGATCGTTTGCCGTGTTTTTAGTGTATGCCCCATCAATCCACATATCCCAGATAATCCCCCCTGGTAATTCCTTTTCCTCTACAATCTCAAACCAGGATTTTTTGATAATATTCCCCTCTGGTGGCGTTGGGTTCTGTTGGTAAAGTGATTCAAATACTGCCTCATTTTTCTTTTTGGTTTTCAATATCTTTTCCAGACTGTGTTTTTCTGGCCATAACACCTGCCCATTGTCTCTGGGATCATCTATTAATGGGTATGTCCCCCCCTCGTGTTTGATTGCAGGGATCTTTATAACTTTCCAATCCTCTGCCTCATAATCTAATAATCTGCCTGCTAAATCATCCTCATGCCATCTGGTCATAATCAACAACACCTTTGATCTGTTGTGCAATCTGGCCTCTAATACGTTCAAATACCAATCCCAAACCCTATTTCTGTACGTTGGACTGTCTGCCTCTAATCTATCCTTTACAGGATCATCAATAATGGCTAAATCAACAGGATGCCCCGATAATCCCCCCATTACCCCAACGGCCTTATAAGATCCTGTTTTATCCACGATCTCAAACTCCTCTGTATTTCTTAAAAATGATCCTTTGGAATCGGATGCAACATTTTTGGAATTTAAAAACACTCCTGGGAAAACCAATTTATACAACGCTGAATCAATTGTCCTTTGGATGGACCTGTTAAACCCTCTGGCTAAATCTATACTGTATGATGCTGCTGCAATTTTAGTGTTGGGATCCTTACCAAATACCCATGCAGGGAATTGCCTTGATGCCAATTCTGATTTCCCGTGTTGTGGTGGTACAAATAGCATTAATTTGTTAACCGTGTCTGATTCCCAAAATTCCTGTAATTCCTGTGCTATTCTTTTATGATGCCAATTGCCCTGGTAATCAATTTTGTTATACAAAACAAAACTATAAAAATTGTCCTCTGCCCTTTGTCTTAATGTTTCCCTCTGATATTTTACAAATTCCCTTAAATTATCCAATACCCTCTTTTTTTAACCTTTCCATCTCTGACCTTAATTGATCCTCTGTCATTTCAGATTCTAATGTTTTAACCCTGGCATTAATATTTTGCTCAATATGGTTGGTTGGTTTGTCTGCAAATAATTCTATAATGGACCTAATGGCATTGTAATCCCCTTTCTTTTTTGCCATTGAATATGTTTTGGCAATTGTCTTTTCCAGGATCGTTGCATCTGGATCATCTAATATTTCACAGATCTCCTTTTCTGTCAATCCACTAATTGCGCTAAATGTATCCCTTACCTGGCTTTTGCTGTACCCTGCATCCTTGTATTTGGTTAATACTTTCTTTGGCCGTCCGTTTGGGTTTCCACTTTGCCCTGGTTCCCAGGATCTCCGTTTCTCTAAATTCTTTAAACTCTTTTGGCTTACTTTCCCTTTCATAATCCAATTGTTTGTCAACTGTTCTTTAAAATTACGAATTTTCCACCACTTTTGTAAATGCTGACCTTATAGGCCACTTTATTTGAAATGCTCCCCTTTGGTTGTCTTTGTATTTGATACCTGTATACGGGGCATCTGTACAGCTTAGAATGTGTTGTATCCATGCATACTGTTGGCCTTTTTTTGTTTCTCCCCATGCTTTGAATAAATACAGCTTTTGGCCTATTCTTATTGTCTTACATGGTTTCTGTCTGTGTATCCCTCGTTTTGATCTCATCCCTTATTTTGGCACAATCCTCATATTCCTCTAAGTATTCAAATATGGCTAACAGTTCTAATAATTCCTCATAGGAGTAATCCTTTAGTTTTTTGCTTAACCAATCTGGATCTAATGTTGTATCTGTTACCCAATCCATGTTTAATTTATCTCCCCAGGTGTTTTGGTTTTCTCCCTTTCCTGTTTGGTTTCATAATACCAAATATGGATCAATGGAAAATTCCTAACTTTCCCATCATTAAATAATAATGCTAATGTTGGCCCCTCTAAAAAATGGCTTTTGACATTTTCATAAAATACAGGTGTCGTTGTGTCCTTTAATTTAATTTTTACCACCATATTTAATTAATTTGTACTTGATCCCATAATAAACCCATCTGAATAAACTGTTGTATCTGTGGCACATCTTAACCTGTAATCCAACCTCCAAACGGGTGTTCCTGTTATCTCAAACATTACCCTGGGATGTTGGAAATCATACACCTCCAAATTTAGTTCATCTGTAATTTCTATTGTAAACCCTCCACATGCATTGTTGTATTCTATTGGCTTAATGTAATATGTTACACCTTGTCCAACCATTTTGGGGACAGGAAATACAAATTCCCTTGCCTCTATCATTAGGGTATCGTTTTCGTTTTCTGGATCTGTGCCAATCTGATTGTCCCCAGGTAATTCATTCCCATCTAATATTGGTGGTAAAATTTCATCCTTTTCACAGGCATAAAAAAATAATGATCCAATTAATGATAAAATTGAAATGGCTAATGCTCCCTTAAGTATTGTTTTTTTCATTGTATCATGTTTTTAAAAACTAAATATTCTGTATCCAAACTCTATTGTATGTACATCTGTACGGCCTCCCATTGCTCCCAATATCGGATCGTTCCCATACCTGTAACCAACTTTCCATTTTGGGAATACTGCATCAAATCCCCCTTTAAAGGATCCCTGGGTTTCAATTGATGTACACATGTAAATATCAAACACCCTGGTTTTAAATGTTTGCTCTGTAATTGTATTTGTTACCGTTTTGGTAATTGTTTCCTTTGGATATGTGATTGAATACTTTGAATCATCCAGGAAACCAAATACATCATGTTTGTATGCTAATGTGGCCCCATCAACCTCCAATGTGTCCTGGTATGTATGTTTGGGTAATTCTACATCAACCAAATCATCTGTTGGATCCTCTGGGGTTGTATCCTCTGCAATAGGTAATTGTAATGTTTTCGTTACATTTTGCACTATTGGTTCCCTAATGATAACCTTTTCAATGATCTTTTCCACCGTATCCCTAACAACTACTTTTTCAATTTTGGTATCAATGTCTGTTGTTGTTTCCACCCCTGACCAACCCATTATCTCCCTAAAATTGGTCCATATTAGCAACCCAATTAATATAACCAATAAAATGTCTTTAAATGTGATATTCATGTTTAAATATATTCTGATTTGTAAATCTTAATTGTTGCCTCTGTTTCTGATCCCATTACCCTGTGGAAATCGTTTAATGCTCTCCTGGATGCAGCAACATCCATGTATTTATCCTCATTTAGATTTTTAAGGTATGCTCCTGGGGCAATACATCCGTTTAGTTGATGCCAATAATTTGATGCATGGATCTTGCATTCTGCTCTGCCTGGTACCCCTTTTAATTCCCATAGATTCATTTGAAACCTGGGAGACCACTCTAAAACTAATCTGTATTCTCCTGGTGGTACGCTTGAAATATTTTTTTGGTTGTTTCTCCATCCCCTCTCGATACATGGACATGTGAAAACAGGCCATCCGTTTTGATCCAAAACTGTTAATGTGCCTGTTGTTTGGTTTATGTCATATTTATACCGTTGTAAGATTATTTCCATTGGCTTTAATTTTGACCAAGCAATCATCACAAACAAAAAAACTACCATTCCCGTTAATCCAATGCTCTGTGTTTTGATGCGTTACCATGTGTACATTTTCTGTTTGGGTATCCCCCCATTTTTCCTGGCAATTGTGGCATGTCTGCCAACACCGTTTCCTGGTCCTGGTATCGCTAAACCCTCCAATGGTTTTAAAGTTTTCCCAGATCTTAACGGGTTTAATAGAAATGCCGTTTTTTGTTCTCTGCATTTGCTGACCTTTCAAATAAGTTTTTAACCCTGTATTCCATTAATCTCAAAACATCCTCTGTTGACCACCCAATTATTGTGTTTATTCCAAACATTTTTTTATGTTTACGCTGCTAAAAAACCAGGGCCAACATTAGACGAAATCAGAAACATTTGTTGGCCCCCTCAATCTCAATATTCCTTTAATATACAGTTAATTTAGGATTTTATCAATTTCTTTAAAATGATGATTGCCAAAACGGTCATAATAATGGATCTCCCAACACTCGAATGGTACAACCTCAACAGATAAATGGGTTGGATCCATTTCATGGTGTATATCCGATATTTCTAAACTGTGGAACTTCAAAACCTTTGGTTGTTTTCTTTTCCTTTTCCTGTTTTGCTTTCCTGTACTTTTCATAGTATTTTGAGTCTTTTGGTTGATAATAGATACCGTGGTTCCAAAATTTAACAAGATCCTGCTCCTCTGGAAACCTGGTATATTTTTTAATAAATAATGTTTCCCCCATTGCCATGTATTTAAAAAACACCTCAACCGCTAATTCTGGGATGTGCATATCTTGATGGCAATAATCTGTTCCATACCAATTGTTGACATCTTCAACACATTCTGCGTGGATCTGTAAATGTCCCAACGCCCTCCCCTGGTCTCCAATTGCCTCTGGGTTGTGGTTGCTTTCGATCAAGCTAATAAAATACAATATGGGTAAAATAATGTGCTGTGTGCGCTTTGTTAAATGATGCATTGGATTGAGTTTACACAAAACTAAAATAATTTATTGTATTGTTTTTCTAATGCAATCCTCATTTGTGCAATTGCCTGTTCCCTCTGCCTTAAAGAATCAATGTATTTATTGATTTTTGCTTTGTCTGTTTCGATATAATACCCCTTATTGTCTGCAATTAATATGCCGTTGACCATGCCATTTAATCTGATGTATTGGATAATCTTTCTGATCCTTGCACCTTTGTACACTACATTAAACCTGTCTGCAATTACTTTGCTCATCCTTTTGGATGTAACTGCCTTTTCCTGGCCAACCCTGTGTTGCAATGATCTGGCAACCGCTAATGCAATATCAAATTCCTGTGGGTTTAACTCAACTGTTATTTCATCAAATCCGTTTATCATACCTTTTTGTTTTTTTTTAGTTTACTTTAAAAATGAATCATTAGGGGATGTGTCGTTGGGTTCCTCTGCCAATATTGGATTTGCATAATGCATGACATCATCATTTGGTATTTTCCCCCATTGGGCTCCAATCATAAAAAATGATGATCCAGAGGGGTGTAATGTTCCAGATCCTCCCCTGGCAAATAAACTGCCCTTTTTAATATCCTCTAATATTCCTGTGATTTCCCCACTTTCTGATTTAACTATTATTAGTGCAACGGTGTCCCTAATTGCTAAATAAACACAATTTTTTGTTGTCATTGCCCTGGATAATGTAAATTGGTTTATCTCCTGGATTTCCATATTAATAACTTTTGGTTCCATACTAATTTGATTTTGGTTTAATAATCTCTTTTTTGTTTTCTATTTGTTTCGCTAATGATCTTAATATATCAACCGTTTCACCCCTTTCTGTGTTGGATATAAAATTGCAGTCCTCAGATCCAAATTTCTGGACAATTAACAATACTGCATGGCTATGTGGCACCCTGGGGTAAATTTCTTCCATTAACTGTGTCATCCTTTCGGCTGTTATTTCCTTACCATAATAATCCTTTGCATCTGGTACCTTATTAGTGTTTTGGTATTTTGCCATCAATGGCCTAATTTCCTGGTCTAATGGATAGCCCTTTAATAATAACTTTGTTGCAATATCTAATTGCTTTTTTGCATTTACCTGAACTATTATGTTAATGTTTCTTTTGGAACTTAAAACCCCGTTGGCTTTAACTATTGTTTCAAATATTGTATCCCCTTTACTCATATTCTAAAATTGCACCCATAAATATCTGGGTTTTGTGAAATCAAAATGCTCTGATAATTCCATCCTGGATATTGGCCCACATATTGGTGTAACATCTTCCCCCTGGATGTTTACCAAATGGAAAAAATCTAAACTGTTATCTGTTGGTTTTAATACCGTTTTGGTTGTCTCGTTTTCGTTTATAATAAACCCAATGTTGGGGATCCCTTTTAAGGTGTTCTTAATGGATCCAGGATATTTAATTTTAACCAATTTATGTTTCATTGCTCATTAGGTTTATATTGTCATTCGCTCCCCCTGGGTATGATCCTGGGATACGCCTGTTTAATTCAATCCTTTCTTTTACCTTGTCCCTTACAGGCGTTGCATCACATCCAATTACCTTAACCCCTTTAATCTTAAATGCCTGGGTAATAATTTGCTCCACCGTTTTCCTTTTAGCATAATTGCCATACTCATTAAGATAAACAAAAAAATCACTTTGCAAATCTGGGTAATCATATTTATCTGGCAACCGTCTGTTTTTCTTTGGTCCACTTTTCCATTTTATGTACCTTAAAAATGGTGTTAATTTCTCCAATAGCTTATTCCATGTATTAAACTTTTCAGTAATTAGATCCACATTTTGAACCATTGCAATTGATTTAGATAAATCTGCATTTTTGTTTACCCACTCAATTGCCTGGAAAAAATCCCCCTCATATTCCTTTAATGTCTCATCCTCCCAATTGTAAACAATTGCAACCATCCCTGTTAATCCTGGTATAATCCCAATACTATACAAATGTTGATATTGCATATCTTTCCCCATTTTCAACGTATGTTATTCCCAATGCTAATGCACTAAATATATGGCTCTTAAATCCGTATAATGGCCCTGGCTTACTTTGTGTGCCTTTCCAGGGATCATTGCCCCCACCTGTTGGATTAAAACGATCCTTAACCGCCTGGGCAATGTTTTTATCCTTTGCCCTCATACTGTTACACAAATGCATTTTAATGGCTTTTCTGGTAATTAAAACAGGTTCAATACCTCTATCCTCTGCGATCTGGTACAACCTCCCTATTAATAAAATAGTATCAAATGATGTTTTCCCAACAGGCATTCCATACGCTGCAAACATTTCAATAACCAATATATCAAAACGCCTGTTTTTTGACATCACCAATAATTGATTGTTGTCAATGACGCCCTTTTCATGGATGTTTTTTTCATTGTCCATTATTACAAACCCACTTTCAATGGTTCCAGGATCTATTGCCATAATTCTCATACTTTTTTTGTTTTTAATATTGTCTCTGATAATAAATCTCGAACTCATCAAATGCCATCCCCTCCATTTTCATTTCATACCAGGTTTTGCGCTTGTGGTGTTTCCAAGACTCAATTACCATGTGTTCTTCCCTGGTTAATATCTCCAAATTGTCCTGGTTGTATGCCAATTCACTCATCCCCTCTGCCTGGCACATTCGTACACTTATAATGTGGGATACATCTGTTGGTAAATTGGATCTGCCTGTCCGTTCGCAAAAGTTATATCCCCACTCATCAAACTGATCCTGTACCTTTTGCTTTTTGGCCTGTGTTACTTTCCTGTCAATAGTTTGCTTCGTTAGCATTTGACCATCTGATGTTGGATATTTAGGCATAATTAAAATGGTAAATCGTCCCCTGGTAGTTTCTGAGATCCTGTTGCCTCCGTTGGTGTACTCGTTTGATCTCTTTTGTGTGCTACTATTAAGAAAGAATTTATAACAACCTCAACTGCCCACCTTTTTTGGCCCTCTGCTGTTGTGTATTCTCTGGATGTTAGTTTACCAATTACCTGGACTTTTGTGCCTTTCTTAATATCCTGGTTGATTCTGTCGGCTACTTTTCGCCATCCAACTATTGTGTGCCAATTGGTAATGCTTTGCCAATCTTGGTTTTTATCAAAATATCCATCATCTGTTGCTAAACTAAACCTCGAAACAGCTACTCCCGTGTCTGTTTGCTTAAACTCTGGATCCTTTCCAACAAATCCTGTTAATATTACTAAATTTTTCATCTGTTAATTTTTTTATTTTAAAAGATCCAACCCCCACATTTATTGCAGGGATTGGATA
>Ga0208543_1000574_pt1 | contig 11416 bp, 15 predicted proteins | sample DEB08_DNA_14_FD_185497 | JGI IMG/M metagenome (GOLD analysis project Ga0208543, IMG submission 185497) | Aqueous microbial communities from the Delaware River and Bay under freshwater to marine salinity gradient to study organic matter... | ecosystem: Environmental > Aquatic > Marine > Coastal ...
CACCAGTGCTGACATTAACCGTATCGCTGGCACTGAAGTACAGCCCGGTGTTGGTGTCGTCCGATCGCCGGACTGCTGGTGCGCTCGCACTGCCTGCAGGGATACCAACGTTGCCGGTGAACGTCGGACTAGCCAACGTTGCCAAACCAAGGTTGGTGGCAGACAGCGTTCCAACGGTCACGAAGCCGTCATCCGCTGCATTGCGGATCTTCAACGCATCATTATTCGTATCTGCCCACCACATAAATGCAGTGGTTGTAGAAGGTGCTGCCGCTCCAGAATTATTGCTATACAGCGCAGACAGGTTGCTATTGATGTCGGCCCTTACGTTCGAGCCGGTGTCGTTAGAGATATTCTGGTCGGCTTGACTCATTAGCCTTTTCCGTAGCCGGTAGCAGTCCAGTTCACCGTTTTGGCGATCCGGGTGTCACTGGAATTGTAGACCGACACATCAAATCCGGTAGCCGACGAATTGCTGATGACGTAGTAGTCACCGCTGGAGTTAGTCGTGAAGACAATGCCGACTGAAGGAGTCGCCGCAAACTTGTTGCCCGATCCATAAGCAACCGACACATCAGCACTCGTGCTGGTCGTCACCGATCCAGTCACGGTACGAATCGGCATGTTTGCAACCACACGCAGCTGGTCAACTGCAATCTGTTCGTCAACCGCACCAGTGCTGAACTCCGCCTTCAACTTGAACGCACGAGCCTTGAACTCAGCGTTGTTGTAACGGCGGTAGCTCGTATAGGTAGGCGATCCAGACGGGTCATCCTGCGTGGTTTGAATAAACAGCTTCACGTCTGGAGCGGTTGGTGCCGTTCCGTCAAAGTCAACAATGGCGTCAAAGTCAGGGCGGTCATCCAAGCGGATGCCGTAGGGGTAAAACGCACGAGCACGCAACGTGCTGTCCAGCTTGACGCTAAACACATCTGAAAACGTGATCGGGTTGTTCTGGAACTCGTAGGTGCCGCTGGTATAGAAACCTTTGTTGCCCTCAAGGCCCAACACGCTGGTGTTATCGGTGTCATCCTCCATCAGGATCAACGAGTCATCTTCAGCGAGCATGTCGCCTACAGATGCCGTCTCAACACCAGGCTCAAGGTCAAGCTCTAGTTCGTTTTGCCCTGTATCAACAACAAGGTTGGTTTTCGTGCCAGCAAAGGACGGATCCTCTGTCTGCGAGCTGACGTTTTGAACATTGTCCAGATCAGCTTTGGTGAACTCGATGTAAGCCGCATCCAAGCTCTCGCGGCCACCTGAATCGACAAACTTGATGCTGTACGTCCCAGGCTTGAGATCTTCGTAGGTTTCAGTTGCTGAGCCTGCAACATCGTCAGAAATACTGGTAGACGTTGCCCAGGTCACGCCTGTTAGATCAGGCGAATGACGCAACCGCACCACACCGCCAACACGCACATCAAGATCACTGGCTTGGTTCCAGCTCAGTCGGGCCTGACCGTTGACCGGAATCATGCTGAACCCGGTGACATTGCTAGGTGCAGCGGTTTTACCGACGAGGATGAACGTGGCAGACGTGATTCGGCTGCTCTTGTTCAGGTAGTTGCGAGCTGAAATTTGCACATACAACGTGCCAGCACGCAGGTTCCGCAACGTGACGGATGGTGATGCCGTTTGAACCGTTTCCCAGTTGTCGTTATCGATCCGGTACTGAACTCGGAAGTCGTTGACGTTTTGCCGATCGTGGTTCCAGCTGATTGACGCACCAACAAACACACTGGAGCCGTCTTCGTAAAGGAACTCCTCGTTGTCGATGCTGTCCACCGCGTTTGGAATGGCAGACAGATTGCTGATGCTGCGCGTCGTCAGCGAAACATCAGCTTCAACAGCGTCATAAATCGTGCTGTTGTAAGCAATCGCGCTTACGCCATAAATGCCTTCCTCAGACTCAGCAACAGACGCAACGCGAAACTGCTGGGGCAGCAGCTCTGTTGTCTGCACCATGAACACTGAGTTGGCTGCAGGTGCTTGGCTAAATGCAGTATCAACGTCGATGTCACACGTTCCATCCGCCTGAGGCTGAATACCGCCAACCGGGATGTCGCGTGTTTCAACAACACCTGTCGGCAGCATCACCGATAGCTTCGGGCTGTTCTGTGCAGCCAGAGCAACAGTCAGGTCATTGCTGCTGTCTGCTGTGATCTGCGTTGTGGTTGCAGATTGGATGCGACCAGAACGACGCTCCCCAGCACGCACTGGATCGGCAATGTCAATGACCATCCCAGGGCGCAGAACAATGCCGCTCTCAAGTGCAACGCTGAACTGGCACGTTTCAGTCAGGTTCTGTTCAGACAGCAGCGCCCATTTGCCGATCCGATGCGCTTGGCCTTGGCTGTAACAACCAATGGCCTTAATGTCCTTTTTGATGATGCCGTACTTAGCGACAGCAGCATGATCCTCAACGTATTCATATTCCTGGTCGCCGCGAGTGTCGTAAGACTGCCAAGCCACAACAGCAACGGTGTGACGTACTTTTTGGGATGTTCCTTGGTATTCAAAAATTCCGTCAACGACGTTGCTCTGACCAATCAAGTATTGCGGATCAGCGGGCTTGTCCTGCAACAGGGCTAGTGACCCGGCGCTGTAGTACGAAATGCCACGAAAAATGGCCGTCATTTGCTGAATGACGTTGTAAACCTCATCCCTGCTGTTGATCAGCATGTTGCAGCTGAAACGCGGCTCTTGGCCGCCTGCACCATCAGAAACGAGAGCGTTGCAGTATTGGGACACTGCAAAAAAGTCGTACTTGTCGAGCGTGCCTTCAGGCACACCTGCGCCGTACCTTTCAGAAATCAACAGGTCATACAAGATCCACGCAGGGTCTGAGGTCCATGTTGCGGCCTGAAACGTGCCGTCCCAAATGCCGGAATATGTAATTCGTCCCAGGTGTGTGGTTGTATCTACGGTCGCGTTGCTTGGAATCTTGACCTTGATTCCACGAATCAGATATTTGCGAGACGGGATGTTGCTGAACTGACGCGAGTCGAAACGCAGAGCGACAAGCGCAGAGTTTGGATAGCGAAACTTGTCATCAATAATCTCAGTAAAGCTCTGAAAAATTGTCGTACTGGCACGTTTCTGACTGGTCTCATCTGCGCTGACACGCACCATCCGAACATCAACAGGATGGCTGCCAGTGAGGTCAATTAGATAATCGCGCTGATAGCGGTTGCTGCTTTTGCCGCTGATCGTGTCGTTAATAACGTCGTTGTATCCGCCGCTGTTGTACTGAATCTGAATCTTGATGTTGACGCTATGACCCACAACATCGCCATCGTCTTCAAGAATTTGTAGTGATGGTACGGTTAACGTGACACGCAAGCGGTCAACATCCGTGTCCGTAATGCTGCGAGTGACAGGTGAGCCGTTGGTGACTTCAACGCCAACTGCAGTTTCCCGTTCTACAGCATTGAACGGGCCAGGAATATGGTTCTGCGCCTGTGTGCCGTTGCGGGTAACAACGGTGTAGCCAGCAAAGTTGTTGGTTCCGTCAGAGTTCTGAACAGCAGTGTCGTCCAGAAAAATGCTTTTGTTGCCGTCGTCTAGCCCCTCAATCTCGCCTTCGCTGATTAGGTCGAGAACATTGGCAAACTGTACGGACTGCAGAGTGTCGTCTGCCTCAGTAGGCGTGCGATTGCCGCCACCGCCGCCTTTGCCGCCGCCACCACCAGCGCCTTGGATGTAATGGGTCTGTGTCATACCTGCACCTGATCAACGTCAAGGCCGCTCGACAGCACAGCCGATCCAACAAACAAACGCCCGTATGCAATCGGAACGGGCATTCCCTGTCGCTGGGTATTTACAACGTTGGAAAAAGTGAATGATTCCAGTTGGACTGACTCATCAAGCGTGCTGTCTAAATCAGGCTGCGGTGAGATTGCTGTAGCAATGCCTGACAAAATCAAAGAGCCACCCAATAATCCAATCTTTGTGGCGAGAGCGCCTGAAATAGGCAAACCACCCGGCACAAGAGTTAAAGCAACTAAAGCCACACCAGCCAAAATCTGTCCGGTGCCACGCCCTGCACCAGCAACAACAGGCGTAAGGCTAAAAACCTCTTTATCGCTAAAAGGCAGCCCGAACGCCTCTGGATCGTTAGAGATTTTTTCACGACCAACTGATACGCGATAGCCGATGCCATCTTGCTCGCTATCAATAAACCACTTATCTAATCCTGGGAAGTTGACGCACAACGCCTTGATCGCTTGCGCTGGCGTATTTACGTCAAACTCGAACCGGCATTGACCGAGCCGTTTACGCAGAGCGCCGTAGACCTTCACGACTTTCATGCCTCAAGGCGCAAGCGGTGCTCTTGCCATAGTAGCCGCCGAAAACATCGCGACTAGAGAGCCTCCCCTGCACATGATGCAGCACCTGCTGATCACCCATGTAGATCGCTGCATGGTTTGGCAACGGTGAAACCAGATTCATCAAAATCAAATCACCGCGCTGCACTTCCTCAACCGGAATTTTGCGAAACCCTTCAGCGGCAAAGTTGTCCAGATACAAGTTCTCGCCACGATCCCAGAACTTGTCTCTGCGTACATAGTCCCGTAACTGGATGCCGCACTCCCTTGCGTACCAGTCACGCACAAGCGTGTAGCAGTCCACCACGCCGAACACAAACTCACGCCCGACATACGGCAGCTGAAAGCCTGTTGGCTCGCAGTATCCCCAACCTTCGGTGTTCGGGTTGACGACAAACCACGGCAGCTCTGACTTCTCGCAGGCAACGCGATCGGCTGTTGATGGTTCCGGGTTGGTCTTGGGGTGGCTGTGGATAATCGCCACTACCTCGCCTTGATCCTCTACTTCGTCCCAGCCGCTAAGAACAAAGTGCTCATCTGGTGTGTCTGCGATGTTCTGGCACGGGAAGTACCGATACCGACCTTTGACCACAGCAACTAAGCCACAACACTCTCTTGGCGTCTCAGCTTTGGCGTGTTGCAAGATCTCAGCTCGCAACTCGTCTGATAGTTGCATCACTGGGTCAGGCCAGCACCTGGAAACGATCCAAACGGCAGCTCGGCTGTGTCGCCGAACCGCAGCTTGCAACTGGCCACACGCTTGCCACAAACATCCTCGGCCAACGTGCTGACGCTGTTGCCGTTGACGTCAAAGTAGTTGCTGCCGGTGTAACTGCATTCACTGCTGCGATACTTCCACTGACAGACGTTGGCGATCACCTGCCGTTTAGGAAGCTTTTGGCCCGCCAAATCAAACTTGCTAGCCAGCTCAAAAGTGATTTGGTCTCGTGACTCACTAGCCTTTCGGTCTACAAACCACCGCTCTTCAGGCCAACGGGCATTTGGATCAGCGGCGCTTTCACCGTCCAAATACTTCTTCAGCGTCCTGATACGACGCACCTCTGCACCACCAAGATCATTGCCTGCAGTTGTTGCGTTGACCAGCAGCAACAGCGTGGTCATCGTTCCATCGTGATTGCTGATCGACAGGGTGGGACGTGGCAGCGTGCCGGTGTTGCTGTACTCAAAGCCATCAGCCTTAATAGGGATGCGAGTGTATGTTTGGCTGTTGAACACGATGTTGCCGCTGACAGCAGCATTGGCCCCAGCATGAAAGCGGTAAACGTCACTGCTGCCGTGCAGCGTTGAATCCAGCCTCAGCTCGAACAGCTCAATAATCGCGCTGGGGTTAATCTTCGCCAGCTCCTCGTAAGCCGACGCAATCGCAGTCCAGACACACGTTCCATCCGTGACCGTGTCACCAACCATGTTCGGCCAGCCAGGCTCTGAGCTTGCTGACGTTCCAGCAGTAGAACAACGAAAGAACAAGCCAGACGGTTGCTCTGTCGTGGCGCGCCTGATGTCGCCAACAGAAAATGCGGTGCTAGCGGCCCATGCTGCTACTGCCATTACGGTTCAAATACTTCGCGGAATGTTGCTTGGATTGTGGCGCGATTTAAGTACGGAATCGACTTACTCCACGCCTCGCAGACAAACTTAGAACTACTGCCCTCGCCAGGGGGCGTGAAATCGAAGCTGGCAAAATCTGCAGCTCGTGCGTCCAAGAATGTTTCGATCGTGTCGGAATCAGTCTCTGACACCTCAAAAGTCAGGCTGTAAACCTTTGGGTCTTGGTTGATGCCCATCGTAAAGCGGCTTTCGTAACCGTCACCGAACTGCACCTTGCGTACGTTTGGTGCGCTTTGCTTTTGGATGCCGTAAGTCGGCGTAATTGACGGGAAAGTAGCCATCAGGTTGCGAGGAGACCGCCAGGACGTTTTTGCTTAACCAGCTCAGCCTGCACAGCAATGCCGATTGCCTTGCCAAGTTGCGAAGCCTGATCAGCGTTGCCCTCAACAGATGAGCCAGAAGCATCCACGTTCACAGTCACGTTAGCCCCACCTAAAGCATGGTTTGGCGTGATGCTTCCGGAAACACCTGGCGTGAAAACCTCGGGGCCTCTTTCCCCAACGACATAAGACCTGCCACCTTTTACGGGTCCGCCATTAGCCCTAAAGATGTCAGCGACTGCGCCGAAAATGCCGCTACCGCTGCCTTTATCCTTACCGCCAAAGCTTCCGAGCGCAAAACGCATTAACTCATTAGCAACCGTATTAAGAACGTTGCTAAGGGCCTCAGTTGCGCTTTTTGCTTGCAACAACGAATTAACAATCCCATCTTCAATAATTTGACCAGCCCGCTGATACAAACTGTTTATCTGTTGTTGCTTGTCAATTATCTGCTGTTGCTTTCTTATCCCATCTTCTAGTTCATATGCTTCGCTAAACGGTACTCCCTGCAGGACGAGGTCACGCACCCTTTGGGTGAATTGAGCAAACTCAGAACCTTTTTGGGCTGTGAGCGTCAGGGTCTGCAGTTCTTGCTGCCTTCCCCTAATTACATCTTGGCTTGAAGCTTTTTCTTTTTCAGCACTGATTGCCATCTGCTGCTTAAGTTTCAGCAGTTTTTCTGCAGCAACCTCTTCAGGTGTTTTACCTGTTTTTGGCGGCTTTTTGGGCGTTAACTTGATTGGTGAAGTTCCTTTTGGTGTTGGCCCAATATCTGCAGCACTTGGCGGCAACTGACCAGGCACAGCCCCACGAGCAATCGCCAGCCTTCTGCTTTCCTCGCGCTTTAATGTTTCATTAAAGAAGGCTTGAGCTTCAGCTGAACGGCCCAAAATGCCAGGCGTTCCAAACTTGGCGTTCGTCTGCAGGGTGGCTGCCTGCAATGCCAACTGTTTTGCTCTGACCGTTTTGCCGCCAGATGCAACATTTTCAACAACGTTGCCAACTGTGCGGGCAACACCAGCCAACAACGTGCCAAGGCCACGGATCAGTGGCTCTAGTTGTTTGATGACAGTGCCAAGATCCTGAATCGAATCTGTGATTGCAGGGATTGCGCTTTCTGTGAATGCAACCTGCAGGTCCTGCACCTTGTTCTGAAAGTCTTTGATTTTTGCTGCAGGGCCGCCAAGGGCTTGGGACAACCTGTCAGCACCTTCAGCCTCAATCCGCTTAAGGGCCTTGATGACAATGTCGCTAGTCAGCAAGCCTTGCGCTGCATATTCCTTCAGGTCACCAGCGGCAACACCTGTTTCATCAGAGATGGCCTGCAACACCAATGGGGCCTGCTCTGCAATGCTTCGGAACTCATCACCCCGCAATGCACCAGAACCCAACGCCTGTGACAACTGTGTGAACGCAGCGGATGCTTCAGCTGCTGTTGCACCACCAAGCACAGCGGCAGTCCTGAAGCCACCAAACGTTGAGGTGATGTCTTTCAGGGAAACACCCAACGGGCGTAAGCGTGCAAACGCATCAGCCAACGATTGATTTGCTTCTGTTTGGCTGAGGTTGAACTTCCGGGCTGCTGCAGCTGCTGCACTTTGCAACTGGCCTACTTCACCAAAACGCTGCCCAAGCAACCTGATCCGCCGTTCTGACTCAAGCCGCTGGATACCAGTCTGGACGCTTTTGAAAGCTGCAAATCCAATAACAGCCTTGCCAATACCACCACGCAGGCCACCCATGGTCCTGCCCAATCGGGCAGTGTTTTTTTCAAGATCACGGACAACATTGATGCCCCTGCGCCCCATCAGGACAAGGGCAGCCTCAACACGCTTTGTGCTTCTGCGTGCTTTGTCGAACTGTTCTTCAACCCTTTTTGTCTGCCTTTCTACCTTTCGCAGGGGGTTAATGGCCCTTGCGGCTTCGACGATTAGTTCAACCGAAGCCCTTGCCATGACCACTTAGCAATAGCCAAAGTCTACCGCCGCATTTGCTTTGCACGCTGCATCGCTTGTTCTTCAAGTTCTGCCTTTAATTCAAAGTATGCAGCAAAGTGGACGAGCTCTGCATCGGTGAGTTCCGTGCGGAGCCTGCTGACTGTCATGCTCAACTCGCAGGCCAGGTGAAACTCAAAAAAAGTCCACTTGTCCTGCTTTAGTCGTTTTTTGCTTCTTCAAGGTCAGCTTCTTCGCCGAGACCAAACAAGAACAGCTCAATCTCATTCAGCACAGACTCAGGCAGCTGGCGTTGAAGCTTGTTCGCATCAGCAGCAGCGAAAGCCTTGGTACCATCCTCAAGCTCAGCGATCTGACACAGCATGTTGGTGCTGATGTCCAACGCCTCTTCTGTGCCAGCGAGCTGCTGGGCTTTTTTGCGATCTGCGCGGGTGATTGGCTTGAAGTAAAGATCAATGATCTTTTTGCCTTCAGCGTTCTTCAGTTCAAACTTGCGGCGCTGGTTGAGGTCAAAGGCCCCAACCAGCAAATCAACAGTGCGATTACCAGCAGGCATTTAGGCGACACATTTGTCACCAAAACTATAGCCTCATCACTCAAGGTTGCCGGTGATGGTGCCGCTGGTGATGAAGTTGCAGGTCACGATGTCAATCTCACCAACAGTGGAAGTGATTTCCATGTCAGTGATGATTCCAGCAAAGCTCACAGAGTCAGTGCCAGAACTGGTACCAGTCGTGAACAGTTCAAACGTCGCGTCTGCAGGGTCTGCAGTCGTCAAAACATCCTCAAGGAATGCAGCCTGGCCGGTGGCGTCAGGGTCATAGACCAGCTCAACAGTGCCAGATCCGCTGATCATGCTGCCAACAAAGCTCCGGAAAGTGTCTCCATGCTTGGAGATGTCCAGAGTTTCTTTGGTGGTTGAAAGGCTCCAGCTGCGAGTGCCAACGATGGTGGCATTGCTTGAGCCAGCGGCGTCAAATTGGACTGCGCCTTGTTCTCCACGAAGGACGGCCATGGTCAGAGTTCCTCGATAAATTCAAAGGTCACACGGACCTGTGTTTGAAAATAGCCCTCGGGAGCTGGTGAAGCCAGTGCCTCTGGACCTGTTGGTGCGTCGAAGTAAACCCCCGACACGATGACCCTATTGTAAAGGTCACGAATCCTTTTGCCGATGGTGTAGTTGGCGCCAGGCCCAACACCTTTGGCAGAAAAAATATTGATGACGGTCAACCCAACAATGCGATTCCGTGCGTTGGCCGTTGACCCTTGGGCAAGATGCTCATTGGAGCCGAAATCAACTTGGCATTGCACCCAAGAGCTGTTGGGTGTTGGCTCATAAGCCATGTTGTTGAAGACGACAGGTATGGCCGGACTGTTGGCCAGCTCTGTGGCTAACCGGCCTTCAATGGTGGCCCTGATTGAGTTGAGGTCAGCTGCGGCCATCAGTCTTCAGCGACAATGCGCCTCCATTCTGAACGGACATACTGTTCCAAGTCTTTGGCAATCAGGTCTGGATAGCCTTGCCGGACTGCTGGGGTGCCTGTGGTTTTGTTTGACCTGCCTGGGGCATATTCACCCTTCCAAGAAGGTGGCAGGCTGTCAGGCGTGCCGTAGGTAACAGCTTCTGCGTAATCAAGGTTGCTGAACACCCGGCCTACGTATTTGTTGTCGAAACTGATCTGCCAAGAACCTGCCAGCACACCGCTGACTTCAGGTGTGCCGATGGGTGGGCGGCGTGTTTTGAGTTCGTCCTGCAGCTGCTTTGTAGTGCGCTGCACAAGCCGTTCAACCTTGTCCTCACAAAGCCCAGGTATTTGGCTGAGGTCAATGTTGCGTGGCATGGTCAGGCCCTCAAGATCAGCTCGTAATGAGTTGCGTCACCAGCTGTTTCCTGAAAGGTCGTTTCAACCCTGATGACTTGATAAACGATTGAGCTGATCACTACACGATCTTTTGTCTCAGGGGCTGTGGCCAAATCATCAGCAGCAACAATCAGGCGTTTGTCACCAGCCTGAATCAGGTCGTTGGCCTCATTGACGCTCACGTCATACACATGCCCTTTCACATCAGTGTCTGATGTGGTTTCAGTGATAGCGCCCGTTGTGGTGTTGTAGCTGCCGCCAGAGACGTAACGGATCGTCACGTCCCCACCAAACGTGTCAAGGATCTTGGCCGCAATCTTGTCCAGCCCCTTGAGTGCCATCAGGCTTCGTATGCAACGACGGTTCCGCTTGTGAGCGTGATGCTGGTCACCTCAAGGCCCTCAATACAGGCAGAGGTGTTGATGTTGATTGCGTTGATCGTTGAAGACCCGTTCTCCGTAATGGCAGAGGAGGTCATTGACGCAATGACAGAATCCTCAAGCGCCATAATTTTCACAAAGCGACCGGTCTGGGCTGCGGTGTTTGTGATGATTGTTGCCTTGGTCGGCGCATACCCGTAGCCCATGGTCAGCTCCGTTTAATGGCGATGTTGCCTGGTCCGCTAATTCTAAGGCCCGTCAAGTACCTTTCAAACATCGGCGGCACACGGTCTGCACCCACAGAACCAGTTTTGTCAGGCTCGACTTCAATGTTGCCCAGTTTCACCCGCTTGTAATCCTCAAGCCCGCTGAGGCTGATGCCGTCGGTGTTGTTGTGCAGGTAAACAGCAAGCTCAATCTGTGCCCGCTTGATTTGATCAGGGATTTCCTCGTCAGTGAAATAATCCTCAGAAATCCTGAATGGAAAGCCAGTGGCGTACGTATTGACGTAAGTATCTGGCTTTCGCACGCCAGTACGCGGCCATTGCAATGCCTGTGTATCAGTGGCCCTTGCGCCAATAAAACGCTCACGGTCAAGCCGTTGTGCTGCTGCAGCCAGTGCTCGGTTGCGTGTGTCGTCAGTGCCGGTGCTCCACTTGGACACATCAGTGCTGCTGATCATCGCCTCGACGTAGGCGTCAGCTTGGGCCAGTGTCATGTAGCTGTTGGCGTTTGCGCCGCCCGCTGTTGCGTCGATTGTTACTGCCATCGGGCGTCACAGTAGAAGTCTTGCGTTTGGCTGGTGTAGGGGCAGAGGCCGCCGCTTGTGCAGCAGCCTCACGCTCCTTTGCCCGCCTGAAAGCGAACAAACCCATCAGGAGCTAGCGCCCTTCAGAGCCACGAAGTTGACAACGATTGCCTCACCAAGTGAGCCGGTTGACA
>Ga0208543_1000579_pt1 | contig 11261 bp, 14 predicted proteins | sample DEB08_DNA_14_FD_185497 | JGI IMG/M metagenome (GOLD analysis project Ga0208543, IMG submission 185497) | Aqueous microbial communities from the Delaware River and Bay under freshwater to marine salinity gradient to study organic matter... | ecosystem: Environmental > Aquatic > Marine > Coastal ...
CCGTATCTTCAAAAAAGATTCCATTGTTTGCATCAAAAGTTCCAACACGTTGTTCTAATCCAGATTCTTGTGCATTCATTACAAATGTATTAAATATAAATAATGATTTACCTGGTTGATAAGACATTACTCTTTTTGATTGTCTTATTACTTTATCGCCACTAGCTGTAGTTACATTTAAATTAACTGTAGATTTATTTGCGGTATAAGTAACTGTTCCTGATCCTGTTAAGTCTTCATCAAAGAGATTATTCTTTGACATTACATTTGTACTATCAAAAATAGTAAATGGATTAGATACTCTTAATCTTCCAAATGCATCATAAGCATTTGATCCATTTCCACCACCAATAACTGTTGGTTCAACGTTTACATTATTACATGAACTCATTAGCAACCAAACCTTGAATTAAACCAAGTAAATCTTTCTAATTCTTTTCTTAAATCATCTTGAAATGAAAAATTAAGTTGGTCTTTTAAAGTAGACAAAGATTCTAAAATTTGTCTTTGATTCTCTACATCATATTCTTGTTTTGGTTCTGGTATGTATGAAGTTATTTTAGCCATTATCTTCTTCCATCTGGTTTTATATCTACTCTTAATGTTCCATAACGCCAAGTCTCACCTATAGCATCATTTTCTATTTTAATTGCAAGTAGTCTTCCTCTAGCTCTAGTGTCTACTTTATCAGTGGATGATGTTATTGTAAAGGGTCCAAGTGGTGAGCTTGATGCTGTATCACTTGGATAGTTGTTTAATAATAGTGTTACTTTTGAATTACCAGTTAATACTTTAAAGTCTGGTATAAATCTTTTCATAGACATAATAAATTCTCCGTCTCCTCTAAGATCAGCAGCTCCTGTTGCTTGACCCAAAGCGCTTTGTCTTGAACTAATATCAAAGTCACCTGATTGAATATAGGCATCAATTGATGTTGTACCAGAACTATTGACTTGATCGGTTCCGGTTTCATGAGCATAGTAAGTTGATGCGCCATAAGTATTTGTAATACCTTGTATTGGAAAATTAGGTAAAGAAGTCGAATCGTATTCAGTTGCATAAGGTAAATCAAATACACCTGTGTCAATGTAAGAAGTTCTAGCTAATGATGATGTTGTCCAACAGTTTTCTCCGTAGTTATAAGTAACACATCTATTAATTTGTTGAGATCCAAACTCAGGATAAAACCAATTAATTTCATTATACAATGTATTATGCTCTGCATAAACTAATTGATTAGAACTATAATTTAAACCTAGATTATCTCCAGTTGTGGTAAATACAAAGTCTTCAACTAAACAAGGAATAGATTTTACAGTACCATCAAACATAAAAAATCCACCTTCACCTGACATCCAAAACACAATACCATTAGAATAACTAAGTGCGTTTTGTCCAATCAATCCACAGTTAGTACCCACTTGTCTAACACTAAATGTAAATGGTGGTCCAACATATTGAATGACATATGCAGAACTATCTGTTAAAACTAATGTGTAGTCCTTACCAGACACTGCTCCTACAATTTCATTGCCTTTATCTAATCTAAATGTTCCTGCTGTATTAGTTGCTGTTGGAGTATAAGTATTAAAATCTTCTTGATTAGAAAATCTAATAAACATTGGATCTTGTGTAGTACTATCTCCAATTGTAGTTTCTGTTCCAAAATGAAATACATGTCTATCTCTATCTGATACTTGAGTTAATCTTGTTTTAGTAGGAGCACCAGACATAACGGTTGCTCTGTTTGCTCTAGGAGTCGCTGCTCCTGCGTTCCATGTAAATGTTTTACCATTGTGAATAGTTGCAACAAGTATTTGACCAAAATTATCTAGACTCCAGAGCCCTGGATCCAGAACCACGTTACTAGTTGCACTTGCAGTTCCCCATGTACCTGAACTCCATGTGTCTGTACCCCAACCTAAACCTGCGGTTTGAAATGTTGGACCAACTATTTCATATGGATCAATTTGTGCTGAACCAGTTCCAGATGTAGTTCCAGCTGAGTTAGATGGCATAATAATTTCAAATGTATCTGCAGTTTTATTTCTTACTTCAAAAGTATTTTCTGTAAAATCAGTTGTTGCATAACCTGAACCTGTTGGAACCGTAACAGATGAAAATGTTACATATCTTCCATCTAATAATCCATGTGCTGTTTTATTTACCGTAACTGTAGCAGAACCTGATGTTGCATCAAAATCAGCTCCTGTAATAGCGCCATCGGGATCTAAAGGACTTATATCAAAAAACTCACCTGCATAATATAAAAACAAACCTTGTGAAGTTCCTATTGCTACATATTTTTCACCATTTATAGCTGCAAAAGCATGTTGTGCTCTTGCTACACCAGGCAATGTATTATTAGAATTAGTAAGTTGTGACCAACCACCTATTTTTTCAGGTAGTCCATATCTAAATCTAACAAAATCGCCATCGACCCATTGAGACTCGGCTCCTGAATCTGTAACCATTTTATTAAAACCAGGTTTAAAATTAAGCTTTTGTAACATAGTTATCCAAATATTATAAAGGAGACAGCGGGTGGTATGTGGTGGTGTCCACTGCCTCCATTATAATATACTACCTTTTAAACCAAGATGGAAGACCTAAATGAGGTCTTTTATCAAACATATTTTCTTTTGATCCAGGAGTCTTTTTATTGTTATAATGTAAAAAAACTTGAATACATTCTTTACCTTTAAATTTATTTCTCCAATGCTCTAATTCACATCCAGAATACACTAACATATCTCCTGGTTTTAAATCTACTTTAATACCTTTTTTACCTATCTCTCCAGACGGCTCTAAATAAATTGGCCAAGGATCACCACCAAGATTCATAGTAGTTGATATCTCACAACTAAATCTATCTTTGTGTCTTTTAAGAACATCACCTTTTTTATATATCCTTGCATAAGTATATGCCGGATATAATTTTAATCCTGTTGCTTCTTCCATTTTAGGAAGACATTTTAATAATAAAGTTTCCATAGCCATATTAGAATACTGACAATAGGTATTTGGAATCTGTTCATTCTCATCTTCGTAATATCCAATGATAGTTTCAAATGGTGAAAAGTATCTACGCTCTCTACAAGTATCATAAACTTGTTTTTGCATACAAAAATAGTTTGCAACAAAAGCTGCTAAGTCTTTTGATATAGCTTGACGAATAACTGTATATTTATTTTTTTTAAAACTCATAATAATTCAAACCACCCTGTTGCTATTATTTTTTCTTTATCTGTTATCTGACCTTTATGTGTGTGAGTAAAATCTGTAGGCCAGATTAAAGTTAAACCTTTTATAGATGGAGTAGTAATTTTTTGATATTTAAAAATAGTACCTCCTTCATCTATATCATTTAAATAGGTCATAAAAACTAAAACTCTTCTAGCATTTTCGATAAAGCTTCTTTCAAAATGCCATTTTTTAAACCCACCTTTTTTATTGTATTTTTGAATATTGAACTCTTTAACATTAAATCTAGAATAATAATTTATTTCTGAATATTTTTTTATATATAGTTCTAAAATTTTTTGTAGTTCAATTCTATAAAGTATTATTTCTTTATCTAAATTATTTGAATTTATTGATAAATCCAATGAATCTTTAATATTTTTTCTTACTTTACCACCTCCTGATTTACCTGGTGTGGTATGTTTTTTAAATTTATTGTAATAAAAAATCAATTCATCACAAACTTTTGTAGGAATGAACCAGCCTCCAATAAAACTATCTAAAGGTAATTTATATTCTTTCATCAGTAATAATTAATATTTATAACAATTCTTTCGTTTTTATCTGTACAAGTAGTGCCTGTATGTTTAACATTTGCAGGAAAAGTTACAAGTCTGTTTGCCTTACTTTTTACAATTTTATTGTCTACATTAAATTTTGTATATCCGTTATTTGTGTTTATATAAAATATAGCTGTTTTCCAATCTGGATTATCATTTTTAATTATGTGTTCCGCACCATCTGTATGAAAACCATGTTCTATAATTTTATCTGTTTTCCACAAATGATTTGCTTTTACTTTTATTAAAGCTTTTATTTTTAATATTGAATAAATAGGTTCTAATATTTCGTTGTAAATAGAATTAGGTTTATAATTTTTATAAAAAAAATGCACAAATTGTTTGTAGTCTTTATAATCTAGCACACTACTCGGAAACCAAGGAAAGTTTTTATTATGATAAAACATATTATAAATTTGTTCAAAATAAATTTTATCTAATAGATTGTCTATTACTTTAAACATCCTTAGCCATTCCTTTTGGTATAGCTTGTATGTTCCAATGTATAAATCTAAAAGAATCTTTACCAAAATCCACTGCAAATTCATGTTCTAAATAACCTGGAAAAATTATTAATGTACCAGGTTTTGGTTGATAATTTACTAATTCAGTAGAAGAAAGTATATTGTTCTGAGATTTCATTTTTAACTTTGTAGCTCTCGCACCTGTTCTAGGGTCATGAAATATTGGATAAGAAGTTTTATTAGAACATTTTAAAAAATAAAATCCTGATACATGTTGATTCCAATGAATATGTGCTGAATGATGACCGCCACCTTTTTTAGCAAATTCTTGAACCCATAACTCACTAAACATAGTTGTGTATTGCCGCATATCAAAACCTTGATGATCTAAATACTCCCAAGACTTTTGACCGATGTAATTTCTAAAATCTAAAAAATCATTATCTAAAGTTAAAGGTGTTGAATGATATGATCTTCCAAAATCACCGTGCTCTTTAATAAAAGTTTTTTCTCTTGTTCTTGCATCTTTAATATATTTATTAGATGCTTTGTTTAATGACTTTACAAACTCTGGTTTTTCCTCACTCCATATTACAGTTGGAAAATAACTATTCATAAACATTATTTAAAAGGCCTCCCTATATTCCAAACAACAAGGCTATATCTTGTGCCTGATGTTACTGGTTTAACTCTATGCCACACAAAACTAGGAAATACAATGATAGATCCTTTTGGTAATATCTCTTTACATTGTATTTTATGTTTTGATTCGTCTCGCATATGTGGATCATAGTTTCTAAAATCAAATTCTAATTCACCACCTTTATATTCTGAACCATCTGTTAACTGACAAGTCATAGATAGTTTTCGAATTCTTCCGTGTTCTGGATTGTTGGGATCTTTTCTGTCATAAGGTTTATCCCAACTATCACAATGCCAATCGTAATATTGATTTAATTTATATTTTGTAAACTGACAAGATTGACTTCTTTCCCAATCAAAATTCCAACCTGCCATTTCATTTGCTTTATGTACATATGGATGTAATTCTTTATATATCCAGGTATCATTTAACCACACTAAATCTGATTTTCTTTTTCTTTGTATATTTTTAATATCCTCTTTTGATAATTCTTTTTTGTCGTATCCACCTGTTCTTGCAATACTTTCTTTTTGAGAATTTGCATAAGCTATTACATCATCACAAAATTTTGGTGTAAGCACACTCGTAAAATACCAGTAATAATTAGATATATTCATAATTAAAATTTATTACCATTCTTTCATTTTTATCTGTTTGGCCGATAGCTCTATGTTTTTGTTTTGCATCAAATATTATTATTTTATTTTTTTCACATTTTACTTTATTATTTAAAAATTCTGTTACACCATTATTAGTGTTAACATAAAAAATAGCAGTCTTGTGATTTAAATCTGTAGTAAAATCATTATCTATATGCCAACTACAATGAAATTTTCCTTTTAGACATAAATTTGCTCTTACGTTTAAAAGTTTTTTTACTTTTAATTTTTTTAAAATAGGTTCAATTAAAAACATAAAATTTGAATTTATATTTCCATTATCGAAAAAACAATGACTAAAAAAAGAAGTATCTTTTTTAGCGTCCTTGACTTGTCTAGGTTTGTAATACCAAGGAAAATAATCCGATAAAAAGGTTTTATTAATTAAATCTAAATTACGTTTTTGAATGTAATTTTTAAATATATTCATAAGTTATAGTTTGAACAAAATTTAAATTATCTTTCTGATCATTTGATATAATATACATATTAGTAGATGGAAACATAATAAACATATTTTTTTTAAGTTCTATGTCCCAACTTCTTCCTTTTCTTCTATTATCATCGAAATGTATTCTTACCCAACACTTATCAACTTTAACTCCGTAAAGCATTGTAAAGTCAGGTGAGTTTCGAAGGTCTACTGGATCAACATTTAATAAAGGTTTAGATACTTGACCAGGTTTATAAATATCACCCCAAGAATTTTTATTGACTAAATTGATACCATAATCAAGACCGATAAAGTCTCTCATATAAGTATTTAACATATCCCAAGTTCTTGAAAATGGAAATTGTTTATTAGTAAAAGATGATTGTAAAATATCGTTAGTAAGTTTTTCTTGGTCTATCTCAAAACCTTTCGGCATATCGATATCACCATAAAATAAACTTTGTTCTGTTAATACTTTCTTTTGCATACCACCACCTGATATATATTATGCTTTAGAGTTTGTCAAATCCCAAGTTGTATTAGCTTCATTCCAGACGTAAGACCATCTATGAGTATCTGCTTCGTTTTGTGAAGTTTGTTCTTCTGTTAATGCTGGAGCATCACCTATTGGTGATTTCCAAGATGCAGTTGCAATATGTTTTACCCATGAAGCATAAGGTTTTTTAGGCCAGAAGATTTGATCATCTTCATCCCAAGTATAACCTATACCTGCATAGTTTCCTCTAAATGCAGTTCCACCATTATTATGTTGACCACCAGATGTATTGTAAGATGTTTGAATCCACAATTGTGCAGGCCAGTTATTGTGTTGTTCTAAATATTGTTGACCTACTACTTCGTCTTCAACTCCGTCAGCGTTTAACATATCTTTGTTATCAAGTGTTAATACTTGAATAACTTTACTGTTCGCTCCTAATTTTGCAAAATGTGCCATAATTTACCTATTGAAATTTATACCTTATAATTACTATACCAGATCCACCATCTCCACCTCTATTAGTGTTAGGGCCTCCGCCAGAACCGCCGCCTCCGCCAGTATTTGCTGATCCTGCGCTTCCAGCTGTACTGCTACCACCATTACCGCCGCCACCTGGGCCACCGGTTCCTCCAGGAGCATTATCTGAACCGCCACCACCGCCACCACCTTTTGTAACAGGTGAAGCTGAAATATTAGTTGTTGCACCAGCACCACCATTTCCTGAACTGGATGGGGTTCCAGCTGCTCCAGCAGCAGATGCACCGCCTCCGCCGCCTCCAGAAAATGATGGTGGGCCACCGCCACCATTTCCACCTGGATTTCCTTGAGGTGGACTTACAGGAGGAGTGTTTCCTGCTGCTCCCACTTTACCATAAGTTCCGCCACCACCGCCGGAGCCTCCTGATCTTGAACTTGATGCACCATCAGCACTACCGCCACCGCCGCCACCGGCTGATATTATACTTGAAAAAACTGAATTTGATCCATCATTACCTCCTTCGCATGCTCCAGCAGGATTAGGAGGACCTCCTGCAGCGCCTGCTCCACCGGCTCCAACTGTAATTGGATAACCTTGGACTGATACAGGTACTTGAGAAACTCCAGTTCCTAAAGGAGAGGAAGTATAACCACAACCTGCAGTTTCTCTATAACCACCGGCTCCACCGCCACCGCCACCTTCATTGTTAGAACCAGATGCACCTCCTCCTCCGCCTGCAACTACTTGATAGTCAACTGCGTTAGATCCTACAGCGTTTCCTGCACAAGTAACTGTAAAAGTTCCAGGGCCTGTAAAAGTATGAATTTTGTAATCACCAGAAGTTGTAATACTTCCTCCTGTTGCTGTAATAAATTTTTCTGCCATAGTATCTGTATTTGAAGAATCTTGAATTACTAACCATCCTTGAGTTGCATCTACATATATAAAAAGTAAAGAACTTCCAGAAGTAGAATAGTTTATGGTGTTAGTATCACTTCCTCCACCAAAATTAGAACCATTTCTATTAACAATTAAATTGTTTGTACCAAAAGTGCCAGCGTAATCTTTAACTCCAACTTGATCTCCAGCTGATGGTGAAGCTGGCAAAGTTAAAGTTATAGCTGTTGAAGTGGTATTTACAAAATAACCATTACCAGCTACTCCTGTAAAACTTGCTGTTTTAGCTGTTGTGTCCCAACTTAATACATCGAGTCCTTGAAACTCTCCTGCATCTAACATTGTTGTTCCACATGAAATAACACCCATTATGAATCTCCTTCTATCTTAGATAAATTAATTTTAAATTTTTCTCCAGATATATTATTTAACATAAATATATCATCTTTTCCCTCTTGTAAAGTCCAATTTCCTCTGGTTCCATCTACAACATTTCCTTGTTTTTTAGCTTGGTTTGATAAATGTAAATCTCCAGTATATAAATTCTGCCAAACAGCAACTGTAGTACCTAAATCATAGGTATCATTTGCCCCAGGAATAATATTTCCAGTAGCAGTAATAGCGCCAGAAGATATATCACCTAAGTCAGCTGTGATATCTACAACATTAGTTCCATCTGAATATACAATTTTATATCCCTTATCTGTAGCAGACCAAGTAGCTCCTGTCCCTGATTGTGTTTTCAGTGTGACCGTAAACGCACCTGTTGTAGCGTTTTCTACAATATAAGTTTTTTGGGGAGGGTTACCTGATGTTGCATCATTCGGAACAATTACATCTACATTAGTAGTAATGGTTCCAGTTAATCTTAAAACTTGATTTTTACCATTTGATAAAACACCATTTGAAAAAGTTAGAGTTGCACCAGTAGTTGCATTTAATCCTACCGCATCGTAACCACCAATTGCTTGCTCAAGAATTAATAAATTAGTATTGGTAATCTGTCCCCAAGTTCCTGAATTTTCTCCAGTTGCTTGTACCGTTAGTTTTAAATTAGCTGATGTTGAATTTGCCATATTTTAGATTCCTTAAATTATACCATAATATTGTATTTATGCAGCAGTGTCAACTTCTGTCCAATCTGATATTGTAGGAGGTGTAGTTGTTGTATTTACTTCCGTCCAAACTACTGTTTTAATGGTTCCTGTCGCCATTGTCATAGCGATTCCAGTTACTTCTGCACTTGCATCATCTGCTGTTGCTTGACCTTCTTGCATGGTCATTTCTTCACCAGTTACGTCTACATCAACATCTACTATTAATGAAGCAGTTCCAAGATTTGCTGTGAAACCTATTCCAGTTACAGAAACGTTTGCATCTCCAGTTGCAGTTGGAGCATTTTCTTGCATGGTCAATTCTTGACCAGTGACCACTACGTCTGCATTAGCAGCTACATTAATATTACCTTCTGCAATACTTAATAGTTCTCCGGTTAAAGATACTTCAGCAGTTCCAGTTGCAGCTAACGTTCCTGCATCCATAGTCATTTCTTGACCAGTGACAGCTATATCAGCTCCTGCAGTAACTGTTCCAAGACCCAACGCTGCAGACATTCCAATACCAACAACGGAAGCGTCTGGAGAAGGATCCACTGTTCCTTCTTCTGCAGTCATTGCTTCACCGGTAACTGAAGCAAATGTATTTGCGTCTAAAGTTAAAGTTCCTTCTGTTGCAGTTAATAACTCTCCAGTAAGTGAAACATTACCTGTTCCAGTGGTTGAAACAGAATCTAAATTAGATGTTAAATCAAAACCAGTTACAGCTGCGTCTGAGTTTGCAGTTGCATTAACAGATCCTAAATTTGAAGTTAAACTTTGACCTGTTACTTCTATATTAAAATCAGCTTTTCCAATTGCAGTTCCGTCTGCAATAGTCATTGATTGACCTGTTAATGAAACATTTGCATGTCCAACTGTAGTGACTGAACCTAGGTTTGCATTGAAACCAATTCCTACAAGAATTTCTTTTATTCCTACAAATATATTAATTCCATCATTATTTAATGTGGTAGTTAAATCTTGACCAGTTAAAGGAACTACTACATCAATAACAACACCTGGAGATGTTTCTGCAATAGTAAGTTCTTGACCGGTTACTGCAACATTTATACTTTGTGACCCTGTAGCCGCAAAAGGACTTTCTGCAAATGTGGTTATTCCAAAAGCCATTGTCTAGGCTCCTGTTTTTGTTTTTTTCTTTTCTTTTTTAGGTAATTCTTTTCTAAGTAATTCAGAATAATGTTTTTGTAAAACTTCTAAATCTGTATATTGAATATTTAATTGTTGTTTCTTAACTACAATTTCATGTAACTTGTTACCATAAACTTTACCTTCGTTTGATAATTCTTCGGTGTCGTATTCTTTTTTATCAAAAATAATTTTCATTACATTTCCTCTAATTTAAATTTGTATTTCTTTCCTGATTTATTATTTAAGATATATAAATCATTTTCACCCTCTTGAATAGTCCAATTACCTTTAGTGCCATCAACTGCATTACCTTCAGATTTTGCTTCATTAGTTAAATGTAAGTCTCCAGTGTATAAGTTTCTCCAAACTAAACCGGATGCCCCTAAATCTTGAGCATCTGTTGTACCTGGAACTAAGTCTCCATTTGTTATTTTAACGTCAGAATCATTAACTTCTAACATTTCAGTTCCACCAGTAACTACTCTCCACTCGTTTGCGTTATGGAATTGTAAATAAGTATCTGTATCTCCTAAATGAATAATTTTACTAGGTATAGATAAATCAGTTCCATCAAATGTCATGTTCGCTTCTGCGTTCATAGCATCTGCGCCTGTTGCAGTTAAAACTCTGTTGTTAGATCCATTTGACATGAAGTCTGATACATCAACAGCAACTGCATCGGCAGTGACATCAATTCCTGTACCAGCTCCGACAGCTAATGATCCAGATGTTGTGACAGATCCTGTTAATCCATTTCCACCAGAAACAGAAGTTACAGTTCCAGTGTTTGTTGTAAATCCAGAGTCATTATTAAAACCTGAAATTGCAATATTTGCTTTAGTTAATTTTCTTTGAGCATTTGATGTATCAACAACTACAAAAAAATCTCCATCTCCATTTGTAGTTGAAGTAGATAATTCTGATAAGTCCACCGAAACAGTATCTGCAGCAACATCAATTGCAGTACCTGCTCCTACATTTAAGGTAACAGAACCAGAAGCACCACCGCCTGTTAAACCATTACCAGCAGTAACTCCTGTAATGTCTCCAGTGTTTGTTGTGTAACCTGCATCGTTATTAAAACCTGAAATATTAATATTTCCTTTTGTTAATTTTTTCTGTGCGTTAGCACTATC
>Ga0208543_1000588_pt1 | contig 11188 bp, 10 predicted proteins | sample DEB08_DNA_14_FD_185497 | JGI IMG/M metagenome (GOLD analysis project Ga0208543, IMG submission 185497) | Aqueous microbial communities from the Delaware River and Bay under freshwater to marine salinity gradient to study organic matter... | ecosystem: Environmental > Aquatic > Marine > Coastal ...
ATGCAGCTACTTCAAGAAAGAAACGAAAAGATACAGCAAAAGGTAAACAACATTCAAAGCAACCTAAAAAAACTGCAAGAAAAGTTCGCAAGTATCGTAAAGTTAAATGATAATACCTGAAGGATACATAAAGCGAACTACATCAACCATACCGTTTGGCTATGAGTTTGATGAAGAAACAGGTTATTTAAAACCTATACCCGAACAACTAGAAGCACTTGAAACAGTTGAAACAATGATTGTCAATGAAGAAGTTTCACTTCAAGCTGCATGTGATTGGTTAGAGTACGCAACAGATAGACGTATCTCAACTCCCGGTTTAAAAAAACATATAGATAAGAAATATGGAAAACGAAACGAAAGATTGGGAGATCAATCCTCATCTCTACTTGCAAGATGATGAAGGTAATTTTGTCTTAAAGAAAGACGGAACTCCGAGAAAAAAAGCAGGTAGACCACAAACCACAACCGAGAAAGCTGTCAAAGCTGCTCGTGCTACCATAGGTCGTAAACAGCGTAATATCAAAAAGCTTGAGGAAAAACTCAACAACGCTAGAAAGTCCTTCAAAAAACAAAAAGAAACAATTCAAAAACTTGACAAGACTGTAGAAGGTCCTGTTACTAAAGACGAACTTGACAACTTGCCAAAGGCTGTCAGAGAAGATTTACAAGATCGTAAAGTATTATTCCATCCTAACGAAGGTCCGCAAACAGAGTTCTTAGCTGCTGGAGAGAAAGATGTTCTCTATGGTGGAGCAGCCGGTGGTGGTAAATCATTTGCGATGATTGTTGATCCACTTCGTTATTGTCACAAGAAAGCTCATAGAGCCTTAATACTTAGAAGGTCTATGCCGGAGTTACGTGAGATGATTGATAAATCACGTGAACTTTATCCACAAGCTTTTCCGGGTGCTAAGTTTAGAGAAGTTGAAAAGCTTTGGAACTTTCCTAGCGGTGCAAAGGTAGAGTTTGGATTCCTTGAGAGAGATGCTGATGTATACAGATATCAAGGACAAGCATATTCTTGGATAGGTTTTGATGAGATTACTCACTTACCTACAGAGTTTAGTTGGAACTATCTTGCTTCACGTCTTAGAACAACAGACCCTGAAATAGAAACCTACTTACGTTGTACTGCTAACCCCGGTGGTGTTGGTGCTCATTGGGTAAAACGTAGATACATAGAACCTTCAGAATCTAACACATCATTTACAGGAACCGATGGGCTAACAAGAAAGTTTATTCCTGCTAAGTTAGCTGATAACCCTTATCTTGCTAATGACGGAGTGTATGAGCAAATGCTTAAATCACTACCTCCAATACAACGTAGACAGTTACTTGAAGGTAATTGGGAAGTTGCAGAAGGTGCTGCATTTGTAGAGTTTGACCCGAATGTCCATGTAATTACACCCTTTGAGTTGCCGATTGCTTGGGAACGAGTTAAAGGGATTGACTATGGGTATGCCTCTGAAAGCTGTTGTTTATGGGGAACTATAGATATTAATGATGGAACTTTGATAATTTATCGAGAATTATACAAAAAAGGCTTGACAGGAGAAGAATTAGGGGCTATAATAGGAGATATGGAGCTGGTGGACCCTTTTTCGGTTCCCGGTGTATTAGATACAGCAGCGTGGGCAAAAACCGGTACAACCGGACCTACCGTTGGTGAAGCCTTAGTTAGAGCAGGTCATAAGCTTAGACGTGCTGATAAGAATAGAATACAAGGTAAAATTCAAATACACGAGTTCCTAAAGGTTAGAGAAAACGGTAGACCAAAGCTGCAAATATTTAATACTTGCCCTAATCTAATACGAGAACTCCAAAGTATACCGTTATCAAAGACCAATCCTGAAGATGTAGATACACATGCTTCAGACCACGCATATGATGCATTGCGTTATATGATAATGAGCCGACCAAGAATGGACAGCCCATTAGAAAGACTTAGAGGTATAAAAAGAGAAATACATCTTCCCTCTGATTCTACCTTTGGATATTAAATATGGCAGATAACGAGAATACATTTTTAAACGCTGACAACATTTACATGGATGTTGAAGGTGAAGCTGGAAAGACATTAGCCTTAGAACTCGAACAAAAAAGTAATCTCGTAGGTATTATTCAAAGTAGATTCTATCAAGCCGAAGATGCTCGAAACTCTGATGAAACTAGATGGCTAAAAGCTTACGAAAACTATCGAGGGTTATATAACAAATCAGTTAAATTTAGAGATTCTGAAAAATCTAGAATCTTTGTAAAGATTACAAAAACAAAAGTCCTTGCTGCCTTTGGACAACTTGTCGATGTTATCTTTGGAACCGGTAAGTTTCCTATTGGTATTGCAGAAACTAAAATACCTGAAGGTGAGTTAGGTCAAGCTCATTTAGATGTTAATAACCCACAACCCGGATTAGAAACATCCATACCTGATGATATCGGTAATCGGATTGAAGATAATCCATACGATGTTGGTTATGAAGGTGATGGGAAAGTTCTAAAACCCGGAGCAACATTTAACAAAGGTATCTTTACTGACACAATTGAAGATCAAGTTGAAGATAGTTTAGTTGAAGGCTTTAGTCCAAATCCACAAGCAATAGAATTATCTCCAGCTCAAAAAGCTGCGAGAAGAATGGAAAAGCTTATCCATGATCAAATTGATGAATCGAAAGGTTCATCTGAAATAAGAAATGCTCTTTTAGAATCTTCTCTACTTGGTACAGGGATTGTAAAAGGACCATTTAATTTTAACAAAAAGTTAAACAAATGGGATATGGGTGAAGATGGTGAAAGAAACTACAACCCTATCGAAGTTAGAGTACCTAGAATAGAATTTGTAAGCTGTTGGGATTTTTATCCTGACCCTGCTGCAACAAGTATTGAAGAGTGTGAGTATGTAGTTCATCGTCATAAGATGAATAAATCACAACTTAGACAACTTCGTAACATGCCTTACTTTGACGAAGATGCAATTCGTGCATGTTTAACTGAAGGTCCAAACTATATTGAAAAAGACTTTGAGTATCAATTAAAAGATGATGCTCGTAATGATGAGTATCAAACTAACTTTGAAGTTATTGAGTATTGGGGTATCATGGATGCCGAATACGCTAGAGAAGTTGGTATAGAATTAGATGAAAGCATTGATGATTTAGATGAGGTACAAATTAATGCATGGATATGTGGTAATGAATTACTTAGAGCAGTAATTAATCCATTTACTCCGTACAGAATACCTTATCATGCTTTCCCATACGAAAGAAATCCTTATAACTTCTTTGGTATTGGGGTAGCAGAAAACATGGATGATTCACAGCAGATTATGAACGGTCATGCAAGAATGGCTGTAGATAATCTAGCAATGGCAGGTTCGTTAGTTTTTGATGTTGACGAATCAGCTTTAGTAGGTGGACAGTCAATGGAAATATATCCGGGTAAAATATTCAGAAGACAAGCTGGTATGCCCGGACAAGCCATACATGGTTTGAAGTTTCCAAACACTGCACCTGAGAATATGATGATGTTTGACAAGTTTAGACAACTTGCAGACGAACAAACCGGCATACCATCTTATTCACATGGTCAGACTGGTGTTCAAAGTATGACAAGGACTGCTTCAGGTATGTCCATGTTACTCGGAGCATCAAGTCTTAATATTAAAACAGTTGTCAAAAATCTTGATGACTTTTTATTAAGACCACTTGGAGAGTCTTTCTTTCAATGGAACATGCAGTTCTTTGAAGGTGACTTAGATGTTAAAGGCGATTTAGAAGTTAAAGCTACTGGTACAAATAGCTTAATGCAGAAAGAAGTAAGATCACAAAGACTTACTATGTTCTTACAAACTGCACAAAGTCCAGCTATTGCACCATTTGTTAAGATTTCTAAACTTGTTAGTGAACTAGCCTATAGCTTAGATTTAGACCCTGATGAAATACTCAACGATCCTGAAGAAGCAGCTATCATGGCACAAATAATAGGAATGCAAAATGCTGGACAAACAACTGGCGAGGAAGCTCAACCCGATAGTCAACAACCCGGAGGTATGGGAAGTCTTGCAGGAACACCTGCTCAACCTCAAGAACTTGGACCTACAGGCACTGGCGGTGGCAACATCGGAATCGGAAATGTTCCGGTTGCAGGGGAAAGTGAATTCAGTGGTACGATTGGAGCAGCTACCGGAGCAGGTTAAAGAAGCCCTCAATAGAAAGGAAGATTGATGAATAAAACAGAAGAAAATATTAAATCTGAATTACGTAAATTAAAAAATATTTTTGAAGATAAAGAAAACTATTCTTCAGATGAACGTAGAAAGTCTTTAAATAAATATTATGATTTAGTAGATTTATTAAATGATAAAGGAGATGAATTTAAAGAACTTTATGTAATGGGTTCTAAATCTTCTCCAGTAGGAAAACCCGGTCCTAATAGAAGTAGACAAGTTAAAATGGGCGGTGGATTACTAGAAAATGATGATGAAAGATATCAGTATAAGCACGGAGGATCACACGATACAGAAACCGAAGATCAAAAACAAATGAGGTTTCTTATGGATGTGTATCAAAGAGCTGTTGACAGTGGTCAAGAAGAAGATGCTCAAGATATAGTTCGTCAGATTAATGAGCTTGAAAAGAAAATGATTGAAGAAAAAGCTGAAGTATCTGATAGAATGAGAAAAGCAGACGGTGGAAACTTAAAAGAAATACCTGAAGATAATAAAGGACTTGCAAAACTTCCTAAAGAAGTAAGAAATAAAATGGGATATTTTGCAGAGGGTGGTAACGTAGATGATCAAATGTCTATGTTAATGAACAACGAACAAGAACCTCCAATGGAATCAGAGATGCCTATGGAATCAGACGAAGAGATGGAGGACAACTATTTAGATTTTATACTTGACGAAGCATTATCAGAAGAAGAAGAGGATATGCTAATGTCAAAACTAGAACAAGACGAGCAACTATCTATGCTATTTGATAAAGTAGTAGAAGTTGCTTCAGAATTTGCTGGGTCAGGACCTGTTGAGGGTCCGGGCACAGGAGTCTCCGACAGTATACCTGCACGGTTATCTGATGGAGAATTTGTCTTCACTGCAAAAGCTGTAGAAGAAATCGGAGCCGACAACTTAATGGCAATGATGAAAGATGCAGAAATGAAAGCAGATGAAAGACAAGGAATGGCGAATGGCGGTGAAATGGATGAAGAGACTGTAGTCGTTAAAGGCGATGATGAACCTGCTAGACAGGAGATTAGAGTCGTTAAAGAAACAGTTGATTCTGCTGGGAGAATGGCACAAGATGAAGACGAGATATCGAAAGGTATCAAAGCTAATATGATGCTAGACCCCAACCAACAACACGTCAGAAGCTAAAAAGGCGATAGAGCTACCCAAGACGTCATAGGCACTCTATCATTTTATAAACCGAAAGGCTACCTTTACAAGACAAGCCCTGCAAGTGCACATCGCAGCTACCTTGTTAAAACGAAGCCCTGAGTAGGAGAAAAGAATATGACTACTGAAGTACAAGAGGATAATGCCAATCCTTACAACCAAAAAAAATCATGGCATACGGATGTTGAGGAAAATTTTCAAGATGCAACAGGAATGTATTTTGACAAACCTAAAGCAAAAGGAAAACAACCTGAACAAGAAGTAGAACAGGAAGTTCAACAGGAAAGTCCTAAAGACCAACCTTATAAGAAACCTGACTACAAAAAACGTTACGATGACTTGAAAAAGCATTATGACTCTAAGTTAGATGAGTTCAAAGCTAGAGAACAAGAGCTAATAGATGAAGCTACTAAAAATAGACAAACCTACAAAGCTCCTAAATCTGCTGAAGAAATTGAACAGTTTAGAAAAGAGTATCCTGATGTTTACGAAGTTGTAGAAACTGTTTCACATTTACAGGCTGAAGAGAAATCTAAAGACTTAAAAGAGAAACTTGAAAGACTACAAGAACGTGAAAAAGAGTTAGTTCGTAAAGATGCTGAAAAGCGATTGATGGATAAGCATCCTGATTTTGAAGATATCAGAAACAGTGATGATTTTCATGGGTGGGCAAAAGAACAGCCTAAGTCTATTCAAGATTGGATATACAAAAATGCTGACGATGCTGACCTAGCTTCAAGAGCTTTGGATTTATTTAAACGTGATATTGGCATAGATTCTGCACCTAAGAAGTCAGATTCTAAACAGTCCAAGAAATCTGCTGCTGATATGGTTTCAACTAAAACAACTGCGGTTGAACCTAAAAGCGAGAAAGTTTGGACTGAAAGGGAAATTGCTAATATGTCGATGGATGAGTTTGATAAGTTTGAAAAAGAAATAAGTCAAGCAATGTCCGAAGGCAGAATAGCAAAATAATTATTAACTTACAAACTATACTATAGGAGTATAACATGGCTCAATATTTTGACGAAGGTTCTTCTCCATCAGCCAGTAACTTTGCTGCCGGTGTAGCTAATCAAACTAATAGTTTCTTCCTACCTTCGATTTACTCTAAAAAGGTTTTAAACTTTTTCAGAAAATCTTCGGTTGTAGAAGCTATTACTAACACTGATTACGCTGGTGAAATATCTGCTTATGGAGACTCTGTAAAGATTATTAAAGAACCTGTAATTTCTGTATCAGACTACACAAGGGGTTCTGATACAACTCAAACCTTGTTAACTGATGCTGAAACTTCACTTGTTGTTGATAGTGCAAAAGCTTTCAAATTCATCGTAGATGATATTGAAACTAAAATGTCACATGTCAACTTTAAAGAAGTGGCATCTTCATCTGCTGCATATGCATTAAAAGATTCTTTTGATGCTGCTGTAATAGCAACTATGTTTAGTGGTGTTTCAAGTTCAGGTCCTGACCACGTGTTAGGTTCTGACAACGCTACTGATTTAGCTGCTGGTACATTTGATGGAACAGGTAACTTAGACATTGGATTTGGTTCCAGTGAGCATGACCCAATAGACGTTATGGCTAGAATGGCAAGACTATTAGACGAGCAAAACGTACCTGAAGAAGGTCGTTGGTTCGTTGCAAGTCCTGACTTCTACGAAGTTCTAGGTCAAGCTTCTTCTAAACTACTATCTGTTGACTTCAACGCAGGTCAAGGTTCAATCAGAAATGGTTTAGTATCAAGTGGAAAACTAAGAGGATTTGATATGTACAAATCTAATAACATTGCTGCAACAACTAATGCTGCTGGTAAATGTTTAGCTGGTCATATCTCATCTACTGCTACTGCTCAAACTATCGTCTCAACTGAGGTTCTTCGTGACCCTTCAAGTTTTGGTGATATCGTTAGAGGTCTTCATGTCTACGGTGCGAAAGTACTTAGAGGTGAAGCTTTAGTATCAGCTTTCTACGGTATTGACTAAGTGTCAATCGGGGGAGTCTTCGGACTCCTCCACTTTTTATAGGAGATAAAATGGAAGAACAAATGACAGGAAATCCAAACCCAAGTGGAAATGTAGAATACTACAATTCAATTGAGGAAAAGGAAGAAAAGTGTAAAGAGATGACTGGATATAACGAAAGTTTAACAGTTGGAAGTTATGTTGAAAAAACTAAAAAAATTGGAGAAAGAAAGTAATGGCAGGACATAAACCAAGCGAAAAGAAAAGAAAAAAAATGATGTACGGTAAACGTGTAAAAGCTGGTAGTGGCATGTACATGAAAAAAAGAAAAGGCATGTATATTGGTGGTAACGTTATGGAAGTTGCTAAACCTAACTAAACATGAAAGTCCCAGCACCTAAAGGCTATCACTGGATGAAGTCCGGTAAGTCTTACAAATTAATGAAGGACCCTGTAGGTGGTTACAAGCCACATAAGGGTGCAAGTAAATCTGCAAACTTTGCAATTCAAAAGGTTCATAAAAAATAATGGCTACAACATATCTTGACATAACTAACGAAGTTCTTAGAGAACTCAACGAAATACCTCTGACCTCTGCAAACTTTGCAAGTGCTGTAGGTCTACAACAGTTTGTCAAGGATGCAGTCAATAAATCTATTTTTGATATTGCAAATCAAGAACCACAACTACCTTTCTTTTCAGCAGGGTTAAGTGGTGCAACTGACCCATTCTATGGAAATGTAACTGTTGAAACTTCAGCAGGTACAAGATGGTACTTGTTAAAAGCAGGAAGTTCTAATTTAGCAAGTGATTATGGTTCAATAGATTGGGATGATTTTTATATCACAACAATTAATGTATCAGGCGAATCAGCTCCATACGTTTCAAAAGGTTTAAAGTTTTTAAATCTTGCAGATTGGAAACGTTTCTATAGAGATAGTGAGAATGCTGATGATGCAGATACACAAGCCTACGGTGAGCCTAAGTTTGTAATTAAATCACCGGACTCAAGGAAGTTTGGACTAAGTCCTATTCCTGATAAAGCATACAACGTACATTTTTATGCTTTTGAAAAACCTACAAAACTTAGTGCACACGATGACACTATAGTTTTTCCCGAACAATACAGTAACGTAATAACTTCTAGAGTACGTTACTATGTGTGGCAATTTAAAGAAAGCCCACAACAAGCTGCCTTTGCTTTGGATGATTACAAGAAAGCTTTAAAATATATGAAGTCTAATCTTATCAATCCAACACCACGAGCAATGACAGACGATAGAAGATATTTTTAAATTATGGCACGTTCACAACCATACACCGTTGCATGTGACGGAGGCTTAGTAAAGTCATCAAATCAGATTGACTTACTTAAATCTCCCGGAGTAGCACGAGAACTTAGAAACTTTGAAGTATCTATTGAAGGCGGATATAGACGAATCAATGGTTATACAAAGTTTGGAGGAACAAGTTCTGTACAACCAACAGGTGGTGCAACAAACATATTAGGTGTTACACCTTATGCAGATGGTGTCGTTGTAACTGCTGGAACAAGTATTTATTTTAGTCAAGATGGAACTTCATGGCTAGAAATAAATAAATTGTCTGCCGGTGGTGGTGATAACTATTCAACCTTTACAGGTAAATCAGTTACTACTAGAACAGGTCAAGGTCAATGTCAGTTTGTACTTTTTGAAGGACCTGACTATGACTATGGTGAACTTATTATTGCTGATGGAGCTAATGAGCTTTGGTCTTTTAGGATGGAAGGCACAGGAGCTTTAACAAGCAGAACATTTTTTACAAAAGAAATAGGTGTAACAGGAAGTGAAGCTGTAAAATTTATTGCAATTCACGACCATCACTTAATTGCAGCAGGAGTAAGTAATAATTTAAACACAGTTTATTATAGTGTTTATAATGACCCGAATAATTTTACAGGTTCGGGTGCAGGTTCGATAACTATATCGGACCAAGTTGTAGGAATTAAAGGCTTCCGTGAAGATTTAATTGTCTTTGCAGAAAATAGTATTCATAAGCTTGTCAATATTAATGATAGCTCTAATACTAGAATAGACCCAATTACTGAAAACGTTGGATGTTTATCAGGTTATAGCATTCAAGAGATTGCTGGTGACTTGATATTTTTAGCACCGGATGGACTCAGAACAGTTGCTGGTACAGCGAGAATTGGTGACGTTGAGTTAGGAACAGTAAGTAAAGCGATACAGCCAATCCTTACAGACTTAGCAGAATCTATTAATAACTTTGTAATTAGCAGTGTTGTTATTAGAGAGAAGTCACAATACAGATTATTTTACGCAAACACCTCTTTGAACAAAAACCAACAAAGAGGCATTATAGGAACATTAAGACCCAATGGTTTTCAGTGGTCAGAAACAAGAGCTTTAGAAGTAACGGAGATAGGTTCAGGATTTAACGAAAATGGTATTGAAGAATATTATCATGGTGATACTGATGGCTACGTTTACGTACACGATTCAGGTAACGACTTTGATGGGTCTAACATACTTGCTCGATTCGGAACACCCGATTACGACTACGGAGATTTAGGAACTTTAAAAACTTTACACTACATGAGAGTGTCTGCAAGTTCTGAAGGTGTGGTAAGTCCTGACGTACAAGTTAGGTTTGATTACGGTAATACCGATACACCACAACCACCTAATCTATTTGATTTAGGTACGATTAACCCACCAGCATTGTTTGGTGAAGCCCTTTTTAACACTAACGTATTTGGAGGAGCAGAAAGTCCAATGGTACGAATCCCACTACAAGGAAGTGGTACAAGTAATAACTTTACAATTATTAGTGATGATACTAAAGCTCCATATACTATTAACGGATTTTATATAGACTTTATACCATCAGGTAGGAGATAAAAACAAATGGCATTAACAAAAGTAACATCAAATTTAACAAGCTTTGATAGCTTACTTGTCGATTCAGATAATACAAATACAACTATAACAATTGAATCTGATTTAGATGGGTCTTCTAATTTTTCTTCAGGTATTGATTTTGTAAGAGAGGGCGAAGCAAAAGGCTCAAGAATTGAATCAGTAAGAGATGCAAGTGCAGGTGGTGTAGGTGTTAAATTTTTAACTACAGCAGATAACGCAGCAGAAGTAAGTGGAACGCTTACAGAGCGAATGAGATTGGATCGTTCAGGAAACCTAATGATTGGTACTACAAGCAATGATTCTCTTTTCCATATAGAAAGTTCTTCAACTACTGCAATGACGATTCAAGCAGGAACTAACTCAAGTGCTTCTTTAAGATTAAAAAATGATGCCCATGACTGGGATTTAAATTGTCAAACAAATGATAATTTTGCTATTTACAGTCAAACATTAAGTAAAGAAGCATTAGTTGTTAATGCTAGTACAGGAAACGTAGGAATGAACATAAGTGCACCAGCTGCACCACTTCACGCTAAAGGTGCTTCAGGTTCTGTAACAGGTGTTATCTATGCACAACAAGATACAACAGGATTAGGTAAGCCGGGTATAGCATTATCAAAATACGATAACAATACCACCACCTCTCAAGTTTTTATGATGTTTGGTATAAATCAATATAACTCAGGTTGTGGACAAATAAATGCAAATGGTGCAAGTCAGGCAGCTTTCGGTAGTTTTTCAGATAGAAGGTTAAAAGAAAACATTACTGATTTACCCTCACAACTAGATAATATTGTTGCTTTACAGCCAAAAGAATTTGACTATATAGAATCAGAAGGTGGCGGACATCAAATAGGTTTTGTAGCTCAAGACGTTGAGGAGATTTATCCTGATTTAGTTGG
>Ga0208543_1000595_pt1 | contig 11093 bp, 10 predicted proteins | sample DEB08_DNA_14_FD_185497 | JGI IMG/M metagenome (GOLD analysis project Ga0208543, IMG submission 185497) | Aqueous microbial communities from the Delaware River and Bay under freshwater to marine salinity gradient to study organic matter... | ecosystem: Environmental > Aquatic > Marine > Coastal ...
TTCGTGTTCTATTTTTGCAAATAAATTATTCTTTTTTTTCTTAGCCATAATGCGCTTACCCTATGCAATTTTGCATAGCGTTAATTTTCAGTTTTTGTTGCTATTGTTGAATAGTAGTCGTCCAGGCGCAGAAGCTCTAAATTTGATAGATCTAATACTCTATGCAGTTTTGCATAGCTTATTATTCAGGCTTAGTTGGAAACTCGTAATCTTTAACATCTTCAACAGTTTCAAGTCCGTTTGTTGCGTCCCTTAACTGTTGTCTATAAGTTGTCATAGCCTCAGACATTGTATTATCTGACAACGCCAAATAATCTGTTTCTGCTAAAAGATTATTTCTATCTTTTCTTAATTGTTCTATTTCTCTGTCAAAAGCACCATCTTCCCATTGTTGTTCTTCAATATCTCTTTGTGTTTCTTCTTCTGTTGTAAACTGTATTAATTCTTGATTAACTAATTTGTATCTAGGCATTATATTTTTCTCCCATATAAAGTGTATGAACCAAGTTCAAGATTTCCTGAATTTAAAAATAATTGAATTGCGTTAAATGAAGAACTTGCATTACCATTGTAATAACCACCACCATACAATCCGCAAGCTAAACTTGAGGCACTAATAAACATTCCTCGCCAAGACGCAGTAAAATAAGTATTTGTATTTAAAGGGTCGTGTATATCAATTATTATAGAGTGATTTCTGTCACTTGGACTACCACCATCTTTCATTGTATCTGCGGTAATTCTAAATTCCCCTGTTCCATTACTTCCTTGACTATTTGTAGTACTGTCAGATTTATATGATCTTGAGGCATATTTGTAGTTGTTAGCACTTTTAAAATTAGACCCATTATCATCGCTTATCCTCATATACAAATAACTATCTGCTGAAACTTCAAAATTAGAACAAATTATTCTATAATCTCTGTAAGTAGATGTAATATATGTACTGTCAAATGTAACATTAGTAACTGCACCACTCGTTATATTTGTTGTTACTAATTTCTCAAACGCACCACCCCCTGCGTCTGCAAAACTTAAATTACCTGAACCGTCTGTTGTTAAAACTTGATTTGCGTTTCCGTCGTTGTTTGGAAGCGTAAGCGTGTATGAAGCATTTGCGCTATGTGGCGCAGATTTTATTTTAATACCGTGTGAGTTTTGAGAACAATTTAATTGAATATAACCGTCTGTTGTTCCGTCGCCTTTAGCTTCAATACTTGGTACACTTGACGTTGATATTAAATTAAGTTTTGCTTCCGTTACTGCGTCGTTGTTTATTTTGGCAGTTGTAATAGCACTATCATTGACCTTTGCAGTTGTAACCGCGCTATCAACAATTTTAGCCGTGCTAACTGTTGCGTCCGACGGCGTACCGACCGACATAACATCGCCTAAAACTAAAATGTAGTCAATTACATCGTCGCTAGTTAAAGCCTGTGAAAATACAATTGTTGAACCTACAATATTAAATGCAGTTTCAGGATTTTGTATTACGCCGTTTAAACTTACCTGACATACTCGCGCATTTTCAGGGCTATATGCAACTCCATCATTTAATAAATTAAATGTTGTAGTAGCACTCGTTGTTATACTGTCTAATTTTACGAAGTTGCCGACAGTTGGCGATTTTCCTATATATCCGACCATAATTTTTTATCCTTTAATAATTAATACCTATTCCGTGTAATTGTGTTTCTTTTGAAGAAGCAACCTGATTAGCCCATTCAACTTTATATCTAACGTCTGTTCCTGACGTACAAGTAGTTTTACCTAATCGTACTTGCTTAATTCCTGTCGAATAAACAGGTGTAATTGCATTGTAAGAACTAGCCTCTGTCCAATTAGACCCACCATCGCAAGTAAAATAAACTTTAAGATCAGTTCCCAAAGTACCTGTGCCTGAATTATCTTTATATAACATTGTACCGCCAACTTCAGTTTTTGCAGAACCTACTGTGTTTGTGTTTTGTATAATTGTTCCTGTTGCACTTGTTAATGAAACTAGGTTTGGTGTAAAAACTTGGTCGTTATCATTTGCAGGTGTATATCTTGCAATATTTGAATATCTAACCTCATCAATATAACCTTTCCAATATTCTGTACCAGAGTGAGGTGTTCCACCATATATAACATTACCTATTGTACCGTTACTATGTTGTTGAACATTTAGTCCTGACCAACTGTTATCGCCATTTTTTTGGTAGCCATCTACAAAAAAAGTTAATCTACCACCTGTTCTTACATAAGCTAAGTGATGCCAATTAGTATCATAATGAGAACTTGTTGACCAATTTCCTTTTTCCCAATTATAATTACCACCAAAAGTCCCATAACTGTTCCAATAGTTAGCATTAAATCCCGCAGTTAAAAAAGGTGTATTACCACCACTCGGTGTGTTGCTACCATAAGTTCCTAAACTAAATAATCTGTCTGCTGAACCATTATGAGAACTATCTACATATTTATACCAAAGTTCAAAAGTGAAAACTCCTGTTGTTGGCGCAGTCACAGAAGCGTCAACATCATTTAAATCATCTGTAATTGCGTAATCATTAGAACCGTCTAAATAAAGTGAGTGTGTTCCAAATTTTTTTTCTGTCGTTGAATAACTTGCACCATTATATAAAGTTATATCAGCAGTATTTGATGAACTGTCAGTACCGCTATTATTCATATGATGTAAAAAAACTGTATTACTATCATTCTCAAATTCTTGAACTGCTGTATATACAGTTGCTACTGCACCACCTGTTATTATACTAGCATTTGTTTTAGTTCCCAACGTATCTGTTGCAAACGTGTCAATGTGTTGATTAGGCAAGTTAAAGCTTGCAGAACTTTCATTAGTTGCTTCTCTTAATGCCAACGCTGATATGTCAGACTTAATTGGTTGTAGGTCTGTTGATATTCCTGTCGTTCCTCGATCTCTTACTTTTGTTAATGTCATTTTATTCTACCTCATTCCAAGTTTGCGTTTCTTCATTCCAATTATATTTTTTATCATCTTCAGGATACTCAATAGGGGCTTCCCATTGGCAAGTATCTTCATTTAAAATCCAACTGTTATAAGTTTTTGGTGGAATAAAAGCGTCTAACGTTTGGTCATATTTAAAACCTATTCCTGCAAAATTTTTTCTAAATGGTGTGCCACCTAATAAATGTTCGCCTGCACTTGTATTGTATGACGTTTGTTTCCAAACATCTCTTGTTTTATAAAGTGTATTTAAAAAATCTACACCTGCTTGTTCAGTTGTTGCAATATCATTTGACACAGCTACAACTTTTTCAACTATATTTCCTTTACCTATTTTACAAAAACTAGCCATTATGCTGTATAACTCCCACTTGCGTTAAATATTAATATTGTTTGTCCAGAAACAGTAGATTGATCAACCGTAGGACTTCCTGAAGTTGTGCCTGTATAATCAGCAGTTGCCATTCTTAATATTACAACTCCTTTTCCACCTGCGCCACTTGTAGCTTGATGAGAACCACCTCCGCCTGAACCCGTATTTACTGTACCTGCTGACGGCGAACCACCATAAGAACCTGCGCTTGCACCTCCTGACCCTGCGGTTCCCACATAACCGCTAGCATCTTCTGTAACTCCTCCGCCTCCGCCTGCTCTTGTAACTGCTGAACCTGTTATTGAAGAAGATAAACCATTTCCTCCGTTACCACCTCTACCTTGCGGGGCAGTTTCGCCGACGGCACTAGCACCACCGCCACCACCACCTGATGAATTTGCACCGCTATAACCTGAACCACCGTCGTAACCTTGATTTGCTGTTCCTGAACCTCCTGCTGAACCTGAAGCTGAACCTCCACCTGACCCGCCTGCGCCACCTAAATTTTGATAACCACTTCCTGACCCGTCTGATGAACCACCTCCACCGCCTATTGATGTAATTGAAATTCCTGTTCCTATTATTGAACTATCATTTCCGTTACCACCATTTGAAGTTCTAGCATTTGTATTTGAACCACCGTCGCCTACTGTAATTGTATATACTGACCCTTGAGTTAGATTTAAAGCGGTTTCAGAAGAACCACCACCACCTGACGCTTCATTGTTAAAAGAATTTCTATAACCTCCTGCACCACCACCGCCAGCGTTTTGTCTGCCACCGCCTCCGCCACCTGCGATACATAAAAAATCTGCTGTTACTGTTTGTGGTGTTTCCATAGTTACATCATCGTCAACACTTGGTATCCAACCCTGCGTACTGTCAATATAAACACACTTAATAGTTTGTCCGTTTGTATCATAAACAGGATTAGGACTTGTATAACCTTGAAATTTTACTGAATTTTGATTTATTGTTAATGCGTTTGTTCCAAATGTTCTTGCATAATCCATTAATACAATTTCATCGCCTGCACTTGCAGAACTCGGAAACGTAACCGTAATTGCACCGCCTGTTGTATTAATAGGATAACCTTTACTAACAACTGCGTTAAAATTTGACGTTTGAACTGCTTGCCAATCTGTACCTGTTGCTATCGTTGTACTTGCACCTAAAGAAACTGCTGAACCGTTTATAGTAATACTTGAATTTTGTAATTTAGCGTTTGTTATACCTGTTGGTAAATCAGCATTACTTATAGGTACGTTAGCAGGTTTATTTCCAATATAATTTGTCATTTTATTATAATCCTTTAAATTAACTAACGTCTGTTAGCATTTGTAAAGCAACTGTAATATGACCGCTTGCGTGATCAGATTGCGCTTGTACTTTATCAGACGTGTTTAATACTATTTTTGGTAATTCTAAAGATGAACCACTTGGAAGCGGAATATTATTTAAAATTGTAAATGCCGTTGTAGTTCCGTTGTCGTATTTTTTTAAAGTTACATTTACAGAACTTGTATGTGTATTACTAATTGTACCTGCGATAACTAAACTCTTATTACTTGCAGTTACAACGTCTGTTAAACTATTATTACTAATAGTTACTTGCGCGTCGCCAAAGTTATTTGCCATTGTTTATTCCTTATATTTATTATTATGAACCTAACGCTACACTAAACGGTATAGAATTAGGGTCGCTTTCTGTTACTGAAACACCTGCGGGTAAAGTAACTGCGTTAGTTGATATATTTATTGTAAAAAGACTTAAATCGTCTGTTCCGTCAAACATTTTAAGTATTAGTTCGTTACTACCAATGTTGGTGTTATCTATCCAAAGAGTTCCCTGTACTGCACTTGCAGGTCTTGATGAACCTATGTGTGAACTGTTTAAAGCATTTAAACTATTGTTTAAATTAGATCTAAAATTTGGGAACGATTGGTTGTCGATAGTAATTTGCGAAACTGAACTCATTTTTTTTTCCTTTTTTGTTAAAAGCCCTTACTAATAAAATCGAACGAACGATCAATAGCAGAACCGCTTGAATTAAAATAATTTATTGTAAAACCACCTAACGTTTTACTTGTTATTGTATGCCTGTCGCCATTTTGTAAATTTTGACTACTAATACCTATTGCGTATTGTTGTAAATACGGTGGACTAAAAGTAATTGTTTTAGAACCACTAGACGTTACTTGGTCTGCGCCCTGCTCTATTCGATCAGGTACATCTACGTCAACAGACATTCCGCTAACCTTAGGGTTAGCTGAACTGTTGTTACTTCTTAGCTTTAATCTAAACTTGTAATATCTAGCTGAATATTCGCCTGTTGTATTAAAGTCTGAAAAGCCTGAGTAATCAACATTGTTATTAGATGTTGCAACTTGTAAAATAATATCTGCAAAAGAACTTACATCGCCGTCAAAGTGTGACGGTTCTGTATCAAAATGACCATTTTGATTATTACTACTTGTTGTTACTGCGTCAAAAATTCTATCTCTATCTTCTGAGGTACTAATTAATTTAGGCTCTAACTTAACTTGTCCTGATTGTGATAAATCAAAAACATTTGTAAAATTATAAAAACCTAAAGCTTTTGTATTTGTTAGTACACCGCCACTGTCAAAAAATTGTGATGTGTTAGTTTCAAAACTATTTAATCCGTCGTCAAAATCTGTTTTGGTTGCTAAAACAATATAATGATCTGCACCGTCTTGAACTACTGCAACGTCTTGCTTAACACCTGTATTACCTGAGATCGTTTCTAAAAACGTTGTGTGAAAATTTAGTCCACTAATATTTGTTATGTTTGTAGAAACACTTGTCGCATTAATGCTAAAGTTATTTAGCTTATCAATGTGTTTAACAAGATACGTCCCTTTTTTTGCAGGCAAACTTACCGACGTTGATGTTCTTGAAACTTTAGTTAAAGTTTGTGAACCAATCCACGTTGCATTGTTTAAATCTGTACTATGTCTAATCTCTGTTTCTTTTAAATCTAAATCAGGTGGTTTAGACCAAGTCAAAGTCAAAGATTTACCACTTATACTAACTGCAAGATCTTCACAATTTGACGGTGGTTCTGTTGCACCAATTACAAGGTGTTGTGCAGTTACTAAACTAGACTTAACACCCGCAGTATTTATCACGCGACCGCGTAAATCATATAACGCGCCGTCCTCAACACCTGATATTTGAAACGTGTTAGTTGATGAACGACCTGCTGATACATAAACACTATCAGTTGACTTTTTATATTCTAATTCAAATTGACCAATAAAAGCTTCAGTTGTTGGTATTTGTATAGTTGCAGTTAAAACAACGTCAACAATACCGTCGGACGAAGCATTTAAAGTATCGCTAGCAGTTATAGAACTTGGCGCAACAACAGTTGTTGCACTTGGTAAAGATATTGCACTTGCAGTATCTAAAGTTACCTGTTCTGCTACTGCGTTAAAATCATAAACGCTATCTGCGTATTCCTGCGCTACAATACTTACTGATAAATCAGCATTTAAAGTATAAGCAAGAATAAAAAACTTTTTATTCGTAAAGCCTAATTTTGTTGAAGTAAATCCAAATACATCGCCTACGCCAAAATCTAAATGCTCAGGCTTTAACAATAATTCTAAAGTCATCATTTGTCTTGATTGTTTAAGAACAATCAAAGCCAAACGTTGTGCTTCAACAGGGTCGGTCGTAAATGGTAATTCTATTTCATTTACTATTGTTTCGCCGTCGCTTGTTTGAAACGTTGAACTTTCCTGCGTGTTAAATTCTTTAATACTAAAATTTGTGTTTGCGTCAACAAACGTACCTTTAACTTTATTATAAAGTTGTGAACGTTTAGGTCTTGTTACAATTTTAAGTTCGCCTGCTAAATCCGTGTCAGTTAAAATTCTAGTTGATGTTGTTGCTTTACCAACCTTTAATTTAAACTTACCTTGCTGATACGTTAATGTACCTGCGCAGGAACTTATTAAATCCTCAATAGCCTCAACAGGCTTTTTATTTAATTCTATTACACCATTACAAGTATATCTATTTTGTGTGCCACCTGTAACGGTAATACTGTCGTCGCAATCTGCCCTAGCTTGTTGAAAGCTTGCTAAATCTATTTCGCTTGTACTTGCACCTAAACCGTCGCTTGATGTTAAATAGTTATAAATAACGTTAGCAGGATTATTAGAATAAGCAGTTGCACTTGTAGTTACATTTAAAATTTTTCTGCCCTGTATTACTGCGCTTATGTTTGGTATTCCATTAGGAAATACATCGCTATCAAAAGTTAATTTAACAACTAAATATGCGATACCTCTTAAACGGTGTGCATTAGTCCAAACTGTACTCGCATTGTCTAAAACTGTGTCAACGGTTTGTGTAGATGAACCTAAGTGTTTTATTATTTGCGCTTTACCGCTAAACGTACCACTTGTTACATTACCTGAGCCGTCTAATTGTCCTGTTGTAATTTCTGTATCATTAAAAAATACTGAACCAATACTATTTACTTCGTGTCCACATAAAGCAATTACTAAATATAAATCTTTATTATCGTTTAAAGTTTCTGCGTGTACTATTGCACCACCTTTACGAACCTCGCCGTAAATAATTGATCGTACTGCAACAGGACTACGAATAAGACTTTTTCTTGCAACTGCTTCATTAGTAAAACTGTTAAAGTCAGGTTGTTTTGGTTTGCCTGCTAATTTTTTATAAGCAAAACTAAATACTGCACTAGCAATAAAAGAAAATGCAAACTGTTTTAAACCGCCTGATAATAAACCACGCCAACCGCCTTTTTTTGCAACAGTTTTTAATAAAGGTTTTGTTACAAAACTTACTGCCGAAGAAAAAAAATTACCTATACTAAAATAAGATTTAATTCCTGTTGGTTTTATTTCTAAGCCTGCGCCACCTAATTTTTTTAAAATTTCTGCTTCTTTTTTATTTATATAAGCAAGAAACTCGCCTTTAGGCGCGTATTTTTCTAAAATTCTTTTTGCAATTTTTATTTTAAGATTTTCAAACCATTTAAACATTAGTTATCAACTCCCCAAAATAATTCTTTTTCTGCAACACTATCAACAAATTCTAAACCTTTGTCGCCACTAAATAAATTTTGTTGTTCTTCGTTTGTAAATCTTGATATTCTTGGACGTTCCCAATCAACTAATCTATTTTCTATATCTAATTCTATTGTTGCAGTATCAGATAAACTTATTGCCATAGTATCAACTTTACCAACAAAAATAATAAATGGGTCGTCAACTAAAGTATAATTACTATTTAAAAAACCTAAAAATTGTGTAGCAGGACTACCTTGATATTCACTTGTCAAAGCAACTGATAAATGTGTTGTTGGTATTCCTGTTAATGTAAATTTTATACCGTTAGCTTGTAATTCAGATGTTTCTTCAATATCTGACAAAGTTCCTATTTGTCCTGCACCTAAATAACTGTTACCGCCAAACGTAATATTTCTATCACTAGAGTTTAAATAAACTGTACTACTAGGAAATTCTATTTTTAAAAAATATACAGGTCTTAAAACATCATCGTTTAAAACGTTACTATTATTTGTAGTTAGCGTTTTAACCATAATTAAAATACCTCTAAACCACTAAAGCTTATTCCATAAATTCCTGCGGTATTTATAGAATAAGTCGTACTATCCCCTGTTAATTTCATTGTGCATACAGGATTAGTCGTAGTAATAACTGCGTCATCACTTGGACTAGACCTTAAACTTGGTACAAAATTTACAGTTACATCGCCTGAACTGTCGCTTGTAGCGTCAACTGTAACCATTTTTAATTCACTATTTACACTAAAAAAATCGCCTGCTTTTAAAACTGTTGTACTAGCCTGCGCACCGTCTAAAATTAAACTTGTTCCTGTTTGACTTGCACCATTAACTAATAATGTTGAACCTGCAATTGTACCACTAGGCGATCTATGATTAGCGTCGAAACCAAAGAAACTATGTACTCTACCTTGTAGTCTTTGTAAAAATCCTATGTACTCTAAAGAGTTTTCTTTTTTCATTGGCGGTAAATTAAATGTTGCGTACCACCTTGCGCCTGTTAATTCTGAAACCTGAATACTATTAGATAAAGGACTTTCAAAAACTTGGTTGTTATTTTCTAAACCAAATTCTACTGAACTAAATCCAACAGTTGTCGGTATTGTATAAGTTGCCATTATGCTTTAACTCCTAAGGCTCTTGCAAAAGAACCGCCTCTATTTCTAGCGTCTAATACACCGTTTAATGCTTCTTGTTTTATTAAAGGCAACATACCAAATATTTCTGCTCTAGCAGTTTCGCTTACACTTGGCATAATATTTATTTCTTGCACTACTCTAATACTGTCTTGTCCTATTTTGTTATTAGGTGTTATACGACCTGAACTATTGGGGGTAAAAATTTCCATTCCTCTCTCGCCTGTCAAATAAGACTTACCACCTGTTACTGCGCCACCCATAGCACGTTTGCCCGCTATATCTAACATATTGGGTCTTGTAAAATTTTGACTTGAACCACCACTAAATATTGAACCAAAGAAACCTGATATACTTGACCCTAAAGCTTCGCCTAAAGGTTTTGTAATAGCAGTATTGTAAGCTATTTTTAATATGTCTTGTCCAATTGCTTTTAATGTATCTCTAAATTTTTCGCCCTCAAATACTGCACGTTCAAAATTACCTGCAATAGAATTTCCAAAAGTATCGCCTGCGTTCTCTAATCTTTTTATTCTGTCCTCTACACTAGAATATTCGTCTTTTAATTTGTCAGCAGTTTCAGTAAGACCTTTAATTGTACTATCCTGTTCGCCTAAACTATCTGTTACAACATCAACGTTTTGTTTAAAACCCTCTAAAGTTTCAATAAGACCTTGTAAGCTAAATTTATAATCTTCTATTTGTTGTCTATTTTTTTTACTAAATGGGTGTTGTAAAACTTCTACTGCTCTTAATAATGCAACTCTAAAATCGCCTATACCCTGTACTAAGCCCTCAAACATTTTTACGGCTTTTATACCAAAGTCTATTAAATCTTTAGCACCTACATTAGCAAAATTTTGAATTGAACCGTTTGCGTCCTCTATACTTGTTAAAACTTTTTCTCTTATTGCTCTTGATAATCTTAAAAAAGCAGGACTAACATTAGCAACTAATTGATTAACAATATTTGCAAATACTGTTTTTAATCTTAATACACTATCGTTAAAATCTTCTACTGCTTTAACTTGCTTACTATTTAAAGAACCAAATCTATCGCTCTCAATAGCAAATCTTTTTAAAGCTTCTGAACCACCTCGTAAAACATTAATTAATTCTGCACCTCTACCACCAAATATTTCTTGCGCAAACTTTAGACGCATAGTTTTATTTTCAACTAAATCTAATCTATCTGCAATCAAACCTAAGATTGCCATTTGATCGCCGTTGACCGCGTTAGCGTCTTTTATAGATATACCTAAAGCTTTAAATGTCTGTGTAGCTTCCCCTGTACCCTGTAAAAAGTCGCCAAAGTTATCAACTAATCGTCTTGTTGCTTTTGCAAAAGTTTCAAATTCGATACCGTTAATCTCAGACGCTAGTTTTAGCGTTTGTAGATCTTTAACTGCAATACCTAATACGCCTGACATTTTTCCAAGACGGTCGGTTGCTATTAATGAGTTTCTTATTAATAAACCCATACCTGCTATACCAACTGCGCCTGTTAATGCAGTTTTAAA
>Ga0208543_1000597_pt1 | contig 11079 bp, 20 predicted proteins | sample DEB08_DNA_14_FD_185497 | JGI IMG/M metagenome (GOLD analysis project Ga0208543, IMG submission 185497) | Aqueous microbial communities from the Delaware River and Bay under freshwater to marine salinity gradient to study organic matter... | ecosystem: Environmental > Aquatic > Marine > Coastal ...
ACCAAAACTAAAAATGTTTGAAATTTCATTGTTTGGGTTCAAAATATTCACTTTAAAACATTAAGCCATGAATTTATTTCAAATAACAAACGAAATGCAATCAATCATGAACGAATTGATTGAAAACGGTGGAGAATTGACACCGGAATTGGAATCGATGTTGATGATCACCGAATCACAATTGAAAGAAAAAGCGGTGAACTATGCAATGGTGATCCGGTCCATGGATTATGAAACGAACGTGATTGATGAGGAAATCAAACGGTTGCAAGGGTTGAAAAAATCACGACAAAACGCAATGGAACGATTGAAATCAGCATTGACCAACGCAATGGAACAATGTGACATGGATGCAATTGAAACACCAACTAACAAAATTTCATTCAGAAAATCACAATCATTGGAAATTCTGGATGAAACATTGGTTCCGAAGCAGTACAAAACGCAAGTGATCACAACAAAGATTGATAAAAATGCAATCAAACAAGACATGAAAAACGGAATCACCGTTGATGGTGTTGAATTATTAACCAATAAAAATTTACAAATCAAATAAAACAAACAAAATGGAAAAAGAACAAATGAAATTGAATGGCCGTGTTCAAACAATATTTAACACGCAAGTGATTAACGACAAATTCAGAAAACGCGAATTGGTATTGAACACCGGTGGAGAATATGCACAACAAATTTTGTTTCAATTCACAAATGATTCATGTGAAGCGTTGGAAGGATTGAACGAAGGTGATGAGATTGATGTTTATTTCGACATACGTGGCCGTGAATGGACGAATCCGAAAACCGGTGAGGTTAGATATTTCAACACATTAAACGCGTGGAAATACGATGTCCAAACGAAAGAAACGGTTCAGAGTAAAGCAACAACAACACCAATCCCGGTTGATGATTTGTCACCGGATAATGATTTGCCATTTTAAAAACTGAAACATGAACAAAATAAAAAAAGAACAATTGAAAAATTTGTCCGATGATCTTCGCGACATTATCCAAACATACATGGATGATAATGGGTTGACGGTTTACAAATTTGCAACAATGTGCGGTGTTCAAACAAATCAATTGCATTTATTTTTGATGAATGAACGAGGTTTGAATTTAACAACCGTTGAAAGAATTGGAAAAATAATATCATAAGAATTGGCCCGGAGTAATTTTCGGGCTTTTTTTTATTCAATTATTGTTTATTTAATTTATTTATATATATTTGAACATGAAAAAACAAAAAACATGAAAAACAGAATTACACAATTTGACCGTTTTATTATCCGGTCCACGTTTATTGGAATTTGCATCACCATCATTGCGGTGATGAACACAAAATCAAAAATCGAAACGAAAAAACATTTTGAAAAACGAATCGAATCATTGGAATTAGATTCCATCCGAACACATGAAATGTTGCAAAATTATTCAATCAACCATCAATTGAACAGCTATGAATAGAGAAAACATAATAAACAAATTGACGTTGTTGGAAACGTCTGAATTCAGAAAAAGAGGATTGGAATTGATTGGGAAATATACACATGAACCGATTGGATTCCGAAATGATTTGTTTCAAATATTTGACAAATTATCGGATGATGATTTAAAAAAGTTGTACAACCTAAAAACTAAATTGATATGAATAATTTTCAACAAGGTGATCCGGTGTTCGTGGACCGCTTCAAAGAATATGGAGTGGTTGAACACGTTGAACGAAACAAAGTGATTGTTTTATTGATTAACCAAAAAACAATCCAAATACAGCCGTTCGAATGCGAATTGTTGGAATCGGATGAAATCGAATTGGATTGTTCCGAATGCGATGGAACCGGGATGATTGACGTAATGAGGTGCCGGAATGCTTCAATGGATTGTTGTGGTGGATGCTATGAATCCGAAACGTGTTTTGAATGCGAAGGATCCGGAACAATGACAAAGGATATTTTTGAACTAATTTAACGCAAAATAACATGATTGAAAAAATAATAAAAAAACATGCAAAGAATTGGCAAAGTGACAATTTTAACAATTGGAAAATTACTGAAATAATGCATTGCAAAATTGGTTGGGTAATTGAACAAATTGATGGATGTGAAGAATTAGATGAATATGTTGAAATTTTATTAGATATTCAAAACTTTATTAATGATTTGCAAGAATTAGAAAATGAGTAAATTGAAAAAGACAAAAATCGTTGATTGGACCGGCCATTTGGTTGGATTTGAATGTGAAAAAAAGAAAATAAAAATATTGATTTGCGAAAAATATCAAGCAGACAACATAATTATTAAAAATCATTATTCAAAAAAACCAACAAAAAATAGTTTTTTGAATTTATTAGTTTATTATCACGAAAAAATTCATGGCGCATTGCAAATTGGTTATGGAATCCGGCCGGATTTAAACGGAAATTATAAAAAGGGGGAAGTTTTTGAATTTGATCGAATGTGGTTGTCGGATGAAATGCCAAAGTTTTCAGAAACTATAGTTTTGTCATTGTTGCACAATTTTTTAAAACATAGATACAAAAATGTAAAGGCTTTAATATCGTATTCAGACACGAGTGTTGGAAATTTTGGAACAATTTACAAAGCCGGTAATTATAAATTGATTGACGAAATAAAAGCCGATTTTTATATTACGGAGAATGGTGAAAGAATTCATCCGGTTACGATGTGGCATAGACATAAAACCAGAGAATGGAGTTTTTTACAAAAACATTATCCAAACATAAAAAAAGCAAATGGACATCAATTAAAATTTATATATTATCTCTAAATTTTAACAAAAAAACATGACAACACAAATTAAAATAAACGAAATAACCATTGATGATTCCGAATTGATACGGCAACATTTGGAAAACGGAAAGGATTGGCAAATAAAAATTTATGATGGTACGGATGAAGAAAAAATGGTCGGTATATTTTTAGAACAATCAAACGCAAGAATAGGAGCTACAATAATGTTTGATTTAACCAAAAAAGAAGCGTTATTTCTGGGGAAATCTTTAATAACAATGGCCGAAATTATTTAAACCAAAATAAATGAAAATCATAATTGAATTTGATGGGATTGAAGAACAAGACGATGCCCGGACATTATTGGATGGTTGGAAATGGAAATCAGCAATGTGGGATTTAGATCAATTATTGCGTTCAACGACAAAATATGATGTATCGTTGTTGAAACACGATGAACAAGCCAGTCCAATCGAATATGAAATTGCCGAAAAATTGAGGGAAGAATTAAGAAGAATATTGGAAGAAAATAATTTGAATTTGCATTAAACAAAAAAAAACATGGAAAATTTTGAAAAATACGAATACGAATTGAACAATGTACCAACACCGGATCAACTGAAAACGTTTTCCGATATGGTGAGCTACTTAAAAACGGTTGACAATTGCCGTGTGGAATGTGAATGGTTTGTTATCCCGGACCTTCATTCCTACATGAACAAAGCAATCATCAGCATTGAAACATTTCCAATTGGTGAACGCAAAACATCCGATGAATGCATCCGGATAAAAGAAACAATGAAATTGGTAATCAAAGCAATAATGGAGAATAAAACGAAACCATTGGGCCACGTTGAAAAAATCGATTTCACAAATTTCGGAAAATAAAAACTATATTTGTAAAAAAAAACATAAGATGGAAGAAAAAAAGAAAATGAGTGACATTGACATCAAAACAAAAATATTAGGATTCGCAATGTTGCCAATTGCGTTGGTTTTATGGATGGTTGACCGATTAATCCATGTAATGATGCCACACGCGGCACATCCAACGTTTAAAGCGTATTTAATGAAGTCCGGAAATATCAAATATACATTGGTTCGAATCATTGTGTTTTCCATCCCAGTGATCACTTATAAATTGTTGTTTTAATATGTGGCAACTATCCGTTTCATTCCATTGGCCACATGAAAAATTCATGGTTGGATTTCAACATATCAAAAGTGATGAAGAATTCATTTATTCTACAATAGAATTGTCCTTGTTGGTAATGACATTCCATTTTGATTATCAATAAAACAAAAAACAAAAAACATGACAAAGGCAGTATTGAAATATGATTTGAAGGATCCAAATGAAAAACAAGCGTTCGAATGCGCAATCAAATCAATGGATTTGGCAATGTTCGTGTTCAATGTGATGCATAACATACCAAAACGCGTTGAATGGGCCGTTGAGCAAAACGAATTGACCGCAATGGAAACAATTGAATTCTACAATGAACAGATATACATGGAATTAAACCATTTCGGAATTGACATTGATAAATTGATTCAATAAACAAAACAAAATGCCAAAACTGACGAATATTGACACAATAAAGGCCAATTTGATTGAAGCATTGAAACAATCATTGGGAATTGTCACAACGGCGTGCAAATCGGTTAACATAAGCCGTGAAACTTATTATAAGTGGATGCGCGAAGATGATGAATTCCGGCAACAAGTGGATGATATTGGTGATATTGCGTTGGATTTTGCTGAATCACAATTGCATAAACAAATGAAAGATGGATCCACGAGCGCGACAATATTCTATTTAAAAACAAAAGGCCGCAAACGTGGCTACATTGAACGTCAAGAATTCGCAATCGATACGGCGCGCCCGGATTTGTCACAATTATCAATCGATGAAATAAAAGGTCTATTGAATGAGAATGAAGGCGAATAACAAACGCGAATGGTTGAAATTATACCTTCGTTTGGAGTTGGCAAAAAAAGATTTTTGGGAATTTTGTTTGTTTTATGATCGCGAATTTTTCATTGAACGTGAATTTTTGAAGGAAGTTGCAATCGCATTCCAGAATATAAACGACAATAAAATCAAATCATTGGCCGTTTCAATGCCACCAAGGGCCGGAAAAAGTTATATCACCTCAATATTTTGCGCGTGGACATTAGGCAATCATCCAAGTGAATCGGTAATGCGAAACACTTGCACCGCGCAATTATTCAACAAATTTTCTTATGATGTGCGTGACATCGTGAAATCCGAACGGTTCCAATTGGTTTTCCCGGATGTTAAATTGTCCGATGATAAGGCCAATTTGCAAGGTTGGAACACGAACAAATCAAAACAAGTTGGGTATTTTGGTGCCGGTGTTGGTGGAACAATCATTGGATTTGGCGCATCAAAAATCGCAATCACCGATGATCTTTATCGGGGGATTGATGATGCAATAAACGACAACATTAACGCACGAATTCAACAATGGAAACAAGCAACACACGATTCGCGTTTTGAATCCGGATGTTCACGCATTGACATTGGCACACGTTGGACCAGAAATGACGTGATTGGAATGCAAATGGATTCCGGAGTGTACGAAAAAGAAGTGGTCATAAAAGCATTGGATGATAATGATAAATCATTTTGTGAAGCCGTAATGACAACCGATGAATATTTGGATAAAAGAAACAAAACCGCAAAGGAAATATGGTTGGCTGAATATCAACAACAACCGATTGATTTGGTTGGAATGTTGTTTGGTGATTTGAAAACCATTTCATTGAATGATTTTGAGAAGATTAAAGAACACACAACGATTGATGGTTGCATTGGTTATGTTGATGTCAGTGACACCGGGAAGGATTACACCGCGTGCGCAATTGGTTGTTTGATTGGATCGGATGTTTTCATTGTTGATTATGTGTTCGACAAATCAAACACAGACATCACCATTCCATTGGTTGCATCGGTGTTGGAAAAATGGAAAGTGAAATATTGTCGTGTGGAATCCAATTCAATGGGTGCCATGTTCGCACGACAATTGCAAAGTGAAACAAACACACGAATTCTTCAAGTGGCCAACACGCAGAACAAAATGACCAGAATAATAATGCAAAGCGCGTTTATATTGCAGCGCATGACATTTGTTGAAACCGGAACACCGCAACAAATCGCGTTCGTTGACAATATTTTGTCATTCAGCAAAGAAGGAAAAAACAAAAATGATGATGCACCGGATTGCATGGCCGGGTTATCAATGTTCATTCAATCCATGTTTAAAAATTTATAAAATGAAAACAAAACAAATTGATTCCAATGTTCATGAGTTAGTGTATAATGATTTTGACAATCCATCACAAAAGGGTGAAATAAAATTGGCGTGTTTATCGGATCTTCATTTGGACAATCCAAAATGTGACCAACAATTGTTGAAACGACATTTGGATTATTGCAAAGAAAACATGATTCCAATTTTTTTAAATGGTGATACACTTTGCATCATGCAAGGAAAATGGGATCCACGCGGTTCAAAAAAGGACATCCGGCCCGAACATCAACACGTTGACTATTTTGGCGCAATTGTACGAACAACGGTTGAATTTTTGAAACCATACGCGCATTTAATCACGGTCATTGGATATGGAAATCACGAAACAAGCGTGTTGAGAAGGCATGAAATCGATTTGTTGAAAATGATTGTTGAATCATTGAATCACAAAACCGGTTCCAATATTCAATTGGGTGGCTATGGTGGATGGATCATCCTTCGCGGATTCCGGCAATCATTCAAAATAAGATATCATCATGGTTCCGGTGGCGGGGGAATAGTGACGAAAGCAAATATCAATTTAACACGAGCATTGGAAATGTATGAAGGATTTGACATTTTCACAATGGGCCACGTTCATGAAAATTTATGCAGAAACGACAATCGAAACATTTTGGTGAAAAAAGGTGCGAACATGGTGAATGTTAACAAACAATTGCACATGATGATCACCGGAACATACAAAGAAGAGTACGGAAAAGGGGAACACGGTTGGCATATTGAACGCGGCGCGCCACCGAAACACATTGGCGGCCGTATTTTGACGATAAAATGTGCAACCAGAACTATCGAAGGTAAAACGGAATTGCAACACATCATTGATTCGAATTTGTTTCCGGTGGTTTAATAACAAAAAAAAATTGTAATTTTGTAAAATAGTCAAAAAAAATTCAGATGGCAGATAATTTTTGGACATCGGTTTTCGGTTGGTCAAGTGGCAAAACCGACAAATTGATGGAATTAATCGGGAGAAGGCAACAACAATTTTGGGGGGTTAAAAAACCGGTATGGGTTGACACCGACAATCCAATCAATCTATATTTGACAATCCCGGAATTGCGTTCGGTGATTAATAGAAGGGCGTTGATGATGTCCGGCGGTGTTCCAAGGTTGATTGATGCGGATGGGAATGAGGTTGAAAATCATCCGTGGGTTTACGATTTGATTGCAAAACCCAATCCAACACAATCATGGAGTGATGTTATTTATTCATTGAGCGTGAACGATGGATTGTTCAACAATTCATTTGCTTATTGTCCAAAACGGTCATTTGATTATCGGAACTTAATTGTTCCATTGCCATCATCAAAAGTAAAAATTGTTTTGACCGGTCGATTATTAGATCAATTGAATGAGGGCGGTTTATATTCTGGATTTGAATTTCACTACAATTCACAAAAGTTTGAAAAAATTGAATTAGATGATATGGTTTATTTGAACACGCCAGATGGAATCGATTTGGTGAATCCGGCAAACAGAATCCAGACATTGAAATATCCATTGTCAAACATTCATGCACAATATCACAAACGAAATGTGTTGTTGGAAAATATGTCCGCAATTGGTGTTTTATCATCACGTCAATCCGATATGGGTGGAGCATTGCCAATGACACCGGAAGAAAAAGAACAAATCCAAAATGATTGGATTAGTCGAAACCGGGATCAAATTGTGATTACTGAATCCGATGTTCAATGGACACCGATGTCATATCCAACAAAGGATTTGCAATTGTTTGAGGAGTTAACCGAAGATAAAATGGCCATCATTGATGCTTATGGTTTATCATATTACATTTTCAGTCAATCAAAAGGTGCGACATTTAGCAATGTGAAAGATGGAATGCGAATGACATACCAAGACACCATAATCCCGGAAACGCAACAAATGTATTCCACGATTTCGCATCAATTAGGATTGACGGATGAAGGATTGGAATTGGTGCCGGATTTTTCATCCATTGCGGTGTTGCAAGATGATGAAAACGCGAAATCAAGCGCATTGAATCAACGTGCCGATGCATTGAATAAGATAATTGAAGCCGGTGTTGAATTATCCGATGATGAAAAGCGTGCATTATTGATGATATAATTTGAAAAAAAATTTGACTATCTTTGTTTAATTATTCGTCATTACATTGGTTAAAATTTAGTAAATGAATAAAAGGTTTAAAACATACGAAACCAAATCCGCAATCAAAGGAATAAAGGATTTGGATTTGAATTCACGCGAAGTTGCATTCTATTTGTCACGATTTGATGTTGTTGATTCAGATAATGACATGATCAAACGCGGTGCATTCAAAAAATCATTGAAGGAAAACGGCGTTGGAAGTGATTCGAACCGAACAATCAAATTCCTTCGTTACCATGACTGGGAACACCAAATTGGAACATTCACACGATTAGAAGAAGATGAAACCGGGTTGTTCGCGGTTGGTAAATTGGGAAAATCAACAAAGGGTGAAGATGCATTTCGTGATTATGAAGATGGAATAATCACTGAACATTCAATCGGATTCCAATACATTGAAGATAAAATAAAATTTGTCGAAGATGCTGAAATGAAATCCGGCGGTTTTTTCCAGATTAACGAAGTGAAGTTATGGGAAGGAAGCGCGGTGACATTTGGCGCGAATGAACACACCGGGGTGATTGGAGTTGCAAAATCATTGGATGAAAAAATTTCCATGATGGACCGGTTGACAAATGAAATAAATGTGATTGTAAAATCATTGGTGAATGGAAAGGGATCCGATGAAAGGTTGCATGAACTTGAAATGAAATTAAAATTTTTGAATGCGCAATTGATTGAAGTTGCCAACACAAATCCGGTCATGAAGGACCAATTTGCCGTTGAAAGTAAGTCAAACGCATTTGATTGGAATAAAGTGAACGATTTTTTTGAAATCAAACAAACATTTGCGGATTATCCAAAACAAGCAATCGCGAATGCTGAAAAAGGCATCCGGTTGAATGATGAGGTTGGGAACGTATGTGCAACGGCCGTTGGCAAACAACGTGCGCGAGATATTGTTGCCGGTCGTGGGTTTTCATTGGACGTGTTGAAACGTGTTTATGCTTATTTAAGTCGAGCAAAAACATATTACAACGCAAATGATGAAAAAGCGTGCGGAACAATTTCATATTTGTTGTGGGGTGGTGAAGCAATGCGCGTTTGGAGTGAAAAAAAATTAAATGAGTTGGAAAATTAAAAATTGTTAAAAATGGAAAATGAAAACACAATGACACCGGAAATGGTTGTCGAAAAGATTTCAAACACCATTGCGGAAAAAACAGAAGGATTCGCAACGGTTGAGGAAATCGAAACATTAAAAACGGAATTGGTTGCCGTGAAAGAATTATCAAACGTTGACCACACATCCGAATTAAAAGCAAAATTTGTTGAATTAGAAAGTCAATTGAAAGCAATGGCAGAAGTAAAAAAAGAAAACGAAACGTCAAAAAAATCATTATTTGACATCGTAAGTGAAAAAGCGAATGACATCAAAAGCATGATCGCGAGAAAAACGGGAATGATTTCATTGGATGTGAAAGCAACACAAAATCCAGCAGACATCACCGGTCGTGATTTTTATGCTCAAGATTTAGGTGGAACGGTACGCAAGCCGGTTCGTGGTTTACGAATCATCGATTTGTTCAGACGTACACCGGTGAACACCGAATATGTGAAATATCGTGAAGAAGATGTTGTGACCAGAGATGGAAAAGTTGTTGTTGCGTGCGCAACGTCAACACACAACACAAAGAAAACATGGAACGTTGTGACTGTACAAATCGCAAAAATCCGTGATTTCGTTGATGTTTGTATCGACATGATGGATGATTATGATTTCGTGACTGCTGAAATCGAGCAATTGGTTAATGAATCAATCAAATTGACGGAAGATTATGAGATCTTATTGGGTTCTGGTTCAATTTTATCAATCGATACAATTGCAAGTGAATTTGATGCTGCAAATGTTTTGGCACCATACACGGCTGCATTTGCTTCACCTACATTGGCTGAATTAACCGGTGCAATGAAGGCGCAAATCTATACTTTCGGTGCTGAAAATGCATGGGAAGCAGATACAATCCTTATGAATTACAATGATTGGGTTCGATTTATGCACGAAAAGAATGACCAAGGTGATTATCTTTTACCAAATTTCGTTTCAAACGGTTCCGGAGTATTGAACGGAATGCGCGTTGTTACATCACCAATCGTTGCGGCAAATACACTTTATGTGTTTGATTCTACAAAGGCGCAAATACTTGAAAGACAAGGCGCACAAGTTGAAATGAGCTACGAAAACAACGACAATTTCGAGCATGAAGTTGTAACGGTGAAAGCGGTTGAGAGAATCCAATTCCACGTTCCAACGGTTGAGCGTGATGCGTTCATGAAATGTTCGGACATTGCTGCTGCTTTGACTGATATAACAAAACCATAATTTAACACATTGAAACCATGAAAGTAAGAATTTTAAGAACATACGGAAGTTTGAAAAGTGGATCAATCCATGAGGTGGACCAAAAAACTTATGATTTTTTGTTGAGCAATCAAATCGGATGTGTTGTTCCGGATGATGAATGTCATGGTGAATGTGATGAATGTGAAGATTGCAAAGGCAAAAACAAAAAAACGGCACCAAAAAAACCAAGTGCGAAAAAGAAAGTCACTAAAAAAACCGCATCCAATTAGATGGGTGCGGTTAATTTAAACGTTGAGAAATGAGTTTGTTGAACATAACACCATCGGATTTCGGAAAAGGTAAATTTGAATTGCATTCCGGGATGTATGAAACGCAAAAAATCCAACAATATATTGACAAATACGAAAAACGATATTTGGTTCAATTGTTAGGAAGCGATTTATATAATTTATTCGCCGCTGATGTTGTGGCCGGTGTTCCGGTTGATCCAATTTATTTGGATATATTCAACGCGTTCGAATACGATGATACGTTGTGTGACATTGTGATTAGTGA
>Ga0208543_1000602_pt1 | contig 10987 bp, 19 predicted proteins | sample DEB08_DNA_14_FD_185497 | JGI IMG/M metagenome (GOLD analysis project Ga0208543, IMG submission 185497) | Aqueous microbial communities from the Delaware River and Bay under freshwater to marine salinity gradient to study organic matter... | ecosystem: Environmental > Aquatic > Marine > Coastal ...
CCTTTTGAGCCACATTGACACATCAGGATCACGGGCAATATCGCCGTCCAGAGCGGCCGTGATTAGATCAACAACAACTTGCGCTTTGCTTTGCCCTTTTTTTTGGGCCAGATCGTCAATTCGTGCTTTCAGATCGCGCGGGATCCGAAAAAAGAACCCTTCCAAGTCCTTGCTTTTCTGTCGTTTTTTCACTTTTTTTACCTTTTTTTAAAATAATTGCGATATTTCACTTGACTATAGCGATATCGGAGCTAATGTATAGGGTGTAGTTAAGCTATAGAACACCAACCGAAAGGACATAAAATGACTACAAACTTTAAATTTTTCAACAACTATTGCGGACTCGTTATTGGCAAGAAAACAAACTTAAAAACTGGTTTTGATAGTTGGGGACATTGTTGGTTGATAAGTGCACCATATTTTTTATTGTTTTGTTACAAACGGTAGAATTAATTTTATCAGGTAGCCCTGCGGGGCTACTCAATAAGATTAAAAAAATCTTAACGGCAATGATGCCAACAAAAACGGAGAAATAACATGATTATACAGACACTAAATCAAGCCCAGTTTATTGATAACTTCAAAGCAATCAGACCCGATAACTTTACTTATGAGGGATTGCAAGCAATCTTCTCTTACTTAGACGATTTCTCAGAGGACATTGGCGAAGATATCGAATTTGACCCAATCGCTATTTGTTGCGAATATACCGAATACGAAAATTTAAAAGCAATTATGGATGATTATGACTGCATAAAATCTGGTGAAGATTTATATGATTATACAACGCCTGTTTATGTTGAAGATACTGACCGCATTATAATTTTAAATTTTTAAGGGAGATTTAAACAATGAACCATTCATATATTATCACGGATAAAAAAGGTAACGCAGTTTTTGAAACCTTTAGCAAAAAAGTGGCAGATAAAGTGAACACCGACAAATACACAGTTCAGACAGCGTATGATTACTTGTGCGCCCTGAACGAAAAAATAAAGCAAGAAGATTTATTTAAAAAAGAAGGACAAAAATAATGAAAGCCGTTGTTTATTTCAGAGTAAGCACGAAACTGCAAGGCGAGGTCGGTAACGGCCTCGACGCGCAGCGCCAAGCTGTCGAAGAATGGTGTGCTTCAAAAAATTATGAGATTGAAGAAGAGTTTGTTGAGATTGAGAGCGGCCGCAAAAATTACCGCCCGAAGTTGTTGGCGGCAATAGACGCTTGCAAGCAAAAGCGCGCGGTATTGATCGTTGCCAAGCTCGATCGCCTAGCGCGTAACTTATCCTTTATCGCCAATTTAATGGACAGCCAAGTAAAATTTGTTGCCCTGGATATGCCCAACATGGACGATCCCGATGTTGCGCGATTAACTATTCAGCTGCTTGCGAGCATCGCCGAGTTTGAAAGCCGACGTATTTCTCGACGGACGCGTGAAGGCTTGGCCCAGGTGCGTAAACACAAAACGCTCGGCAGCCCATCGCCCGAAATTGGCGCGGCGGCTGGTGGTGCTGCGCTTGCAGCAAAGGCCGCAGACAATGCGCTGCGCGTAGCTCCATTCCTTGAGAAGCTGCAAAGTTACGGTCACACAAGTTTGCGCGACCTTGCGCGTGAGCTTAACGCCTGGAATGTGCCGCTTAGAATTGATGCGGCAAATCAGCCGATCTATCCTGACCTGGTAAACGGTCCCAGGTGGCAACCACAACAAGTAAACAATATTTTGCAAAGGTTAAAGAAATGAAAAAATTTATTTTGAACTTATTTATATGTGTAGTTTTTTCTTTTTTCCTTGTGTTCATCACAATTAATTGGACGCTGGGATGCGGAGAAACTTTTTATAATGCCGACGGCAGCAGTCACCCTGGCAGCTGCTTTTTAATGAACGAAAGGAAGTAAAAAAATGGAAGTAGAACTAAAAAAAATGCACCACCGCGACGCGGCAGACACAGAAATTGCAGCTGCAAAGTCGATTGTACCGCGCGTGACGGGCCTAAGAAAAAAAGTATTGCACGAGCTTGCGCGTCATGAAGAGGGCGCGACGGGTGAAGAGCTTGCTCAAATTCTTGATTCCTGGCTGTATTCAGTAAAGCCGCGAATCAGCGAATTAACGCGCGGTAAATTGGTTGAGGACAGCGGCCTTAGAAAAAAGAATAGCCGCAACCGCCAAGAGATAATTTGGCGAATAACGAAAAAAGGAAGGAAATTTTTATTATGAAATTATCACCCGATAATCACTTGAGCGGCAGCGTGCTGCCCGCTTACATGGGCCATAGCCCATATCAAACAGCTTATGATTGTCTAGAGCGCGCACGCGCCCACAACAACGGCGAACCGCGACCAGAGCTGGACAGTTTGCCCGCGGACGTTGGAACAGCGGTTGAACCCATCATCCTTGAACGCGGTTGTAAATTGTTAGGCATCGATCCTGGTTTAATAAAAAATTACCAGGAGGATGGCGAAGATGCAGCCAAGCGCCATAGCGATCTGGAGCTTTATTATAGCGACGATGGCATTATTACCCTGGAACAACCGCTGAAAATTTATTCAGATGTTGGCGCGGGCGTTCATGTTATGAACGCTGATTCGGAAATTACCTTGCATGGAAAAGTAGTCCTGGAGGCGAAGTTTACGACTGTACCTAAAAAGCCTAGCGATCCCCCGCTTTATCGCGGACCGATTCAGCTGCAAGCTGGTATGATGTGCCATGAAGCGCAGTTTGGGATCCTTTACACTTGTTACGGCGGGCGAACGATTGAAGTTAATATTTTTGAAAAGCATGATGAAACCGTCAAGCAAATTTATGCCGCCGTTAATGATTTTGAAGCGCATATGAAGAACGGGACTTGGCCCGAACCAACCACCGCTGAAGATTACAGCTGGAAATATCAAGAACCAGATCCAGAACCCGAAATTGACCTAGGCAGTAACCTGGAAGGTCCTGTTTTAGATTTTCAAAACGGCGTCCAGGCAATCAAAACGGGCCAAGAAGCCAAAGAAAAAGCAGCGTTGGATATTATGGCGGCCCTTGGCAACCATAAAGTAGGCATAATTCAGACAAGCACAGGCCAAAATTTTAAGGCAACGTGGCCCTGGCGAACAACTAAAGCGAAACCGCCAAGCCTATGCCCGCACTGTGACGGCATGATTGCTGAAGCAAAACCCGAAACCACCAAAAGACAAAAAACAATAACGATAAAGGAAATAAAATAATGAATAAATTACCCACACTTGCCCCACAAAATATGACTGAGGCGATGGATTTCAGCAAGATGCTGGCATCATCGCAGATGGTCCCGAAGCAATACCAAAGAAAGCCGCAAGATATTTTAGTCGCGGTCCAATGGGGCTATGAGCTTGGCTTGCAGCCGCTCCAGGCATTGCAAAATATTGCTATAATCAACGGTAAGCCAAGCGTTTATGGCGACGCGGCCCTGGCGCTAGTTAAGAACGACCACCGCTGCGCGGGCGTTCATGAAATAATTGAAGGTGAGGGCGACAATCGCGCAGCCGTCTGTACTGTGAAGAGGCGGTATGGTGAAGAGATCGAAGAAACGGTCGGTCGGTTTACCGTCGCAGATGCTAAACGAGCGCGGCTATGGAACAAGCAAGGCCCTTGGTCGCAATATCCAGATCGTATGTTACAAATGCGCGCGCGTGGTTTTGCTATTCGTGATGCTTTCCCTGACGCCCTTAAAGGGGTAATTACGGCAGAGGAAGCCCAGGATTATCCAACAGAGGCCCGAAACGATGTTCCTGCTGTCAATCCCCTGGATCAGATACAAGCACCACCAGAAACGCAAGAAAAAGAAGTAGAGGTGGTTGAAGAAATCGTTGAGGCCGCTGAAGAGGTGGTTGAAGAAAGCGTAAATAAGTCGCCTTGGATTGTAAAAAATCATGAAGGTAAAATTTACGGATCGATTATTCCAAAGGATCCTGACGATTTTGTAAAACAATATATTAATTTAATGCAGATCTACAGCGCAGCCCGTCAAAATAAAGAAGGTGACGTTATTTTGCCGCGTGAAAAAATGACAATGTTGAGAGAAGTCAAAGAAGCAAACACAGAGGTTATCGATATGCTTGACCAAAAGGACCAGGCGAAAATTGACGAGATCTATAAAGGCTACCTCCGCCGCCTGGGGGCCAGCATCAAGAAGAAAGAAAAAGAGTATAACGAAAAATTAAAAAAGGAATTGGCCAATGACTAAGTATAATTTGACGGAAAAGCAGAAAGCGATTTTTGATCTTATTGTTGAAATGGAAAAGATGAACGGCGTAACGCCGACACAAAAACAATTATCAGAAAATTTTGGTATTGCTCAAGCAACTATAGCCAAGCACCTGGCAGCTATCGAGCGACGCGGATGGATCCAACGGGCGCGAGGTTTAAAGAACGGGCTTTCTGTTTTATAAAGTGTTGCCCGACGGCAGCATCGAGGGGGGAAAGGCCGTCGGGCAGTCAGCAGAACACGTGGGAAGAACAAAAAACTGCTGACTATTTTTTCATTGCTTTCATTTTTTTCATGGCAAGTTTACGAATGTCGGGATCTCGCACTATCTTCATAACGTCGCCTTTGGTCATGCCGCCCTTTTTGGGTGGCCTACCTTTTTTAGAACCATATGTTCCTTTACCCATTGGCATTATTTTCTCCTCATTTTTTTAACTGCGCTGTCTCTTAACGCTTTCGCTGTCGGCGCTCCTGGTGATCCAGGTTTGCGCATCTTTTCGCCTGATCCTTCTGCAATTCGTTTTCTCTTTTTGTGGATGTTGGCCCATAGACCTGGTTTTTTAGCCATTGTCGTCGCTCCACTTACCAGTTCTAATTTGTTCAGTAACCTCGATGGCGCGGTTGCCTACTTGCCGCGCCCATCGGCTGTTCATCATTTCGTCTGCTGCTAGACCGTAATCACCAGCTTCTAATGCTGCGAGCGCTTTTTCAAATTTTTTAACTGTCCCAATGCCGACGTTGAAAGTAAAATTAATCATTGCACTTATGCGTGCATCATTTAACTCACCCATCCAGGGAAAAGAATTAAGCAGCTGCGATCTGGCCTCTGCAATATCATTCTCTAAAAGATACTCAGCCTCTTGGAGCGTTATTCCATTGTCCTCAATATTTTTTCCTACACCAATCGTGAGCTTTCCAGCGCTGCATTTATAAGGTTTTAACTTCACACCTTCATGGATCTTTAACTGCTCAATTAACTTATTCATTTTTCTCTTGCCCTTGCGATGCACCAAAATAAAAACTTATGATTGCTGAAGCTAAACCACCCAGGTAACCAAGCACCAGGTTAATTAAAGCCTCACTGTTTTGCTCAGGTGGTTGCAATGTTACCAGGAAGATGTAACCCATAAAACCACCAACGACTACTAAACCAACTAAGCGCGCCGTCCAATCTTTAGAAAAATGATTCCTAGCATCTTGTTTGTCGGCGGTTTCTAACGCAAAAACGTCGACATCAAGTTCCTTCATCTGAACATCAAATTGCTTTTCAGCTTTTTTTAATTCCAATAACTGTTCTGGTGTCGCTGTTTGAATAGCTTTTTCAATATCTTTTTCATTATCGCCGCATCCAAGAGCATCAGCAATAACCTTAGTAGCCATACCGCCAAGCGGACCACCAACCGCCGCGCCAAGAGTAGGCACGATTGTTCCGACTACATTTTTAAATAAACCTTTAAACATTTACTTTTCCTTGTGCTTATTTTAGAGGATTTTTAACGGCCTCGTCAAATGCTTTCCACAGATCCTCTATCTCCGTATCAAACTTATCCAGCTTATCTCCAAGCCCATCTGTTATAGTTTCAGCCTTTTCAATTTTACTTCTCAGATCAAGCAATTCTTTTTGCTGTTCCAGGATAGTTTCCATTTGCGTACTTATTTCTGACAGCTTTGGGGCCAGACCTCGCACGTCATTGTCTTGCATTGCTTGTTCTAATGATTGTATTCTGCTGCCGTAGTCCTTATCAATAATAGATAGATCTGTTATATCAACCGCATAAACACCATTCGTTTCTTCAACTATCTCAAATCTTTTTATTGCATCATAACCAAAATAGATCGCGCCGCTAATCCCTGACAGAACAGGCAAAGCTAACGTAAGCCAAACAGCTTTCAACCCGCCAAGATTAATCTCGCTCATTGCATATACATCGTGTTGTTGTAGATATCATCGGCACTTATCATCTTGTTTTGGAAGAAACCAGAAAAGGACATATAAAGGTCATTGTCATAGCTGATCACAAATTTATCAATGTCCTGGGTATATTCAATCGCGCTGTAACTAGCCACCGCAATATTGTTTTGTGCCGAATAATTATCAACCGCTGATGTAATGCTTTCATCCTGGGCCGCGCTAAGAAATGCACCAGCTTGCTGTGCGAACTTCTCAACATCATTGAGCGCGCTATTATAATCATTAACGTCACTTTCAGTAATTGTCATATCAGTCTGCGCTAGTGCTTGCTGTACCTGTAACTGCTCCTGTGTGGTATCTGCGTTAACAGCTAACTCAGCAACTACACTAACTGTAGAAAGTTTGGTTGTCGCGCCCATTAAATCATCAATCGCCATGTGCATATTATCAATCGCTTCGTTATGCTTTTCCTCAAAGACATCCTTGGCGGTAAGGTAACTTGTGTTCAATACTGTGTTGATAGCATTGTTATACTGCACAACCATAGTCTCACTAATCATAGCTTCATTAGAGACGCCCGTCTCAACTATGTTTCCCTGGTGCGCGTGCATATCGACTGTCCACGCATGATTAGATAATTCTAACTTCTGGCGTATGGCGTCTGCTGCGTTATATAAATTAGCGACGGTTTCGTCGGCGTGCGCGACTTGTCCTAAACCGCTCACTAACACTGCGCTTATCATTAGCTTCTTGAACATCTTCTAACTCCTGACCTATCTTTAATAGTTTATTCCAAAACTTAACATCGTCTCTATATCCTACCACAAAATTCTTTGGATTTCTACGCATCATTTCAAATGCCTCACGACCTACCAGCAACTTACCCTTATCAACATCCATCACAGGGCATGGCGTATTCGCTAATGCCATAGCCTTGAACACTGCCGCATTGCCGCACATCACGGATATACCAGAAACTTGCAATCCCATGCCGCCGATCTGCTGCGGCGTACCGATTAATCGCGCATCCTTACGTCTGTTACACTCGTCGTCTTGTTCCATACCGCCAAAGCTAAACCCAAAGAGACTTACTTGTATGCCGCCCGTCTTTGGTATTAAACAGCTATCCTGACCACCACCGCCTATTACTGTTGGGGATATTGCGGAAGGTGGTGGTTGAGATCCTGGGCTACTTCCCGCCCCATTGTAATTGATAGTTTCTTGTGTATTGTTGCTATCCACTGTGGCATCACTGATATTGGTGTTAGTATTAAGATCGCCCGTCACATCTTGCGCTAACGCTCCTGACAATCCAACACCGATTGATACTGTTGCAAGCCACACAATAATTCTAAGGCAGCTTCCTTTTCTCCTAAGGTATGCAATAGCTCTGCGTTCATATTTGTTTGACATAAGTGATCACCTTCAGCGCAAGACCTTGTATAAGTATGACTTGCTGTGCATCCTGATAGTACGAAGATAAAAATAAACTTCACTTACATCTTTACCAGGATTGAGATAAGCAACATAACGATAGCGCCGCAACCTGTTATAAAAATATTTTCCAGGCGCTTCACTCTAATAAACAATTCTTTTAATTGGATCTTAACTTCTGTTTTAATTGCGACGACCTCTTTTTCCAGGCCGTCAATTCTATGGTGTGCGCTTGCTACTGTTCGCCTGTCATTCATAATATTCTCCTAAGTATTATTATAGCCCATTTCAAGCTCAAGTTTATTTCCACCCTTGTCAGTCCAGGCCTTATCCACTTCTTCTGTCCACCAATCTTCCCACTTGGTTAAGTCGCCAGTGAAGGTCACAGTGTCTCCCCAAAGTTTTTCAAAATGATTTTCTATAAGTGTCAGCCCAAGGTAATCTGCTATGCCCTGTAAAACTTTTGAGTCATCAAGCAACTCTTCAAACCTCACCGTATGCCACCTGTCATCGGCTATACAAGGGAAATGGTCATTTAAATAATCAAGCATAAAGTCCATACTTTTAATAATTGTAGTGTCATTTCTGGGTAGTTTCATGAAACGCACCCAACTAATAAGCACATTTCTTGGATTGCGTATAATCTGTACCTGTGGGTGTGGTTTGTCCTCATAAGGGTAAGGCTTATAAAAACCATAATGATGTTTTCGCACCTCATCTGTGCCAAATAGTTCTAGTGCTTTAAGAAGCAAATTTGTACCAGACTTAGGTGCGCCACCACAATAAAGCATTTTATTTCCTTACTTGTTATGGTTCAGTATATAGACACCATCAATCATGCCTGCATAATAGGTGTCTACAGATTCAACACCAACATTCATTACATCAAGTGTGCCTGTCATAACTTCAACATTTGTTACAGATATATTTGATCCATCGTGACCACGCAATTCATCGCCTACTACAAGTTCACTTGCTGTTATCCATTTCCAGGCTGAGTTATTATAAGCAAGGAATGGGTGTGATGATGTACATTCAAGTTGTCCGTTAATTCTTATCCACTCACCGACCACATATGAAGTTGCCCGAACCACTGTTGATGCAGTATTTGAAGCATTGTTTAAGTTAGATATTGTCCAATCAGCCCAATTAGGATTGTCTTCATCAAGCATTGTCGGCTCTGTCAAACCTGACAGCCTATCATTTACAGAAATGTCAGCAACCGTTGCGACACGATCAGCAGCACCACCAACACCTAAGATGATGACTTGTGAATTAACTGCTAGACATTTCTTACCGCCACCAGACTCAGTTATCACATTATATACAGCAGAATCACCATTCATGCTTGCTGTACCCGATCTTAAATCATTAAAGTCTGACGAAGCAGTTACTTGCATACGAATAGTATCGCCATTACTAAATGATAATGATGAAGCATAGCTACCTGTGCTATTCTTCTGTATCAATGGTGAACCTGTACCACTCACAGTTACAGTTATCGGTCCATTGGTTACAGATAAAGTTAAGCTATTACTGGTGTATCTAACATTACGAATAGCATTAACTTTTGAGGTAAAGTTAGCTGCACTGAACGTACCTGTCGGTGTTGGTAGTGTAGCATCACCGCCATAGAAATCATTTAGGCTAATCGTGCCTGACGTTGGTATGCCACTGTTAGCTGCCGTATCTGGTACATTTGCACCGCCACGATAATACTCATTGATGTTTATCGGATTAGAACCGCCAAACTCTGTCTGAATATCATTTAAACTAATTGCACCACTAGTTTGTAAAACCATTACTACTTACCTTTTAGCTCTTCAACTTCAGCTTTCAATTCTTTAATTGCCTCAACAAGCAAACCAATCATGTTGCCGTATGCAACTGAAAGTGTTTCCTCCCCACTATCAGGGTCAACATTATTAACAATTACTTCTGGCAATACTTCCTGCACATCTTGTGCAATAAGACCACTTTGTCTGATACCGTTCATGTCAATGCGGTCATACGTATAACCTGTTAATTGTGACACCTTGCCTAGTGCGTTTGGTATTACTTCAAGATTGTCTTTAAGTTTACGGTCTGAGTATGCTGTGATGTTTGCCGTTGCAGTAAAACTACCTGCATCGTCAAATGTAAATCGTGTGGTTGAACCGTCACGAATATACCAATTACCTATACCTGCATTAAGGTCAGTGTACATATGACTGCCGTTACAGAAAAACTCAACATCATTTCCTGTCCCAAAATATATAGTATCATTATCGTCTAGTGCTATATTGCCCGCAGTTGTTATTTGTAGTGTCCCTACATTAATATCACCCGCGAATGTGGCGTTGCCTGAAATGTCAAAACCTAGATACATCGTATCAGAAGAACCCCATAATTCCAGAGGTGATTCACCTGCACTGTTAGACGCTTGCATTTTCATAGTGTAAGGAGAGTCGTACATCTTAGAAATATTAGCATATCTAGCTGATGACGTGGCAGACCCATTGAAGTGTATTGCCGCCACATCTGTCGCTGTGGAGGGTGAGTTGACTAACAGTGTTTCACCGTCAATAGTAACATCACCTGCGAAAGTGGCGTTTTGTGAGCTATCAAGCGTTAGTGCTGTGCTTGTGGCGTTGTCGTCTATGCCTGTGGAGGTGAAGGTTGTTACGGTTGTTACCCCTGCCCCTAATGCTCCAGTAGTTGTGATAGGCGACGACCCGTTATCTATAGAACCAAAGCCAGAAGTAATTGAGCCAGAGTTTAATGCACCTGTTTCTGTAATAGCTACGCCACCAGTAACTTCCCAAGTTCCTAAAGAAGTACGTGTGTAGGTTATGTCGTTCATCACTAACGTATCACCAGTTGACGGTGAAGATGGGAAACTTCCGTTCCAAATAAATGCTGTCATTTAACTTCCTTTAGGGTATGATTCTTTTACAGCTAAACAATCAGCTATATATTTTTCTACTTGAGCAGTGTCACCTTTAACAATACCGTCAAGGTAATCTTCTATCGGAGGGTAAGCGTTCTGACGGTTATTTAAAATCTCTGAATCTAAATTACTTTCTTGTAACGCTGCATATTCAATATCAGATTGAGCTATTTCTTCATCGGTCATTACAATTACGTTGCCGTCTACTATTTTAGTTGTCATGATCTTGTTACTCCGTAAAGTGAAAATTCTCCAGAACTTACAACTCCAGAGTAGAACTCAAACTTTAATTTTTGAATACCGCTAACAAAACCTGAAGAGGCTGTCTCATGAAAGGCGGAAGTAATAAAAGTCATATCTGTTGCATTGTTCTGTACTTGTGCTGCTGTGCGGTACAACGTCTTAGCCATTATACTAACACCTGTTGTAGTATCAGAAGAATTATAAATAGTTGCTTCATGTTGGGTAATGACGTTGCCCGCTGGT
>Ga0208543_1000603_pt1 | contig 10968 bp, 11 predicted proteins | sample DEB08_DNA_14_FD_185497 | JGI IMG/M metagenome (GOLD analysis project Ga0208543, IMG submission 185497) | Aqueous microbial communities from the Delaware River and Bay under freshwater to marine salinity gradient to study organic matter... | ecosystem: Environmental > Aquatic > Marine > Coastal ...
GTAACCTAAATATTCAATTAATTTTACCTTTTCGTCTAATGAAAATGTTCCTGCTCTGCGCATCACGTAGGCCAAGAGCATCATCAGGATGTAGACATTTACTGCGAGTGGTCTCATACTAGAATTGTATAGTTTATTGTTGGGGGATAATCCCCTGCGCGGCCATCCTCTGCATGTTCTCCGCCATCCTCTCCGCCGCGCGCTCGGTTGCGCGAGCCAATGCGCCGCGTTGGAGCATATACCCAAGACCGATCGTTGCGGCCGATGTTGCGGCTAACATTACACCGTTCCAGATTACACCATTCCCTTCCTCCTTTTTACACTTCACGGAAAACTGGAGAGAAATCGCCGAAGCTGCGACCCCCATCACCGCGTAAAGAAAACCAAATACAACCATTTTTTGGGTCATATCAAAATGTCCAACAAGTTTCATAAAGAGTAAGATTGCGGGGATAGTGATCACGATTGCAATCGAAGCGATGAGAAACGCATTCAAGTTCTGGTTGGTCTTACTTCCGGTTACATCTTCACCACACGTTTTGAAATTGTTGATGCCCATAGAGGCAATGACAATGTAACCTAGAGCAAGTCCAATTGTAAGGAAAATTGTGTAATAGGTTAAATTTATACTGAACTCACTTTTACCCAGTGCCTTCATGCTGGCCATAGAGAATTGTGATGCCATAGTTTATTATACATGTAGAAATTTTTTGAGGTCTTCCCTGGTCTTTTTTTGAGACCATCCGAGAGACTTCAATTTTTTGGAACAAATGTAATATCGCTGGTCATTAAATGGGCGATCTTCTATGTAGGTGATCCATTTATCATAATCAGTGGTGTTCTGAACGATTTCTATTAAAAGTTCGGTTACTTCCATCACCGAGAGCTCATCATCCGATGCAACGTTGTACACCTCACCTGGGGTTCCACTGTTCCACACGACGTCGACAGCATCTACCACATCCTCGACGTGTATAAATGACCTTTTTACCATTGCCGAATTAGAACCGTGTAAAGTACATTTTTTACCTTGCTTCAAAAGTCTCTTGAACTTGGGAATAAGTTTTTCTGGATACTGATTTGGTCCGTATACATTGTTACAGCGAATCACCTTAATATTCATCCCAAATGATTCAATATAGGAACGTACAATCATTTCGGCGGCAGCCTTGGAGGCTGAATACGGATTCGTCGGTTTTAGGATACTTTCATCTTCTGTGAAGGGTACATCTGTCTTAGATTCTCCGTACACTTCATCTGTGCTAAAATGTACAAATTGTGTTTTGGGTATAAACCTTCTACAAGCCTCTATTAAGACATGTGTCGCGTGAGTGTTATCCATAGTGAAAGAGATGGCGTTATTAAATGAATTATCAACATGACTTTGCGCGGCAAAATGAAAAACTGAATCAAATGAATATTTTGTTAATAGGTGTTCGACAAGTTCTCTGTTTCCAACATTTCCTTTAATAAACGTTGCGACACCTTGGTGAACGTTCTGAATATTAGAACAATAATCAAGTTTGTCGATATTTACAAAATGTACGTCTGGATATCTATTTTTCATTATATTTAAGAAATTTGAAGCGATAAAGCCACATCCACCTGTGACAAGTACGTTACTGTACATTTACTTTATTCGCCGCAAATGTTTTAAGTAAAATACACACACGATCGACGTCGTCCAAGTCCATACCGTGATGGGCACCTAGAAGAAAACCATCCTTCATGATGCGATCAGCATTTTCAAACTCCTGTAAGTACTGTCTAAAAGCTGGATGCCTCGTGATGTTACCAGCGAAGGTTACGCGTGTCTGGACATCATTTTCTTCGAGAAACTTCAAGAGTTCGAGGCGGTCTGGGCATTGGAATGGAATGGCGAGCCAATTGGGGATTTGTGAGTCATCTGGGAGTGTGTAGTAGGGGGTGTCCTTGAGGTTCTCAAGGTACCTCCTAATATTTTGACGTCTTTTTTGGAGAAATCCACTTAACTTATCAAGTTGAACGAGGCCAAAGGCTGCGTTCATTTCGCAAGCCTTGAGGTGGTACCCAGCGACACCGTAGAGAAACTTCCAATCGTAGGGGATACCATCGACAGAATGATTGAAGCGCTCACTGGGTTCTTCAATATTGTCCCCGATGCGCCCCCAATCCCTGAACATTAGGGCTCTCTTGAGGTGTTCCTCATCATTGAACATCACCATACCACCGACACCACCCGCGGTGATAACGTGACTTGCGTAGAAGCTCGTGGTACTGATATCAGTGCATGGGGTATGGGTGATGGTATCGGCAGAATCTTCGAAGAGTGTTACCCCCGGGAATGCCTCCCTAATCGCTGGCCAATCCGGTACATTTCCGATGAGATTGGGGAGAAGGATACACTTCGTTTCGGGGGTGATGACAGCCTTCAGTTGTTCAACCGTTGGGACATAGGAATTCAGACCGACGTCACAGAATACGGGTTTGAGATCGAGTTGCATCAGTGGTGCGACCGTCGTGGCGAATCCACACGCTGGGGTCACAACCTCTGAGCCCTTTGGGAGATTGAGACCGCAGAGACCTAGGAGGATTGCACTACTCCCAGAATTTACAAAGAGTCCCCGCTTCTTCCCAAAGAGGTCGGCCACCCTTCTCTCAAATTCAGTAGTGCGGTCACCAAAGCCAGCGAGCCAACCATCGCGGAGACAAGCCTCGACGGCTTTAATTTCTTCCTCCCCGTATGATTCAAATTTATTTGGAGCATACCAAACCTTTTTGGGCATTGTAACTTTATATATTCTAATAGTTTTAAGTAATCAGTTTTTGCGTGGATATGAAATATATTACCCGTAACTTTCGAGAGAGCTTCGAGACCTTCCTTTGAGTTTTCAAAACCAACGACACACCCAGTTTTACAACCGAGAGCCAATTGATAACATTCTGGGTCGGGTTTTGGTTTTTCGTAGTCTTCGCGGACAATCCACTTTTCCAATTTATTGAGAATTGGAACTTTTTGTTTAAAATGTTCAACGACTTTTTGTTCTGTGTTTGTCACAACTACGTGATCGATATTATTATCCACGATGAAATCTATAAATGTATCTGCATTTTTCATGAGTTTAATTTCACTACATTTCAACATTTCATTATTTTTTTTTCTTCTCAACTCTTGTGGGTCTGGAAAATCATCGAGGAGGTACTGAATTCCATAGGTGGTAACAACCTTTTCAACATATTCTGGGGTAACGCTGAGCACCCGAGCCCATGCTTCATAGTGTAAATGATCGCTATCTATCAGGGTTCCATCCAAGTCAATGAGAAAAATCATCTTATTTAAAGTATTCCACTACCTTTAAATAAAATGCGTGTATGTGTATTAGGTGCTGGTGGTTTTATTGGTAAGAATCTTCTCCGTGATACAGATTGGGTTGGTGTTACGCGACAAGATCTTGATCTCACGAATCAATTGCACGTCGAAGAGTACTTCAAGGCGCACGAATATGACGCAGTTATTCATTGTGCAGTAGTGGGTGGAAGTCGGTTGAAACCCGATGATTCGGAAGTCTTGTACAAAAACCTTCTCATGTTTGAAAATGTTGCGCGGGTATTTAACGGTAAATTGATATACTTCTCGAGCGGTGCGGCATTACGTGGTGATCCACCCACGGATCCATATGGGTTGTCAAAGTGGTTGATAGACAGGCGTATAGATACAATACCAAATGCATATTCACTCAGGATTTGGGGATGTTACGGCCCCGGAGAACTTCCAACGAGGTTTAGTGCTGTGTGTAAGAAGGAGGGTCACGTCATTATCGATCGAGATAGGTACTTCGACTTTATTAACATAGAAGACGTTAAGGACATCGTTAAACAATATGTGTTCTCTAAACGATTGATGCCCACGTGTTGTGACCTCGTGTATCCGGAAAAGAAACGACTTTCCCAATGGGCGGAGGTGTTTGGGGCATCATGGGAAATTGCGGATATATCTGGATTGGGGGAGAGTTATATAAAGGATAGATAGTTTTAAATATATATGGAAGTTAAATCGTTATTTCGTACATATAGAGTTGATTTTACGAGTGATTTACCAAATATAAATGAAAATGATGTACTTGTAATTGACAAAAATGTCTTCAATCTTTATAAACATAGGTATAGTGGATACAAGTATGTATTTGAAATTGAAGCCCGTGAAGACCTAAAAAATATGACAACCGTTCTAAAATTAGTTGATTATCTTATGGATAATGGATTTACGAAAAATGATACGCTTCATGTAGTAGGTGGTGGCATCACACAAGACATTTCTTCAATGTGCGCAGCCCTTTTTAAACGTGGTATCAACTGGATTTTTACACCGACCACCTTGTTGTCTATGTGTGATAGTTGTATCGGTTCCAAGATGGGTATAAACCATAACGATAGCAAGAATCAATTGGGTACTTTTTATCCACCGAAAAGGGTTATGATAGATGTCACATTTCTTAAAACCTTGGGGGAAGAGGATATTAATTCGGGTACTGGCGAGATACTGAAACTTTATGCACTTGGAGATCTCCCATGGGATATTGATAATATAGAAGAAGCTCTCAAGAAGTGTTTGGAAATCAAGAAGAAGGTTATCGAAGAAGATGAACTTGAAAAAACAATTCGTCCATGTCTCAATTATGGTCACACATTTGGTCACGTTTTCGAGAGTATGTCAGACTTTAAGATTCCCCATGGTGTTGCGGTCATGATTGGTATGTATGTCATCGATAGGTACTTTCAAAAAGATGTCATTAGGTACGGACCCTACATGCACATCATTAAAAAGTATTCCAAGTACATTATTCTCGATCATGAACTTATTTTGAAGCATCTCAAAGCTGATAAGAAGGTCATTTCTAATCAAATCACTCTCATCAACTGCAGAGAATTTGTAAAAGTTGATTTGAACGACACTCTGGTTAAAGATGTTGTTTCAATTGTCAGTAATGAACTTATATCTTGACTTGGGGGCGTCGCATATCAAGGTACTCTACGAAGATACTGTTCAAGTTTTTGAATACTTGACAAAGGAGAAAGTAAATGTTAAAGATTTTTCCAACTTTGTCAAGAATATTTTAAACTCTTACACATTTTCTAAATTATACGTGTGTTCACAGATGCACGGATTCTATATTGAAGGAACTCCCGACTATATTTCGTGGATGTGTGAAGATGTAGAACCACAATTATCAGATGACTTAACTAATACGGGTTTGTTTGCGTACCACGGTCTTCCATATTTCAATTCAAAAGTATGTGAGGGTGGTCGTCTATGTACCCTCGTCGATACTATACTCGATGAAGTGTACCACGTGTCACACGAAACGCTTGAATGTGGAACTGGGTTTTATGATATGAAGCGTAGATGTCAAAAAGATACACGTTTCAAACTTCCAACCGTTGTTCGGGATGGTCCGACTGTGTGTGGTAAAGTTGGTGGGTCTGAAGTTTATGCGCCCCTCGGTGACCTACAAAGTGCTGTGATGGGGATTGATCAAGATTTGGAAATTGGTGACGTCATCATAAATATGGGTACGGGGTCTCAGGTAATTCAAATTGGACGTACATATAGAGACGATACCGAGAACAGACCACTTTTTGATTACACTTTGAATTGTCTGACACACATTCCTTCCGGAAGAAGTATGAAGTTTTTCAAAGACTTATTCAATTTACCAGATTATTCTGATTTAAAATTAGATGATGTGATTGGATCAAAAGAAAACTTTAATCTTGGATTTTTTAAGAGTGCATACGGTTTCGATGGCCACGGGGCTTTAACAAATATTCATGAACATACCACCAAATATACAATTGCGTGTAGTTTCGTTCGATGCTATGTACAACAATACGTTAAGATTCTCAATGATACATTCAATAAGAGGTCCAGAATATTTCTGACTGGTGGTATAGCAAAAAATATCCCAATCATAAAAACAATATTTGAACATTATCTAGGTGAGACTGTAAATGTAGAAGATAATGACACACTTAAAGGTCTGTATAAATATAGTAAGTATGACGACACTTGTTTTTGGTTCAACGGGTAGCGTGGGTCAATACATTTGCTCTCACCTACCCGAGGCTGTCCCACTAACACGTGATCACTACGATCTTTCCAATCCAGATGATTTCTCGGGTTTGGAAACATTCGATAATATAATGTGTATAATCTGGTGTTCTGGTATGAACACAAATGATACAATTGGTACCATAGAGGTACAGACGTACGATGATATGATGAACGTGAACGTGAATAGTATTGTCAAATCTCTCGACTATTTTGAAAAGACCGGCAAACTTTCACGTGGTGCTAGGGTGTGTATAGTAAGTTCTATTCTACAAGAAAGTGGGCGGGTGGGAAAGCTTTCGTACTGTGTTTCAAAGAGTGCCATAGGTGGATTAGTCCGTGCCGCGTCAATCACTCTCAAAGAGAGGGACATTCTCATAAATGCTATATTACCCGGTCCCATTGATAATGAAATGACTAGGAGAACATTATCGATGGAAGAGTACGATTCACTGAAAAAGTTTTTTGTACGACTCGAGGACGTATTTAATATATGTCACCTACTCTGTTTCAATAACATGAGTATCACCGGTCAGTCAATTAGTGTAGATAACGGCATTTCAGTAAAGATCACATACTGATTGAAGGTATTTACCATCAAAAAAGTGGTGTTTATTTTCTTTGATTACATGCATTAGAATTTTAAAGCACTTTGAGAATGTAAAGTCATACTTTTCGATGAGAGTGATGGCATAATTTACATGCATCGAATACATCCCCGTGATGAAATACAAAACATGGTTATTTTTGTAACTACCGATCCACTTTTCACAGTATTCAAGTACGGGGAGTAGATCATAATCGTCTTTGTTTTTCAGTATGGTATGTGCGATGAGAAGCTCTGTCTTGGCATTTCCCGAGCCTCTACCAATTCCGCCCATGGTTCCGTCGACGATTGATACACCATTGTAGTATGAATCAATAGACTTGACTGTCGCATTCAAAAGATTGTCGTGTGCGTGAAATCCAATTTTTCCACTATATACCCTTTTAATGACATCAAGAATCTCTTTCAAATTCATGATACCAAGATGACCGTAGGTATCGGCAATGTAAAAGTAGTCTGGAGAGGCTCTAGAAATGAGTTTACACGTCTTTTCGATTTGAGCATCCGTCATTTTATCAATGCGACCAATATTGACAGTAACTTCGTATCCAAGTTCTTTGAGTTTTAAAACCATGTCACATGTTTCGTTAATTAGATCAACATTTAGAATGGAATCATTCTTGTCGACACAGTGATATGCGATAAGTACCCGAACCATAGAAATCAATGAATCCTTCTTGGGCACAAAGTCATCAATGGTGAATGTGCCCATCTGTGCCATGATGGCAATTTTAGTGTCTTTGCATATGATGTCACCGAGAGTATCATTAATGAGAGTTTCTGGTGTGTGATACCAAATACCGAAACCCTCCTCGGGACCTGAGCGCCTAAACCCAATTTCGGTGTATTCTACCCCCGCACTTTTACAAGCGTTGTAACTGTCTACCACCTGTTCCTTGGAAAAGTTCCAGTTATTGGTGTAACCACCATCTCTAAGTGTGCAATCGAGAATCCTCATTTATAGTATTTATAAGTACAACTTTAAACTCTTTCTACAAACATATGTTCTTTCAATGTGGCATCGTCTAACAACGGCGTCATTTCTTCATGTGGCATATTCTTAAATGTTCCATCAGGTAAGGGTTTATTTGCAACTCTTGGATATCTACCTTGGGTGTTACATATAACTTCTACAATCATGGGTCCTTCGCGATGCTTAAGATATTCGACATCATCGTCATATTTAACTTTATAGTAGGGCAACTCATATGCGTGAGCGATTTTCTCTATGTTACAGAATGTTATATCACTCTTAGAACTCGTACCAAATTCTCGTTTGAATACCATATTTTGGGTAATCTTTATAGCCCCATAACCATCGTTATTAAATACAATCAATGTTACGGGTAAGTTATGGTGTTTGATAGTCTGTAACTCTTGAATATTAAATTGGAAAGAACCATCTCCCAAAATTGCATATGAACGCTTCCCATGTATGGAGGCACCTATCGCAACCGGAAACTCATACCCCATATCTCCATGACTACTTGTAATGAAACGATCACCGTTTTTGTGTTTGTACATATGCCAGATGACATTGTAAATAGAGCCAGAAGACGCGGTCACGATTGAGTTATCATCCTTTACATTAAAAAATGTATTGAGATGTCGGTAAGGGCATATGAGATCTCCATTTTTATCTGGTAATTCATTGGACCATATCATTTTCCACTCTTTATTTTTTGATATCCATTTATCATCTGGGTATATTTTTGGTAATTCTAATTTAAAAAATGTTTTAAGGTCCATATGAATTTTGATGTCCAATCTCTTTTTTTCTAAAAATTCGGAGTCATCGATATCGAGATACGCTACGGTAGCTCCACGCGCAAATAGATCACGGTTATATCCAGTGATACCTTTGGACAATCTACATCCGAGGCACAGTACAAGATCTGCGTTTTGAATCGCGAAGTTTCCGGGGCGATCACCCACGATTCCCGTTTTACCTGTATAGTCATCACCGAGATCACTTCCAAAGAAACTCACGACATATGGGAGGTTGTGAAACTTTAAAAATTGTTTAAAAACTTCTTTTGTTTTTGAGAGGTGAATGCCGTTACCAGCCATGACAATGGGTCTTTTGGATTTTGACCAAACATCCAGGAATTCTTGTGGGAGAAGTGATTGTACACGGGGCATCGATGGAGGCACCCACTCTTCGAGTATTTCGGGAACTTTCATGGATTGAACATCCACTGGTATAGAAAGCCAAACAGGTCCCAGACGACCAGTGGTCAGATTATGATAACACTCTTGTAGCACCTTTAATACCCATCGAGGATTTGTGAGTTCGACTGCATACTTTGTCACCGTCTTCACACTTTCGATAATGTCACAGTCCGATCCAAAGTAGCCCCTAATTCTCCCCTCGTGTGCGCGTATATTATCCATGTGTTGTACTTGACCACTGATGAAGAAGACTGGTACACTGTCTTGATAGGCAATCAGACACGGTGTCACCGCGTTAGTGGCGCCACACCCCGACGTGACACAACACACACTTGGATTGTGTTCATAGGAAGACCACCCGAGGGCTGCGTATCCCGCGGGTTGTTCTCCGTGGGTGTAGGTGACATCTAATTTCTGTCCAAATGAATCATTTAGGTGCATCGCAAATCCACCTGTTACAGAAAAACATTTCGTCACATTTTTCTCAACCAGAAAATTTGTGATGAAATCCGACACCTTCATTAATAGTTAAAGAGTTGATAACTTTAAATGATATAATGTTCGAGTATCACGGACAAGCGCTACAGGATAAATTTGTATTGAATGTTTTGAAAAAGAAAAGGGGTGGAACATTTTTAGAACTTGGTGCCAATCATCCTATAAATATTAACAACACCTACACACTCGAAAAAGATTTTGGGTGGAAAGGTATCATGATTGAATTTGACGAAAAACATTTAACGGATTACAAGGAACACCGCCCCAACAGCATCCATCTCATAGCCGATGCTACTAAAATTGATTACAAAAAGTTGCTCGAAGAGAATGATATGCCAAAAAATATCGATTATCTTCAGATTGATTTGGATGCCGGTAACGGTTCAACGATGGAGGCTTTGGAGAAACTTGATACCGAAGTCTTTGGTGAATACAAGTTTGCCACGATAACATTTGAACATGATTACTATTGTGCGGGTGAGTATAAATCGACGCGAGAAAAGTCAAGGAGTATTTTCAAAAAGAGGGGATATGTATCTGTTTTCGATGACATACACGATCGTAACCCAGATGTTGTGTACGAGGATTGGTATGTACACCCAGACCTTGTTGACATGGAGTATGTGAAAAAATTACAAGTAAACAATGCACCCAAATATACAAAAAATAATTTGACTGGTACATCGATTGATTGGATGAGTATATGCTACGAGGATGATATCAAAATAACATACACCATACAGGTTTGTAATGAATCTCGGGAACTTTTTTCACTATTGAATTTTCTTGTAAAGACGGTCGACTATGTGGATAACATTCATGTGGTGGTGGACAGTTCTCACAAAACTGAAAAAGTTTCTACAGTTCTCGAACATTTCAAAAATAATATAACTGTATTTGAACGTCCGTTTGACGATTTCCACAAAAATTCAAACTATCACAAAGAAGTCGCCACGGGTGACTATATTTTCGGCTTGGATGCCGATGAAATGCCCCAAGAAACTTTGATTAAGAATATAAAAATGATTATATCAAAGACTAAAGCTGAGATCATTTTCATTCCCAGAATCAATATTCATCCGGGTATTACACAAGAATTTATACACACGTGTAAACAGTTTAAAGTTGATGAAAGGGGGTGGATTAACTGGCCAGATTTTCAAGGTCGCATCTACAAAAACGCCGATCACATTAAATGGACGGATGAAATTCACACGAAATTATCTGGTTCTGAGCACGTCGTTGGACTACAAGCTGTTCCCCAAGTGGCGTTATGGCACATTAAATCCATGGAAAAGCAGGAAAGTAGATGGGTTAAGGAAAATGACGACGGGTACTGTGTGGGTGGATTTAACATAGCACCTCCATCCGACGAAAATATTTACGATATTTTAATGTAACTTTATAGTAATGGATGAATGTGTAGACAGATTACAATATTATTGTGACAAACTCGCTGGTGAACTCAGTAAGATTCCCCAAAACTACAAACTCATTGAACAGTATGGTCACTTAGATCAAGAAGTTTACAACATCGGTGAGGAATACAAACTACTAAAAATAAAATTGGATGAACTGGGGCATAGGATCAATTCATCTAAAT
>Ga0208543_1000605_pt1 | contig 10926 bp, 7 predicted proteins | sample DEB08_DNA_14_FD_185497 | JGI IMG/M metagenome (GOLD analysis project Ga0208543, IMG submission 185497) | Aqueous microbial communities from the Delaware River and Bay under freshwater to marine salinity gradient to study organic matter... | ecosystem: Environmental > Aquatic > Marine > Coastal ...
GTCGGCACGCTTGCGGCTCGATGCCAATGGCGGCTGGGACAGGCTTCAGGCTTGGCGATGGGTGGAGCCGCTGCGGGGAGATCCACGCCTGGAGTGGTTCGAGCAACCGCTTGCCGCTGATGATTGGGAGGGCCTTGAGGCGATCGCCGCTGTGGTGCCTGTCGCTTTGGATGAGTCCTTGCAGGCGCATCCCACCTGGCGCGATCAGTGGGAGGGCTGGCAGGTGCGTCGACCGTTGCTGGAAGGAGACCCAAGGCCTCTTCTGCGGGATTTGCTTCGAGGCAAGCCTCGCCTGATGCTGAGCACCACGTTTGAAACCGGGATCGGTGGCCGCTGGTTGGCGCACCTAGCAGCCCTTCAGGCTCAAGGGGAAACACCGGCGGCGCCTGGGCTGGCCCCTGGGTGGTGTCCGGCTGGTCCTTTGTTCAGTTCCGATCCGGCAGAGGTGTGGGCCGCGGCTGATGTGCTCGAGGAGTGCGATGAGCATCCTTGAACAGTTGCGTTGTGATCCACATAGCCCATCCACTGTGGCTGGATCTCTCCTGCCTGCCCTCGAGCGGGGGAATTGGGTGCGTTTACTGGGTCCCCAGGATGTTCTGCTTGAGGCCCCTAAAGCTCTACCGTCGGGGCCTGGATTGGTGATTTCCACCGGTGGAAGCAGCGGTAGCCGGCAGCTTTGTCTTCAGCCATCTATTCATTTGGATCGATCGGCTGCGGCCACAGGCCGTTGGTTGCATGCGCTTGGACTGAATCCATCGCAAGTGATCGTTTGGAATCCGCTGCCCTTTCAGCACGTCAGTGGCTTGATGCCTTGGTGGCGAGCTCAGCAGTGGAATGTTGCCCATGTTTGGCTGTCTCCAGCTTTGATGAAAAGCCCTCAGGCTTTGCTGGAGGAGTCCTGTCAGCGCTCCGATTGGGACTCGATGCCGATGGTGCTTTCCCTTGTGCCCACTCAGCTCAAGCGCCTGTTGGCCGATCCTGCAGGTGTGCGCTGGTTGCAATCGATGGCGCTGATCTGGGTGGGTGGAGCAGCGTTGCCAGATGAGCTTGCGGCGAAGGCTCGCGCCTGGCGGATCAAGCTGGCGCCTTGTTATGGGTCCACAGAGACGGCCGCGATGGTCGTGGCTCAATCCCCTGAGCGCTTTCTGGATGGGGAAGACGGAGTGGGTGAGCCTCTTGATGATGTTGAGCTTCGGGTGGAGGCGAATGGTGCGCTGGCGGTGCGTTGCAGGCGTTTGGCGATAGGCCGTTGGAAGCCTGATGGGGATGGATCGCTGGCTGAACGATCAACGGAGCCGTCCGTTAGCCCCCTGACCGATGTGGATGGCTGGTGGCGCTCTGGAGACGCTGCTCGCCTTATAGGGTCTGCGGAAACCCCACAGCTCAAGCTGCTGGGCCGCCTTGATGGTGCGATTCACTCCGGTGGAGTCACGGTCTTTCCAGAGCAGCTAGAGGTTCGCTTGATGGCTGCTGCGCGAGAAGTTGGCCTCCCTCTCAAAGCAGTGCTGCTTCTTGGCGTTCACGACCCCGAATGGGGAGAACGTCTGGTGGTTTTGGTGCGTTGGCAGGACGCGGAGTATCCGCCGGGCGCCGCCAAAGCGTTGCTGCTGCGGCTTAAGGCTTTGACGGAACGATGGTTGCCTGCAGAGCGCCCACTGCTCTGGCATCACTGCGCTGAGCTTGTGGAGACAAGCGCTGGCAAGTGGGAGCGCGCACGCTGGCGGGCCTGGCTGAAGGAGCTAGAGCGTACCGATGGTGCCGATGGCTGATGCTTCTAGCCATCGATCGATGGCTTCCGGTAATTCACAGCGCCGGCGCGTTTGAGAGTTAATCGCCAGCTGGCGAATGATTCCTTTGGCGACGTTGGTCTCGTCGATTTGAAAGAGGAAGCGCACTTCGTATTGGCTTGGATCGACCCTGGTCGGCTTCAGTGTCACAACTAAGCGGTCGCCACCATGTACAGGACGTAAAAAATCGGCTGCGCAGTGGACCACCGGCAAAGCGATGGTTGGTGGATCTTGTGCTGCTCTACATCCAGGAAAAATCTCCGCTGCGGCAATCCCATAGCGCTCAAGGCTTTCCTCCCATGCCTCGTGACACCAGCGCAACAGCTGGTGGAAGTGCATCACACCAGCAGCATCGGTATCGCCAAACCGGACGCGCCGCTCGAGTTGGAGCCAATGGTCAGGAGAGAGCACTGCTATCGCCTTGTAGGGGCAAGTCGTTAAGTTCCAGGCTTAATACCTTTGTAGCTTCGGTGCGTGGTGGTGGCATCCACTTACTGTCAACGTAAAAGGACAAGATGAAGGAGCAACGCATTACCCAAGAATGGTAGATAAAGCTGATACCAGCGAAAACAATTGATCTTGTTCATGCGAAAAGATTGCTGGTGTGTGTGATGACCTTTGGATATGTCTTGGCTTAGCGGTGTTGTGGCCAGTGAAATCTCCCCAAATAGCTTTCGGCTCTGGAAGTGCGACTGATGGACTGTTTCGGGTGTCTTGTTACTCTTAGGCTGAATTCTGCGATTACAATGAGAGGCCCAAGTAATGGATAACGAAAGGCTTGTCGAATCTGTTAAGTTTTTGCTGAAAAGTGTTCGGCAATTGAGTGATCATTTCGTTGAGACTAACGATAATCTCACTCGTAGCTTTGAGACTGTTCGTGGCGATGTTTCGTTAATCGAAACTCGCCTGAAGAAGCTCGAAGATGAGCTCTTGAGCCTTAAAGATCGTGATTTACTGGCTTCAGATCAGCAGCGTAGGCCGCCTGAGCTTCCTGTTAAAGCTGAGCACCAGGAACTTTTGATCCCAGCATTAAATCTTCCCTATGAGTCAGTGCTCGATGTGTACCGCAATACCCCTGCTCTTCTGCAGCCTTTTGCACGTTCTGTGAGTGTTAGTGGGAGAACGCTTAGTGGTGAAATAGATGAAATCGAGCTTGAGGCGTTTGCCCAAGGGACAACATGGATAATTGAGGTGCAGGGAGGAGATTGGTTGCTGGTGCCTCGCCCTGGGATGCTTGAGCGTCAGACTCAGGTTGAGAGTCTCTCAAGATTGTTTGAGGTGTCTATCGACGATCCACTCCCTGGGCAGGTTGAGCTCCTCAAGCTTGGCTCTGCTGCTGTTGTTGAACATGGGCGCCGCTGGTACCTCAAGGATCGTGGCAGTCTTGGGGTAATTGCTGATCCTTTGGAATCCAGTCTTGAGCGAAGGCTGAAGCGTATTGAGAATCAAATTTTTGCTGAATGACGTTGTTGATAAGCGAATTGATATTCTTCTTCTGCCAGAGTTTGGCCTGGATTTCTCTCTCATTCGAAAATTAATTTAGATGCTGGGTTTAATCTCCCCACCTCAATATTGGGAATGGATTTTATTTGGGGATTAGCGTTGAATTTTGTCACCCGAAATTCACTGCAGGCTCCGGATCTGTCAGGCGGGCATGATCCTATCCAAAACTTTTCCCCGCTCATGGTCCACTCCTGGGGTGACCAGTAAACCCAGTATTCGCCTGGTGCTGAGAGGTTGATCTCGTACTCGTAACTTCTTTTGCTAGAGGGAAATTCAGTGCAGTTTTCAGCCTTGCTGATTCGGTTAACTGAGCAGATTGCAAGTGCGGGGATTGCATCGCTGGGATACCCGACCATGCCAGTTAATTTTGTGCTGTGACTTATAGGCGTTTCGTTGAGGATGGCCGAAGGAGAAAATTTGTTCTCTATCATTGGATTTGAGAGGATTTTGATGAGAAAAAGAATGCTAAATATGGATGCAGAGCTTAGGGCTAATATGGCCAATAGTAATGTTAGTTTAAAGTTGCTTTTGTTCGGTGAGGGCTTGCCTGAGCTGACCACATGTTTGGTGCTTTCATTGGTTGGTTCCAGTTGGTCGAGTAGGTCCTTGCTTTTCTCGACGATCTTGTTAAGGCTGGATATTTCGGCTCCTTCATCAGGTTTGTTTTTCATTGCAGTGGCTAATATTGGCAGATTTATTTTAATGCTATTGTGCGGCTTGGTGAATTTTGTTTGGAATCTATATTTGGTATGCCAACCATGGCTATTCTGTCGTTTCGTATCGGTAATTGATATTTCACGGAGTGCTAAAAGGCTGAGAGCTATAGAAGACTCCAAAGGGATAAGTAGGAGGCGTTGAGTAGACGCTATCGATCTCCCGATCTAACAACTCGCACCCTCCATACAGCCCCACCAAGTCTGGGGTTTTTATGCGTTGCTGTGCTTATTACCCCAAATGTGAGACACAATCTTTGATCCCACTGATCTTGACTCTTTTTATCCAGTTGTTTTTAGGTGCAAGCGTTCGCAAGGCCAATAGAACAGCTCATAGGATTATCCTGGTCCCAGACGACTTGTCCTGGAAGATGACAACTTGAAACTTCTCAGTTATTCGCAGTAATAGAGAGATCGGTTCTCGATCAATGACTCATGGGGGCGTTCTCCTCCATTAAAAAGACTGTCAAGTAATCATACTTATTCTCTAAGATGATATTATACTATAAGTCTAAATATTGTAAATGAATAAGTTCAAGTTGGTAATGTTGTTCGTGGCGATGATGCCATTGGTTTCTGGTTGCATCTATACGGTTGGTAACAGGCCAAGATCTGATCAGTTTAAACCACAAGAATTTCGAGGCGCTAATGCTCCACTGCCTGGTATAACCCCACCATCTGATAAGACTCCACCAACCATCGCAATTAGATCCAAATCCTCCAATCTGACCGTTGGTGAAACCTCTCTAATTAATTTCCAGCTTTCAGAGAACTCATCTGACTTCACAGGCACTGATGTCAACGTTGATGGGGGTTATCTCTCAAACTTCAATGGATACGGTTCTCAATATACAGCTATCTTCTCACCCGCTTCTACTGGAGTAACAACAAAAGCGTCGATCACTGTTCCTAATGATTCCTTCTCTGATGCTGCTGGCAACTTCAATCAGGACGGAAATGAAGCTAATAATGCAACGTTAATTACTGTTGTTCCGCAAGATTATGAATGTAATGGATTTATGCATAGCGGCTTTATGCACTCTAACGTTCCTATTGAAATTATTGTTCATGGTGGCATGCAAGAGGGTGAATCAATGACTTGGAGATGGGCGGAGCGTGAAAGTGAAAGTGAGGCTTATACAATGGGTCCGCCTACTCATCACAATTTTGGGCATAAAAATGCGGAGGGGCAAATAGTGGAAAGGAAGAGTGGTGTGATTTTATCTTATTATTGGCATGGACCTGGAAGCATTGATTTGGAAAAATGTGAATTTGTATGGGACGTAGAACAAACTCAGTTGGAAAATTTAATGAAATTACTGCCATTCCTGGGCTTTTGGTGATGGAGAAATAAGTTCTAATTTGGCCTTAAACACTTCTGAAGATTTACCACCCTACTTCCTAGTCGTAATGTTTTCCGGGATAATCTATCTGTTGCTTAGGGCGTGCCGATGAGACCCATGCTCTTCACGCTCCAGCGATCACCAGAACCTTCCAGAGCGGTGGGCTCGATCAGCTGCGGTTTGGCAATGGTTTGCTGTTGGTAGTTAAATAACCCTTTCGCTGGTTGTGCGGCAGCGAACCCATTGAGTGTGCGCTCTGTGGGAAAAAGCCAGGCCTCGCCTTGAAGCATCACTAGCCAGTAACTCCCTCCACCAGGCACCACTTCCAATTCGGTGGTGATAGATCGACCTGTGGCGATTGCGTTTTCGGAATCGCTGGTGATGTTGAGCTCGGATGTCGAGGCTTCACGCAACTGCAGCCTGTCACCGCTGTTCAGGGCCTTGATCAGGCCAGCCTTGCTGATCGCTGTCGGAGCCAGTGGTTCGGGTGTTGCTTGTGCAGGAGGTGTCGGCTCGGCCGGGCGTATTGCCTGAGGAATCAGCGTTGCCGTGGGTGTGGCTCGAATCTGAGTGGCCGAACGTTCCGCTTGCGCTATCAGTGCCTTATTTTCGATGCGCTCCTGATCAATCTGTACTTCAATACCGCCGATTCGTGTCGCCAAGGCCTGATTTCTGCGGTTTAGTTCTTCCACAGCAGCCCTTTGTTTCTCGGTGCGGATCATTGCTGTGATGGAGAGAGCTAGCGCGATGAGGCCAATGAGTCCGCTGCCTCCGGCAACCAGCAAGGGATAGGGGATTCCAAGCATTCCTGCCGATGCAGTGCTTTGAGCCTCCTCTAACTTCTGGATTCGCTGCTTAAGCAATGTGATTTCATCAGATTCAATTTCATTCCCTTCCTCTGTTTCACGGAATGGGGGGCGCTCACGCTCAATGTCTTCGTTGTTGGGCCTGTTCTCGTTACTTGGTAGGACTTCGTCTTCAGTCTGGGCCAGTGACGATCCCGCTGTTATTAACAGCGGAATACTGAGAATTAGAGCGGCGAAGCGAGGCATAGAGGGAGTTGACATCACAACAATAGGGTTCAAAAACGTTCGGCCCAGAGTCGACCAAGCGTGTTGTTGAGTGCACGCAGTCCAACAATGAAGCCTGGTTCAGGTTCAAGATCACTGGCTTCCTGGCCGACCTTTGCAAGACAAATCGACCGTAGTTCTGTTTCTACCTCACCCCAGAAGGTATCGAGGTCACAGAGTTGGCGTATTGGTAGGAGTGATCTGATGCGCAGTTCAGCAATGCTGTTGTCGTAGTGCTCAACGAAGCTGCGCAGCTCGTCGAGGTTAGGCAGCTCGTAGCGCTCGATTCTGTTCATGCTGCGGGGCAGATCAACACGATCTCCGGCTTTGAACGTGAGCTCGTTGATAATTAGCGAGGCTCCGCAAATCATGACATCGTCACGTGGATCGAAATCACCAATCAGATTGACTCCGGAGCTGATCAATCCGCATGATGTTTCATCTTTGTAGGCATCCGACATTGTTGTGGATGCTGTTGCAGCTTCACATCCTGAGGATTTGACCTGGAGCATCTCCATCAGTAAATCGGGATCTCCGCCCCTTTGGAAACTGGAGCTGGCATCGATCCAATTGATCAGCCGGCCGCCATTGCCTCCCAGGTAAACGGGAGTGGGAGTGTTACGCGTCAGTTTTCCTTCTTCTCTCAACACCTTCTGAACTTGACCAAGGTAGTAATACATACCTCCGAAGCTCACACTTAACAGGCTCAGGAACTGCTGAAGAGGTAACTGCAGTGACGATTCTTGGTTAACCAACATGTCCAGGCGACCTTTCAGCAGCTCATCGGAGCCGTAGCGCATGATGTTGTCTAAGCGACTCGTGAAGTTGCGGTCTTGTCTGGCGCGGGCTTCATCGTCACTGATGTCAGCGGTGAGACTTGGCGGGAACAGCGATTTTAGGAATGATGGCTTGCGTCGCAACAGCTGGGAACTGATGTCTCGTCCTGCAAATGGGACCGATACTTGGTGAATCAGGCGGTTGTCTTGCCATATGGAGATGTCGGTGGTGCCACCGCCAACATCGAGGCATGAGGTGTGCACCATCTGCCGGTTTTGAAAATTGCCGAAGTAACTGGCAAAGGCCACAGCCTCGGTCTGAAGCCCCCCTTCACCCGCTTTGCTGTTAAGGGAATGATTGAGGCCTGTGAGTTCATTGAGGTCGTCACAAAGCTCGATCCAAACCCTGCGATAACGCGCCACCTCATTGGGTGAGAACGCGCTTGGGTAGGACACTGACCACTGAAGTTCCTTTGCACCATTGGCGGCAGCGTTCGCACTGATCAGTAGGGCCAGTTCTTTTAGAAAAGGTTTCTGGTACTGCATCTGTTCCCATTTGAATCCGGTGCGCAGTTCGGCACCACCGAATTCCCCTGGACTGGGAACGCGTAAGCGGGCTTCATGGAACAGCTCTGGTACCTGTCCGATCACCTCTTGCCAGCCGCGAAGGCTGATGGCCGTTGCGGTTGGGGGATTGCCGCCGTTGGCGGCATTGGGAAGCATGTCTTCCGGCACGAAGTACTGGTTGAGCAGCCGCTGTCGCTCTTCCTTTTGCGAGAGCGTGAGAGAGATCACCCGTGTTTCGAGATGGCGTCGCTGGGGGCCGGCTCCTTCATCGATGAAGAAGTTGGTGAAAGAGGTGCCAAAATCGATTCCTACTTGCCACTGGTTCCCTGCATCGGCATTGCGGGCTGGAGGCGTTACCGGCAGCAGGCCGCGGTCTTGACCTCGCTCGCTCAGGCGCACCAGATCAGGGAAGTGGCGCGTTGTGAAGTACTTAACGGTCTGCTGGCCATCACGACCGAGTTTGCGGTCGTAATCCGGAAAGCCATCCACGGTGAGTGTTGACGGATGGTCTTCGCAAAACAGGTAGTAAAGGCTCCACTGTTCATCGCTCACATAGGGCCAAAGCGTGATCACCGGAAGGTCTTCCGCCACCAGGTTTTGCTCCTTGAGTGGGTAGGACCGTGAGATTGAATAGCCATCGCGCTGACCCTGGAGCGGCAGGGTCAGACGTACCTCCAATTCACTACTGACGCTCGACTGGATCACACGCAGTTCGCAGCGATCCTCCAGCTCACGGCTGCTATATAGATTTCTGATTTTTGAATGGAATGGCAGCAGGGGCGTGACCGCATTGCCATTCACAGTGGGGACACCCTCGAGCCGGCTGGTTAGCCAGGAATGCATCAGAGCCTGCTCACCTGAGACGAGGTAGAGCTCATCGAGGAAAATTTGCTCGGGCGTAAGCACGGAAATCTCTTGTCCATACTGACGTTCCAGCTGCTGGTAATCAAAGCCAATCGACTCCAGGGTTGCCGATTTGTACAGGCAGATATCGGCGGCGCTAACGCCTAGCTTGCTTGGCATGCCTGGGTCCACCAGCACGACCGGTTGCCCTCTGGGGGTGTCGGGCAAAGGTGTGCTCTGGCGATCCGTGAGCTCAAGGGTCGCCTGGCTTGCGCTCACACCGCCTTTGGCCGGCCGTGCCAGCAATGAAAGGGCCACAGGGTTGGCCGGCAGATTCGCTACACGGCCTCGATCTGAGAGGGTTGGCGTCCCCAGCCGCCCCCCACTCAAGCGGTTGATGAATTGATCGAGCACCTCAGCCATCTGCCCTGCTGTGGTTTGACTCTGTAGATCCTTCGCTTGAAGCATCCCGTTGCGAACATGGCTGAACCAGTCCGCGAGCGCCTGTCGCTGAGGTCCTCCGAGAAATTCAAAGGGATCACTGAAGCGCCCACCGCCTGTCCAGCCCATGCCCTGAATGGGCTGGGGCAAGTGAACGGCCGGACAGAACAATGTGCTCGGGGAACTGAAGCCCACCACCGTTCCTTGCAGGGTGAACACATACACCACCTGCCAAGGGTTCCGTCCTTCCGGGTCACGGGACAGCGCTGTGTTGCCGTCGGGCAGAGAGCTGGCCAGGCTGCGGGAGAAGGGACCCACGGCATCGTCTCTTAGATCGGCCTGGTCCAGCAGTGCTACTCGTTCAGCGTCCATGCGCAGGCCGAACATTTCCCAGAGGCCAAGACAGGCCATTCCTCCGAACAGTTCCTCGAGCAGTGAGTCTCTGGTGGGATAGCGGGAGTTCAGTACTGCCTGCTCGAACTGGAGAGCCCGTGACCAAGGGGATGGAAGTGAGTTCACCCGGGTTGTAGACACTTCATAGACGAGGCTTTTGGCAATCGTTCCGAGGCTCTGCTGATCACGTCCCTGCCATTCACCCGATTGAGCTCCACCGGTGAGCGGTGGGTCTGTCTTGGGAAACCAGGGGATCTGAACGATGTCCTGCGGCTGGGATGAGGTCATAAGGATGGAAATCGTGAAGAGGGACGCGACTTGTTCGTTCTGCTCAGACCACGTGGGTCCATAGGCAATCAGCTAATCCGGCCATGCCGCGATGGGGAATTGCCTCACTAGAGAGGGTGTCCAAACGGACCTTGATGCTTTCCACGGTGTCGGAGCCTGTTGGGCGCCGTGGTCTTGCTTTCCCTTGAACGATCCGACTGAGATTGTTCTCGTATCGATCAGTGGGCACCAGCATCGATGCAGTGAGCAGTTCTTGCCGAAATCCGCTGCCGAGGTTGCTGCTTAGCTGATTTAGCCATTGCAGAAGGGTGTCGCAGTACTGATCAACTGCACTTTGAACGGTGAGTTCCTTCTGATCGCGAATGGCTGGGCGGCCGCCTTGCTCGGCGTTGCCACTGCCAGGGTGGAAGAAACGTCTTGCCCAGGGCGCACCACTAATAAACGTGCGCATCGACACCTTCTGAGCGTCGTTGATCTCGAGGCTGATGTTGTTTTTCCATGCCACCGCGAACCGGGCACCGCGGGCAATGGCTTCACCGACCTGTTCATCGTCGGGCAGATCTTCCCAGCCGACGCACTGTTGCGAGGAGCGGCTGAGCACATGGGCGTAGCCGCCACCTGCTGTTGAGGGATGTCTTACGGCCAGAGCGGCCAGCATCTCAACTATGTGAGCAGAGTTGCCTTGAGATGTGCCCCCGATACTGAAGCCATAGCGGGCTTTGATGTCACTGCCCACAAGGAACACCCGATCGAAGCAGCTGCGTCCGCTTGTGCGTAGGTATTGCAGAGCCGCGTCGGTGTTTAGCTGAAAGTTTCGTGATTCGGCATGCACTCCCGTGTCGTCATCGGCCATGCCCTCGAAATCGAAGTACGGAAGCAGCAAGGAAGCTTGCACTTGAATGCTCGTGAGGCCCTGGCTTTTGAGCCAGTTCTTCAGCAGCTGGCCCAGCGTTGGCACGCCCGAGGCTCCAGTGCCTCCGAACACACTGCCGAACAGATGAATCAACGGTGGATCGCCACTGCCCGCAGCGGTCTGAATGTCACCAAGCATTTGTTGCCACTGCCCAACCTGCGCTTCCTGCTCCAAGTTGATGCGGCTCATCACTGCCGAGCCGATGGGAGGGCGTCCACGGAAGCCAACTTCCAGATCGGCGCTTTGTTCCTCAGGAGGAAAAAGACAGTCAAATAGGGCGGCAACGCCA
>Ga0208543_1000608_pt1 | contig 10911 bp, 5 predicted proteins | sample DEB08_DNA_14_FD_185497 | JGI IMG/M metagenome (GOLD analysis project Ga0208543, IMG submission 185497) | Aqueous microbial communities from the Delaware River and Bay under freshwater to marine salinity gradient to study organic matter... | ecosystem: Environmental > Aquatic > Marine > Coastal ...
TGGACCTGCTGATACCTTTACTTTTGCAGCAGGCGCAGGTATATCTCTTGTAACAGATAGTGCTAACGATAGATTAATCGTTGCATCTATTAATACTTCTGAATTAGATACTTTTGGCTCATATAGTAATACTACATTTGCTACTAAAGCAAGCGTTAATACTGTACAGTCAAACGTAAATGCTTTAGCTCTTAGCGAGACAACCGATCAAGCTACAGAAGGTACTACTACGTTACTTGCTGCTAACTTAGTACCTGCTTCTGATCAAGCTTATGATTTAGGCTCTTCTACAAAAGCTTGGAAAGACTTATGGCTGAGTGGAAGTACTATTAGGCTTGGAGGCATTAGAATTTCTTCTACTGGAAGTGGAATTTCTATTGATAGCGGTGCTGGTACCTCTGCTGCTACTATTAACGGTACTACGGGCAATGTAGAATTACGTTTAAGTAACCTTATACACGGATTAACCGGGGCTAATACTAATATAGATATCGTACAAGATAATGTCGCTACCAACGCTACAACTATTACCGTTAATAAGAGCGTTTCAGATACATTTGGTACATATGCTAATTCAACTTTTGCTACTGATACTAATCTTAACACAGTACAAGATAATGTAGCTACTAACGCATCATCTATCTCAGCGTTAGAAACTAATATTAATACAGTATCTTCTAATACTGATTCTATTAGTGCTGAATTAGATGCGTTTGGGTCATATGCTAATGCAACGTTTGCTATTCTTGGAGGAGATCCGCGTGTTCAAAGTGTGTTAGGCAATCTTAATGCTTTCGCTTCTTATGCAAATACTACTTTCGCAACTGATACAAATTTAAATACAGTACAAGACAATGTGGCTACTAATACTAGCTCTATTACTGATCTAACTGCTGTTGTAAATCAAGCTGGTACATACGCAAATAGCACTTTTGCTACTACTTCTAGTGTTACTACTAATTATCTAAATAAAACTACTGGTACAGCTCAGTCTGTAGTTGCTGATATTACTTTCCAAAATGATGTAACTATAGATGGTGATTTAACTGTTACTGGTAATACCACAATTGTTAATCAAACAACAGTTAATACAGAAGATGGATTAATTCACCTTGCTAATAACAATGAATCCTCAGATACTCTTGACATTGGTTTCTTTGGACACTACTATGACGGTACTACTTCTAATCATGCTGGTTTCTATAGAGATGCAGGCACAAAAGAATTCTATATCTTTAACACTTATAATGATGGTAATGAAGATACTGTAAATGTCAACCCTGCTGATTCTACTTTCACTCTTGCAAATGTTAATATTAAAGTTGCAAAAGCTAACACTGTTCAGACAGATATTTTAACTGCTAGTGGTTTTTCTTATCCTACAGTAGACGGAACAGAGCGAGAAAGTATTATAACAGATGCTAACGGTAATTTAAGTTTTGGAACTGTACAAAGATCACGTTCAATCGCTCTCTCTGTTAAAAATGATACTGTTTCTACAATTGCAAAAAGCAAAGCAGTATATATTACAGGAGTCAGCGGTAATACACCAACTATTGGATTAGCTGACAGCTCTAATTCAATTACAATGCCTGCATTTGGGTTAGTTGAAGAAGATATTTTACCAAATGCAACAGGTAGAGTTGTTATTTTTGGTGAGATTAAAGGGTTAGATACTACAGGTTTCAACCCTAATGAAACCCTCTATATTTCTACTTCAGGTAATTTAAGTAATACAAAGCCTATTGGTTCTTCTTCTTTAGTCCAAAATCTAGGTAAGGTTACTAAAGTCTCAAGTTCTGGTATACTTGAAGTAATGGGAGCAGGTAGAACTAATGATATACCCAATCTAGATCAATATGAGGTATTTATTGGAGATGGAGACTACTATGAAAGACGTCAGTTAAGATCTTCAGACATTATTGGTGTAGATGGAATTCAGTCAAATGCTGCTGCATTTGCTTCATATGCAAACAGTACCTTTGCTACTATTTCTGGATTAAATTTAGTACAAACTAATTTACATGCTTTCGCTACGACTGCTAATACAAATATAGATGCAGTACAAAGTAATGTTGATCTTATTACAGGAATTGCTCCTGAAGATCTTTCAAACTTAGCCGCTATTGCCGGTGCTATTGCAAATGATGCGGCCTTTGCTACTACTGTATTTGGTAAAATAGATATTGTACAAGATAATGTCGCTACTAACGCTACCACTATTACCGTTAATAAGAGTGTTTCAGATACATTTGGTACATATGCTAATTCAACTTTTGCTACTGATACTAATCTTAACACAGTACAAGATAATGTAGCTACTAACGCTACCACTATTACCGTTAATAAGAGTGTTTCAGACCAGTTTGGTACATATGCTAATTCAACTTTTGCTACTGATACTAATCTTAACACAGTACAAGATAATGTAGCTACTAACGCTACCACTATTACCGTTAATAAGAGTGTTTCAGACCAGTTTGGTACATATGCTAATTCAACTTTTGCTACTTCAAGCTATGTAGATTCAGAGATAGCTGGTCTAGTAGATAGTGCTCCAGCGACTCTTGATACTCTTAATGAGTTAGCAGCTGCTTTAGGTAATGACGCTAATCTCTCAGTTACTCTTACAAATGCAATTGGCACAGTTTCTGCAAATGCTGCGACTAATTCTACTAATATTAACACGGTACAAGATAATGTCGCTACCAACGCTACAACTATTACAACTAATAAGAGTATTACCGATACTTATGCGTCTTATGCCAATAGCACGTTTGCTACAGACACTAATCTTAATACTGTACAAGATAATGTTGCTACTAACGCATCTTCTATCTCTACACTAGAAACTAACATTAATACAGTTCAAGATAATGTAGTTACTAACGCTTCTTCTATCACAGCGTTAGACACTGAACTAACTACTTTCGCTTCTTATGCTAATTCAACTTTTGCTAGTGGAGTATCTCAGGCTAGTGTAGACCTAGTTCAAGACAATGTAGCTACTAACGCATCTTCAATTACTGCTCTAAATGCTGAAGTAGATCAAGTTGGTACATATTCTAACTTAACATTTGCTACTAAATCAAGTGTTAATACGCTACAGAATAATGTGAGTGCTTTAGCTCTTAGTGAGACAACTGATCAAGCTACAGAAGGTACTACTACGTTACTTGCTGCTAATTTAGTACCTGCTTCTGATCAAGCGTATGATCTAGGCTCCTCTACAAAAGCTTGGAAAGATTTATGGTTAAGCGGAAGCACTATTAGACTTGGCGGTATTAGAATTTCCGCTACAAGTACAGGTATTTCTGTTGATAGTGGTACCGGTACTTCTGCTGCCGTCCTTAGTGGTCCTACTGGCAATGTAGAATTACGTTTAAGTAATCTTGTACATGGACTAACTAGTGCAAATACTAATATTAATATAGTACAATCAAACGTTACGACTTTAGATACTACTGTCACTAATTTGAATTCTGAAGTAGATCAACTAGGCAGTTACGCTAATAGCACGTTTGCTACTGATACTAATCTTAACACAGTTCAAGATAATGTAGCTACTAACGCATCATCTATCTCTACTCTAGAAACTAATATTAATACAGTATCTTCTAATGTAAATATAATTGGTGGAGAGCTTGATAGTTTTGGTTCTTATGCTAATGCAACTTTTGCTACTGTTGGTGGAGATCCAAGAGTACAAAGTGTTTTAGGTAATTTAAATGCCTATGCTTCTTATGCTAATTCAACATTTGCTACTGATACTAACCTTAACACAGTACAAGATAATGTAGCTACTAACGCGTCATCTATCTCAGCGTTAGAAACTAATATTAACACAGTACAAGACAATGTAGCTACCAACGCTACCACTATTACAACTAATAAAACTATTTCAGACCAGTTTGGTACATATGCTAATTCAACATTTGCTACTGATACTAACCTTAACACAGTACAAGATAATGTAGCTACTAACGCGTCATCTATCTCAGCGTTAGAAACTAATATTAACACAGTACAAGACAATGTAGCTACCAACGCTACCACTATTACAACTAATAAAACTATTTCAGACCAGTTTGGTACATATGCTAATTCAACGTTTGCTACTTCAAGCTATGTAGATTCGGAAATAGCAGGTCTGGTAGATAGTGCTCCAGCAACTCTTGATACTCTTAACGAGTTAGCAGCTGCTTTAGGTAATGACGCTAACCTTTCAGTTACTCTTACAAACGCAATTGGTACAGTTTCTGCTAATGCTGCTATTAATTCTACTAATATTAACACGGTACAAGATAATGTCGCTACCAACGCTACCACTATTATAGTTAATAAGAGCGTTTCAGACCAGTTTGGTACATATGCTAATTCAACTTTTGCTACCGATACTAATCTTAACACAGTACAAGACAATGTAGCTACCAACGCTACCACTATTACAGTTAATAAGAGCATTTCAGACCAGTTTGGTACATATGCTAATTCAACTTTTGCAACTTCAGCTGGTATTGATACTTATGGTATTAAATATAACTTTGATACAGCAACCACTGCTGCAGATCCTGGTACAGGTGACTTTAGATTTAGTATTGATTGGACAACTGGTAGTCCAGGAAGTTCCTACAGTGCTTATGTAAGTGAAACGGATAATGATACAACAGGAATTGGCCCATTACTTGATACTCTTACAACTTCGACTAATACTAATAAGGCTTTAATTGTACTTTACAAAAAATCGAATCCAACAATAAATGCTAAGTTCTATGTTACTGGGCAAACTGATAATGGCACCTGGAGAACTTTAGATATTGAATATATTGATAGAGATAACTGGGCATCTATAAGTAATGGTGACGAAGTCTTTATGACTATTAGTCTAATTGGCGATCAAGGTGATAGTGTTACTGCTAATACTAATATTAATACAGTACAATCAAATGTTACAATAGTAGAGACTAATTTAGATACTTTTGCTTCGTATGCTAACTCTACTTTTGCTCTTGATACAAGTCTCAATACTGTACAAGATAATGTCGCTACCAACGCTTCTTCTATCACAGCGTTAGACACTGAACTAACTACCTTTGCTTCTTATGCTAATACTACTTTTGGTAGTGGCGCAGGTGATGCAGATTCTGTACAAAGTAACCTACATGCTTTTGCTGCTTATGTAAATACGGCAGCCGGTTATTCGAGTGATCAATTTATTTCGTCTGCTTCTTCTAATACTTTTTCTCTAGGAGATACAGTTACAGATGCCAATAATATTTTAGTTTCTGTTTCAGGTGTGTTACAATCACCTAATGATGATTATATTGTTTCTGGAAATAGTTTAATTCTTAATAATACAGATCCTATTCCTTCAAGTGTAAAAGTTGAAGTTAGAAATTTAGTAAGAGCAGGTAGAGTACCATATGGCACAGCAGGTCTAGGTTGGAATTTAGTAACTACTAATGCTGTTACGCTAACTTCTAATGCTAGTTATTTTGTTGATGTATCTAATGGTCCTAAAACTGTGATACTCCCAGCTTCTCCTATTTTAGGTAGCACAGTTAAGATTGTTGATGTAGCGGGATTAGCAGAAGCTAATAATATTACAGTAAATGGTAATTCAGAAAAAATTCAAAGAGATTCGAGTGATTTAACAGTTGCTTCTAATGCATCAGCATTTACTCTAGTATATTCTACAACAGCGTATGGCTGGATACTGAGCGAGGTTTAATTAATAATGGCACTTTATAAAGATATAAAAGCAGCAGTAATATCAAAAGCTGGAAATATTTTACAATTTGATACAGCAGTTTCTCCTGAGCAATTAACACTAAATGTAGACTCTAATACTGCAGGAGGACAAGGTACCTGGAAGTGGACTTGGGAACGTTCTGCACTACCTTTTGCAAGAAGACAAGTAGAGAATCAAGCATTTCAAGTTGTTCCTTTGTATAAACAGGGTACTTATGTAATAAATAATTTTGCAAACGAGATACACGATGAGATGACGCAGACTCATTCTTTTAAACTTAAATGGGTTGAAGGTGCTGGAGATGATAATTTAGTTAGTTGGGTTACTTATAGTAATGCAAATGCTAGTAATCCAGCTATTAATGGTGGAGCTACTACTAATGTAGCTAGGCTAGCAGTTAGTGTACCCTCTACTATAACATTGCCTGCACTAGTAAATCCAGAAATTACTTATGTAGTTACTAATAATGCAGCTGGTGCATATTCCTTTTCTGCAAACGCACAAGGAGATAATCAGACTTTAGGACCTCTTTATAGAGGAGGTACCTATATATTTAAAGTCGATGCTAGTGGACATCCTTTTTATATTACAACAGATAATGGTACTGGTTTTATAGCAGGAGAATATGTTGGAGAATTTACTTCAAATGTGTCAAATTCTAGAACTCAGTCTGGAACCGTGGTGTTTAATGTAGGAGCCGATGCTCCAGATACCTTATATTATCAGTGCGCTAATCATGGTAGTATGCGTGGATCTATGAGAATTAAAGATTTAGAGGTTGAAGTAAATGCTCAAAATAATTATGTAATATATGGTCAGCACTCTCAAGAACTACACGCACAGAAAATGGAAATTAGACCTTTACCTGAACTTGCCAGTCAGATGTGTTTAGTGTACGATGCAGTATCAGGAAAGTGGGGAGCACAAGATCTTGCAACCTATGTTGAAAATACACCAAGTTTTGAAGATAAGATTAAAGATGTAGCAGGAACAGCTACTTTGGTCGCTCCTGATGGTACTTCTTTGGTCGCTTCTGTTGAGATCTATTCTACAGAGTCTTATCTTCCACAATTAGATAATACTGATGGAGATATTGCTTTTGCTCAAGATACTGAAAGCTTGTATATCTGGAAAACAAATCAGTGGTTAAAAGCTGGTGCAATCCCTCCTACCTCTAATTCATCTGTACAGCTTTCTCAAGCAGGAACTTTAAGTTTAACAACAGGGACAGCTAGATGGCATGCACCTTTTAATATTTCAGTATCAAACGTGGTTGCAAGAGTAGGTACTGCTCCTTCTGGTTCTGATTTAACTGTTAAGCTAAAAAGAAATGGAGTAGCTAATAGTGTTATTACAGTATCTGATGGTAGTACAATAGGTTCTAATGCTACTGCTATAACAGTTAGTGAAGGAGATTATTTTACCGTAGACGTTACAGCTATCGGTAGCTCAACTGCTGGCGCAGATTTAAATGTTACAATTAAATATACAGAATAAAAAGGAGTAAATAAATATGGCTTTCATAGGAACTTTAGAGCGCCGTGTAGAACTACTAGAAAAACATGGTCAAGGAAATTTATTAGAAGATGCAGCAAATGCAGTATTTTCTTATTACACAGTAGAAAATTATTCAGGTACAGGAAACAGAGTTGACGAGTCTTTAGATTTGTCCTCAGTTATAGTATCTGGACATCTTAATTCACGATTAGATACATACGAAGCTTTAGTAATAGGAGACCACGATACTCCTTCTGGCTCAGGATGGACGGAGGTAACAGAATAATGTATATACAAATAGCTTTTCAGACAAATAGCGGTGGAACTTATTTAGCATGGGATGATGTTCATAATGTAATAGAAAATTGCTTAGACGGTACTTGGACTTCTACTGGTGATTGGTCAGGCTTAAATTATATTAGTGCTTCTGACTCCCTTATGGCTGGTACAGCACCCTCTTCTAATCTCTATACTTTTACTCAAACTGTTGACAATGCTGTAGAGCGAAGTCTTGAAATAAAGAAAAAGAGTTATGCATATAAATCTAATGCTGCCTTTCAAGGATCAACAGTTATTAAATCTGCATATGCACAAGGTGCAGCGAATAGTTGGGGCATAAAACACGGTACTAAAGACGGTACTTCTGTACTGAGTCCTGGCGGAAATCTATCATCATTTGATGGAACTACCACCAGCACCGGCAGTTCTTGGTACAACATATTTCAATATCCAAATTATGCTGCGAGCTCTGGTTGGCAACCTTTAATACATATATATGCTACAGATAAAACTTTTGCTATGTCTTTAGAAAGAGGTAATCCAAAAACTGGAGGAAGTAATTTTTTAAGAGAAGGTGGTTTTTTCTGTTATGGAGATTGGGAACATATTCCTTCATTAGATTGTTGGCACTGGAGTGAGAGTGATAACGCTGCTGTAGGAACATCTTTTATGGGAGCACATGAGTATTATTCAACAAATAGATTTCAAGACGGCAGTAAAGTTACTGGAAACGGTTCTAATGTATTTTGGAGCTCGGTTAATTGTCCTTATTATTATAGATGGAATGGTACCTTTGCGTCTGCCTCTTCTACCTATTCCGCCTCTAGTGCAATTGCCCATTACTTTTACACCAGTTATACTAACGCTTATTGGGAGATGTACCCGCCTCAGTGGGCGCTAGTGGGAGGTGGTGCTCAAGGAGCTGGAGGAACAACCAAGCATGTAGGCTATCCTGTATTTACTAGTAATAATAGATCAGGAGGTAGTAATTATACCACTTATGGAGATATGAGCCAGGTGCAAAACCTACCTATGAGAAATTTTAATAGACTTGGAGACGTTTTAAGAACTTCAGAGGAAATTGGAGATTGTGGGGATAAGGTTACTATTGATGGGGTAATATATAGAGTGATGAGAGGTAATCCTGTACAGGATATCAGCACTAATCCATCCTATAATACTTCCACTGCGATGGGCTCTAAAGCTTGTTATTTGATTCCAGAAAATGCTTCTTAGGAGTAGTAACAGATGGCAGATGTATTTATTAAAGGCGGAATAGTACAGGCTAACTTAGTAGCAGGAGGTCCTGCTGCTTATGATAATGTAGACGCAGCAGGGGCTAATTCACTTTCTTCTACTAGTAATGCAGTTAATGAAAGTTCAAACGCTGCTATTATCTCTGATAACACAGTTTTTGTTACTGGAGTAGTTGTAATTAATGATATAGATGAGTCATATATATCATCAAATGCAGACTTAGCAGTAGTGGTTTCTCACGGACCTACTGTTGTTTCAAGTGGAGCCTCTGAGAGTAATGCTGCTTCTACCCCTAGCCAGGTATGGATTGGCTAATAATACACCTTAAATTTATAATATTTGCCAAATAAGTTTTATTAGAGTATAATGAAAAAAATAGTACAGGAGAATGATAATTGAGCATAACTAAAATTAGTACAGGAATTATTGGCACTACTGGTGCTTCAGATGGTGACGTGCTTACATTTGTAAGTGCGAATGGTTCTGTTGAATTTAAAGCAGCCACTGGAGGTTCAGGTAGTGCTGATTTAGTTGAGTCAAATTTAAGCTCTTATGCTTCTTACGCTAACTCAACCTTTGCTACCGATACAAATTTAAACACAGTTTCTAGTAATGCTGCTACTAATACTAGTTCTATCACAGCGTTAAACGCTGAAGTAGATCAACTAGGAAGCTATGCTAATGCTACTTTTGCTCTTGATACAAGTCTCAATACTGTACAAGATAACGTAGCTACCAACGCTTCATCTATCACAGCGTTAAACGCTGAAGTAGATCAACTAGGAAGCTATGCTAACGCTACTTTTGCTCTTGATACAAGTCTCAATACTGTACAAGATAACGTAGCTACCAACGCTTCATCTATCACAGCGTTAGATACTGAACTAGCTACCTTTGCTTCTTACGCTAATTCTACCTTTGCTTTAGACACAGATCTAAATATAGTATCTTCTAACGTAGATTCGGTAATTTCTGGATTGACAGGAGCAAATAATTCTGTTAATCTAGTACTTAGTAATTTAGATAGTTTTGCTTCTTATGCTAACTCAACATTTGCTAGCGGTAGTATTAATGACGTCCAAAATAACTTAGACTCTTATGCAACTTATGCAAATGCTAACTTCTTAACTACTGCTGCAGCTAATGTAGGAAATGATAATTATGCTATCGATGCTAGTACTAATACCTTTACTTTAGCACAGTCGGTGTCTAACGTAAATAATATACTTTTAATGATAAACGGATTGATTCAATCTCCAGATACTTATACAGTTAATGACACTACACTAACTGTTTCTAATGTAGCACCACTACCTGCAGGAATTAACGTTGATGTTAGATATCTACAGTTTGTATTCCCTGGAACTATAGATGGCGGAGGCGTCTAATAATGGCAATAGATAAACTAAATCCAAAACTTATAGAAACTATTGGAGCTTCTGATGGTGATGCTTTAGTATATGTTTCTGCCAATGGGCACTTAGAGTTTGGGTCTGTTGCAGTAGATACTAGTGCGTTATCAGCGTCAATTGACACTGTACAAGACAACGTAGCAACTAACGCATCTTCTATTACAGCATTAAACTCTGAAGTAGATCAACTAGGAAGTTATGCTAATTCAACTTTTGCATCTACTACTTACGTAGACTCAGAAGTAGCAGGTCTGGTAGACAGCGCTCCCGCAACTCTTGATACTCTTAACGAGTTAGCAGCGGCTTTAGGTAATGATGCTAATCTCTCAGTTACACTTACTAACCAGATTAACTCTATATCAAGTAATACCGATGCTGTTAACGCAGAACTAGATACTTTTGGTTCTTATGCTAATACAACGTTTGCTACAGATAATAATCTCAACACGGTACAAGATAATGTAGCAACTAACGCGTCTTCTATTACAGCGCTAAACGCTGAAGTAGACCAATTAGGAAGTTACGCTAACAGCACTTTTGCTACAGATACTAATCTCAACACGGTACAAGACAATGTAGCTACCAACGCATCTTCTATAACAGCTAATAAAAGTATTTCAGATACTTTCGGTACTTATGCTAATTCAACTTTCGCTAGTGGAAATGTAAACGCTGTTCAAAGTAATGTGACTGCTGTTGGAAATGAGTTAGGTG
>Ga0208543_1000609_pt1 | contig 10910 bp, 15 predicted proteins | sample DEB08_DNA_14_FD_185497 | JGI IMG/M metagenome (GOLD analysis project Ga0208543, IMG submission 185497) | Aqueous microbial communities from the Delaware River and Bay under freshwater to marine salinity gradient to study organic matter... | ecosystem: Environmental > Aquatic > Marine > Coastal ...
GGATTGAAACATTTTATAGAAGGGGATAACTCCTGTGTGGTAAGCATCTCCCGCTCTAATAGGCGAGCCCAAGGCCCGTATGGATCCTGCTCCGATGCCAATGCCGGCTTTTTGACTGACATACTTAACAATGCTGCTAGTAGTAGCATTGATACTGTCCAAACTGTCGTCCGTTTCAATAAGCACACACGAACTAAATTGTCTCTGCGGAGTGCGTACACCAGCCATAACAGGAGTAGGAAGGCTAACATCGAATGTAGATATAGCATCATAATAATCCTTTACCCACTGCATACGAGTCTCTTTTGGATAATGCGCAAACAGGGTTGCTGCAATAAGTGCGTATGCTACTTGTGGTGTTTCGAATATTTCGCCTGTAACGCGATTCTTTACTAGATACTTTCCTCTGAACTGCTCCATAGCAGCGTAGGTTAAATTTTCATCACGACCATGTTTGATGAAGTCGTTGATAGCACTCCATTCATCATCGTCATAACTGTCAATTAGTTCTGAGTCGTAGAAACCAATCTCAACATTGCGAGCAACAATCTTCTTAATGTGCCAAGGCTCAAACTCGCCATAAACCATTTTGCGTAAGTGATAGTTAATAAGTCTACCGCCCACAAACTGATAGCCAGGAGTCTCTTCGCTAATTAAGTCTGCTGCACTTTTAATAAGTGTTTCTTGAATGTCAACACTTGACATGCCGTTGTAAAATTGTATGTGACTGCGAATTTCAACTTCACTAGCACTAACGCCTGTAATACCTTCACACGCATAAAAAACGACCTTGTGGAGCTTGTCCAATTCAAGGTCTTCTGTGGTACCATCACGTTTGGTAATCTGGATTTGTTTGTTCATCTTGGAACCCTTTGAATATTTCTAGTTTTGTTTGTGTGCAGTATTTACAGGCGGCACCACACTGCATCTAAGGTGTTATAATTCATAAGCACCTAGGACTAATAGTTATTATTGAATTAATCTAACACTGTATTTGAAGGTTGCGTTAGATCCAGTACTGGTTGTACTATACTGTAGTGTAGTGATGTTTGAACTATTTGTCAAGCTAAAAGTTACACCTGCACTGCCATTATTCTCACTAAAATCATCGTCTAGTACCTGTGCAGTTGCGTCATGTGTGATACGCATAGTGCCTTGACGTTTAGTTGTACCACGAGTAATACTGTAGTCAACTTCTACAATGTTCTCTAGACTGTTGTTGTCTGAGAATGTAACGCCAGTTGATTGATTAGACACATTGTCTGTTAGCGTTGCTGTTTGTCCATAGTTACGAATGTAAGAGCCAAACTGTGCTCCACTGCTTTGCACACTCAATCCAAGATGGCTAACACGCAAAGTACTTGTTGTTTCATCTGCATCTGGACGCTCAAAGTCATCACCAATACTGTGCATGCCAACGCCAGCATACTCAATAACATGTGTACTAGCATTGCCGCTGCCAAGATTGTTGTTAGCACAATCTTTAAATGTATTGTTAGCACTTGTAAAGCCAGGTCCATAATAAACATGAATAGCACGATTGTAAATGTCATCAAACAAACTGTTAGTAACTTTAACACCGCGTGGTCCGTCTACACTTGGTGCTGATCCTGTTCTACCTTCGCCAATCTTTAGTCCTTTAAACAGTGTATCAAACTGGCAACCAGTAAATGTAATGCTGCTCATATCGTTGTCTGCAACTACACCAAATGGACTGTTGTTAAATATACATCCCAAAAACTGTACATGCTCACTTTCACGAGTTGCACTACTTTCAATTTGTACACTTGTTCTGCCAGTACTTGATGGTACTGTAGATTCGTTGCCTCTAAAACGGCAATTTAAGAATGTAGCATGCTTTGCTTGATTAATAACAAACGCATCAATGCCAGCTACTGCAGCCCAAAATGTTAGTCCGTCAATAACAACATTGCCTGGCAATGCTGCACCACTTGCGCCTACACTGCCATCAATCTGCTGCAGTGCATCACTGGTCATAGCAACTGTGTCACCTCCGGCAGTAGTACATTTAATAATACTACTGTCAAAGCCATCGCCCCATAGTTTAGCATATGGAGGAATCTTTAGTATGTCACTTACAATGTATGTACCTGCAGGGAAGAACAATGCACGACGGATCTCTGTGTTTGCTGCACGACTAAACAATTGAAACAGTGCGCGGTTAATTGCTGCAGTATCGTCTGTTACGCCATCACCTTTGGCACCAAAGTCTTTTACACTAGCAAAGTCATCATACTTTTGCTGCATAGTGCGTGTGATTGGATCGTTAGCAGTTGTACCAGTTGTAGCAGTATAACCTGCTGCAGCACCCTTGTAGGTATAGGTATCTGCACTGTCAAGCAAGTCGCTGCTTGCTGTTAGCAGTTCAATGTTCTCAATCTGTGGAGCATCTGTGCCACCATTGCCGATATAAACTCTGCGTGTATCTACTGCGAGACCAACCTCGCCTACTGCTAGTTGTGGTAAGTTATCAGCAACGCCTCTACGATGTTGAATTCTCGAGATTTGCACAATCGCCATGTTAGTATACTCCTACAATAATATAGTGTATTTATCCGTTAGTTAACACTCATTAACGGTATTGTTCTCGCAATACCTTCTTTGTACACTAAGCTATGATCATATAAAGTTTTTAGTCGCTGAGGCCCTCGCCAAATAGGCCATTTATATTTCATTGCATATTCGTGAACTTCTAGTCGACGGCGTATACGTTCTTCAAATGTAAGATCAGGATTAAGCGCACTAGTCCATATTAAGCTATTTTTTTGACTAACACCAACGTCATTATATTCATATGAAGGAAATGTTATTTGATGCGACTCTATCATTCTCTCAAGTGGAGTGTTAGGTAAAAACATAAGACTAGTACTAAGATCAATGCCAGCTATTGTTCCAGTTGCTACATACTTTTGCCATCGCGAATACATTGCAAGATTATCATGGTGATCATCGAGTGTCTCAGTTATATAACCAATAATCATTAAGAAAAAACACCGCAATCCAACACGATTAAAATGATGTAGATGGTAGTCAATATCTTCGTTGGTAAATTTTTTATCCATCTCCCAACGAATTTTATCACTGCCTGTTTCTACTCCAACATAGAACTGGTCACCGCCTGCCTCTGCAATCATATCAAAATAGTCGTCGGTTAACTGTCTCTGTGGCTTAAAAATAAATTGTCCACCCCACTTAAAACCTGCTTTATGAGTGCTATTATAATTTGCGAGTTTATCACACATATCCCGAAAGGCTTTGAGACTACCATTGGTTAAACTATCTGTAAAATAAAATTGCGATACTCCGTGTTTTTCATAATGATTAATCATTTCATCAGCAATATTTTGCCCACTACGATATCTAAATTTAGGCCAAAATGCCGGAACATTGCAGTATGTACATTTGCGAACACAGCCCCGACTACCAACAATGTTTACTTCGGCGCGGCCTTGATAAAGATAATCATATGCTGGCATGTCATAATCATCATAAACAGGAAAACTAATATCATTCAAATTGTTGACTTGTCTTTGACTTTCTTTATTGTTGATTCCAGGATAATCGGTATTGCCATTTAGCAATTCTATAATAGCCTGCTCACCTTCACCAAAGATTACATATTTGCACAGTCCAAAATCAAGCATTTGTTCACCGATATAATTTACTCCCATTCCGCCTAAAACAATTTCACACGTTGGGTATCTGCTTAACACACGCTCACAGCACATTTTAGCAAACACATGACTGTTGCCGGTGAATACACTTATCATTAATCGAGTATTATCATCGCAGTGAGGCAATAATTCGTTGTCGATAAATTTTTCTAGTTGTTTTGATTCTTGATCTGTGGGTGCTCTCACTTTTTCCCAAACACTTGACAAATCATAGTATGCGATTCCGCCAATTTGTTGATAAAGTTTTATGTTAAGATCTAACACAGTAAGATCATACCCAGCATTTCTAATTACACCAGCAATTACTGCCGTGCTAATAGGAGGTCTATGCACTTCAAGTTGTGGGATAGCAATGAGTATATTATTCATATATCTAGGAGTTTCTTAATTTTGTTTATGTATTGATAATGATCGCTATAATTATTTAGTATAGTATAATCACTGAAATAACTTGTGTCTCTATATTCATTTGTTTGTTGATAAATTGTATCTATTATCCAGTCATAGGGATTGTCACCAATTGGAAAATTCCAATATCCGTTAAATCTTAAACAACTATCATGTACAATGTGACATCCTTGTTCTTTGCTATTATAATCAATCTTAGTCAATAGGTGTAACACACTAACATCATCTATTAATATGTCCGTAAACTTAATAAACTTGTCCTCAAGTATATTGCCAGATTGATCTGTTTTAGTATCCCATATATGGTTGTTACCAAAACTCTTGTTATACATTCCTAATCGAAAAGGAGCATTATCTAAGTCCATACTGACACTGGTTTGTTCTTCAACCAAGTGTTCATACTTGTTTTCATCTTGCGTAATTGTTAGTATGGGCCAATCATTACAAAATGATCCCTGCATGTTAAGTGTTATATTCATAGTACTGGGCAACTCTGTCAAACCATATATTGCTGTAGTGATCAAACGCAGCACCTTCTAGTATCCATTCTTGATACTGGTAGTCTTTGCTGCACATAAGAATAACACCTTTGTTGATGTTAGTTTCAAACATGTTATTGTGTGCATGAGCATAAGCACATAACTGTAAGAAGTAATCCTCAATCCAATCTGTGCGTTTAGGCTTGTTTGTTTGCTTAAAATCCATGATTGCTGGAGCGCCATTATGTATTCCAACTAGGTCAGTTGTGCCAGCATACAGTCCACTGTAATAAAGTGGAACTTCTGTGCCCCAATACTCGTCAGCATTTTTTAATCCATGCTCTAATATTAGACTTGCCATCTTGTGACTTTGTTGACTATAAGGATTGCTACCTGGCTCTCCTATTTCACCAGAGATAACATAGTCCTCAAGCCACTTGTGTAAGCGGGTGCCTCTGCCTGCTGCTTCGGTAACAATCTGCTGTGCTTTCGCCTCACCAACCCGTTTCTTCCAGTTAGCAAGTGCTTGCATTTTTTCTTTAGACTTTGTCTTGTCTAGTATCGTTGTAACACTAGGCACTGCATTTCCATCCGGCGTAGCATAGTGCCTCTTTCCGTCAATAGTTTTTCTATTGATCGGAGCATAATTGTATCGCTCTATTAACATATTACTATTATACAGGAGTTTGTAAATTTTTCAATAAGTTTCTTGCTCTTTGTGTTAGAAATGCTTTATCTCGCATACAACGTTCATTATGCTCAAGTACATCATGTAATTGCTGTCTTACTATAACTTGATCTTTAGTTTGTAACTCAACAAAACTATTGTATGCTTGGATTGTTCTTTCACGGATATCTACTATATTATCATAACTTTCATCTATAATAGGATGAAAAGTTTTAAATCCAATACTACGCAAGTGTTTGAGAAAATGTTGTCCACTGAGCACAATAAAAGGTTTACTGCTCATTAATGCTTTGCCTGTTTTTTCTGTGGGAAAGAAGAGTCTATTGTCATCCAGAGTCTCTGCAACCACACTTATCCAGGTGGCTTCTTGTATGTGTTTACTTATAAATTGACTAGCAAAGTTTCCTTTAAAATGTAATGTTGTATTAGTATATTCAGTAGTTTTGATATTTTTAAAAAATAAATCAATTTCACCAGTGCCACTGTCAATATATGGTGTTTTATATTCTCCAAAGGCATTTATAAGATTGTTATCAAGTTGATTATTAATCTGTAGCAGTTCAAAAAATATTTTACGCTGATATTTAAGATTTCCTAACAATATATCTGCAAAGTAGGGTCTAGTTTTTAGTTGTTCAACATGCGTATTGATATTTTGCATATGAGTTTGTACTAGGTGCCAACTGTTAAATGCATATTCGCAAGGCCATAAATGATCATTGAATGTAATACTGCTTGTAATTAATTTGTCTTGTTCAGTACTGGGAGGATCACCTACTGCATCCCAGTTAAATTTTTCACCAGGTATAATATATTCTAAATCTTCAAAAACAATTGTTCTGTTTGACTGCTCACGATCTAACCATAAGTTATGGTCAAACGATCTTAGTTTACTAAAACCTATATGTTTAGGATTAAAATAAGGATGTGGGATTTCATTGTCATATATAGCACTTAGCACACCATATGGATCATCATTCATATGTGCATACTTCATTAAGCGATTGAATTCGCTAGTTTGCATTGTTTACCTTACCAGGTAATATACCAGTAGAAATATGTTCCCGAACTGCTCTTGCGAGCAATGGTATAACCCTTGTTCTCGAAATGTGCAATCACTTCGTTCATCTGTTCTGTTTTAACAGTGTCAGTGATTGTGCCTTGATATGCTTTATAATAGTTTTGACCGTCTGTATCATTGTCGGTCATTGGGCTACCTGTAATAGTAGTGCCTTGGATAGTAACTGTTGTAGTGTCGCTAATGGTTGCTGCAAACGCACTGTTAGCAATAGCATTTAGTACAGCAATTTCCATGATACTGATTTGCTGTGCTAGTACATTGTTGTTTTGCGCTCTTTCACGAGCCTGTGCGCCTGTAGGGAAATATGCCATTATTTGTTCCTAAAAAAGTATCCTAAAGTATTTCTACAGCATTTTCTGCTAGATCTACTATAGCAACAACATCTGATCCTACTGGATACTCTGTAATAGCAGCCGATGCACTGTCAAAATCTGCGTAGAATTCAGTTGTTTGCTTTGTGAAATTAATAATTGCATATTGCATATTTGATTCTGCTTCAGCAATATTGTCTAGTTTAGTTTGTAAATCTCTAATATCCATTATGCGTTCTTCTTTGCCATCTTAGTTGCTGTAGCGTACATAACTGCTTCAGCATCATCACCATAACGATCTTTAAAATCGCCTTTGGCTTTTTTCATACCTTTAACGTATTTTTCACGTTTTGTTTCTTCACCTTTAGTAAGACTGCGCTCTTTAAATGCTTGCCATGCTTCGTTAACACTCTCGCCAGCATGCATTGCAGCCATGTGCTTGCGATACTTTTCAGTACCTTTCTTGTGTGGGCTTTTACCTTCACCAATCATGTTAAACAATGTAGGCATTAGTTTAGTAAACTTTTCAATAGTACCCACACGCTGTACAATCTTTTCTTTGTTCTCAGGGTTTACTTTATCATAGATTTGTACAAGTACACTTGCTGTATACATGTCAACCATTTGCTTGCCGTCACCAAATGTAACTTCCATTGCACTCTTGTTGTCTACAATGTCGCGCATCTGTTTCATAACATCTGTGCGTGTGTCAACTTGTGTACCGTCTTTGCCAAACATTTTACTTAGGTGTGGCGGAAGTTCGCCTTCTGTAAATTGTGTATCAAAACCACTAACTTTTACACCATAACGATCTTCAAGATCGTCTGCAACCATATCGTCAATGTCATCTTCATCAGCATTGTATGGTACATTAAGTCTAAGTGTGACTGATGTCGGTAACTGCATCTTGTCTGGTGATGGACCAGCAAAATCAATGTTAGTTACTTTGATAATTCTTTCTGCATTTTCTGTTACTTTTGCTTCAACAAATTCTTTAGTTCTCATCTTAGTAGCCCTTTGTGCCATTTTTGCAACACGCTCATCATCTGGCATGTCACCTTGCGGCTCCTCATATCCTGCGCCTTCGTCATCACTGTCGCCAACAAATGTAATCTCATCTTTGTTGAACTGTGCAATAACATTCTTTAGTTGAGGATTAGTGTCGAAAACTGTTTTAAATCCGTCATAATCCATCATAATACCTGCGTTAGCAAGCATTTGTAGAAAGCCGTTCATGCTAAGTTTGCCTTGCTTGCCCATGCTACTTGCACGAGTTTGTGCAACCATAGCTGCACTCATTATAGCATCAACACTACTATCTACTTCGTAAAATCTCATTACTGAGTAAAGCCCATTACGCCACTGCGTCCCAGCATGTCTTTAAGTTCTGCAAGTTCTGCATCACCGTTCGTATTTTCAATTGGTGCTTCCTCAACTGCAGGTGCTGCTTCGATTTCTGCAGCCTCAACTGCAACTTCTTCTGCAACTTCAGTCATTGAATCCAAACGATCCTGAAGTTTTCTCATATCTACTGTTGTATACATTATGCTCTCTTTTCTCTGCCTACTGGCTGTTCTTCGCCGCCTTGTGCTGCAGGTGCTGCATCAAATTCATCTTCAATTGGCTCCATTGCCATTTCATCAGGTGCAATATCACCTTCTGCTGGCATAGGCTCACCCATTGGTGCTGCTGGTGCCTCACCTGTTAGTATTCTACTAGCATCGTCTGCAACCATACGGTCTTGTTTCATACCTGCCATTGTAGCATTTAGTGCATCTGTCATTGTTGCTAGATATTGTTCCGCAACGTCAGAACCCATTTCGTCACGAATTTTATCTACTAGTGGAGTAAGTTGTTCATTGAGCATTTCGCCAACATCTTGGATCATTGCGTCATACTTGTCAACCATGCTTTTAGCAGCCATAATTAGTTCACTGCCTTCTATAGCACCTTCGTTCATCTTCTTTTTCTTTTTGCCGTAGTAGCCTTCGGCTGCTTTTTCTTTATCTTTAGCAGCCTTTTTCATTGACTCTTTTTTATCGCCGTCACCGTCGATGTCAATATAGTCTGGCTTTGCTTTCTTTTCAGCGATGTGCTTAGTAAGTGCCTCAAGTGCAATTTTCATTTCGTAATACTTTGTACGAGTTTGACTTGCACTGCCTAGTTTGCCTTCATAGATAGCCATTTGTTCACTGAGGTTCTTGTGTAAACGTTCTGCCTTTGCTTCACTTAGATTATCCAAGTCCAGTGCATATCCAAATACACGTTTTGCTAGTTTGTTTACTTTTTCTGCATTTGGAGCAGGTACGAGTTCGTTAAGGTTCATGGTTCTTCCCTTTAATTTATATAGTGTATTTATTAAACTGAAATGGTTTTAAGGAGTTGTGTGAGTGCAGAATCTGCTTCATGCAGTATAGGCATGTCAGCACTAATGCGATGACTCATGATGTTTTTGCGCACTTGGTTAGTGCCACGCAGATGATAGTAATAAAAGTCTATGTCTGTTTTTATTTTTTGTAGTTTGCGATCTAGTTCTTTAATCGCTTTGGCTTTGTTTAAGTCATTGTGTATCAAGCACAGTGCATATCCTACAGCACTTTTACGTCTGTAAAAACTCTCATCTTTGCATACCCATGCACCATAGTAATTTTTAATCACTATGTCATTGACTTTTATACTACCATGCTCAAGTTTGCTGATTTTTATTTCAGGAACAAAGTCTAGTAAGCGATCAATACGTTGATGTAGAGTTTGCTGCCTTGGAAATTGTAAAATAGATGCTGTCATCTTGCTTTTGCCTTATTAGGATAGATTTTTCAGTTAAGCGGTGTGCCACTTGTTGTTCTCTCTCACTTAAATCTCTTTTTTTCACAGGACCCTTGCTCATTGTCTCAATGAGTTCCTGCTCCTCCTTGGTTACAAAAGTCTGAAGACCACTTGTAAATTCTACAAAACGCATTATTTTAAACTACTTACGTTTACATTAACCATTGCACCTTTAGCGCCGCGAATAAGATTTGCTCGCTCTGCAGGTGTAAGTTCATCTGTTATTTCAATGCCGCCATTGCCGGTCATATCAATTTTTTTATCTGCTAAATTCATTTGGAAAGTAATACGCGGATCATTTGGATCTGCAAAGGTTGCAGTAAAGCCCTGTGTTCCTGTCAGGATATACTGTGCTTCGTTTATCTGAACAGTTTTACCTGGCATCAAGCCATACTGTGCTTCTAATATTTTCATCTGCTTGCCTTGTTTAGTGCTGCTACACGTTTACTTGCTGGGTTAACTCTTTTTGTTTTCTTTGCTTTGCGTGCCATTCTTGCACCCAATCGTGCTCTTGTCATTTTCATCTTAATACGCTTTTTAAGATCCGGTGCTGCAAAGCATTGTGCTGGTGAACTTACAACGCGGCTTTTGCGTCTGCCGCTGACACAGCGAAACTTGCGAACAACTTTGTTGCCGCGTTTTGCCCATGTCATACCTTCAGTAAGTTCACTTAAAATCATACTGTATTTATGCTTGCGTTATCTTGTTAGTAAAACAAATAGTAGTGCGCCGACCGCGCTTGCAAGGACACCGATAAGTCCAATGCCCCAATTTATTAGTTGTTTATTTCTGTCATGTTTCATTGAAACCATCATGTCTTTAAGTTCTAACAGTGTTTTTTCAAATTTATCCATGCGTGTACCCAAGTTTTTTAGCTCTCTATGCAATCCACTGTACCTTTCAGAGCACAAGTCTACATGTGCTTCCAAAGACTCTTTTTCTAATTCCGACATTACTAATCACCTACCTTGGGGTGATGCCTAGATTATCTATTTCTTTAGTATGTGCCTAATTGTGTTTTTTATATGTGCCTATTATTCTAGCATCATTGTTATTTATTTGAGAGTGGGTGCAGGGAAAAACTGTATGTTAATTAATTCAGAGTCTGAAGTGTGAAATACACTGGGTTCTAGTTTAATAGTTTCAGTGAGATTGGGTGTTACTGGTACTAGATCAAACAGACCAAGTAGTGTATCACAGTCCAGTACATCTGCTCGTTCACTGCCAATAGCAAATACCCAAAAGCGTGTGTCTGGTCTAAGCATTTCAACTACAAACTGGTGCTGCTTGCCCATGCGTTGAAATAGTTCGCTGCCAACAAAGTTATCATCCTTGTTGTAAAAATGTTCCTCTGGAAGTTGTAGTATAACAGGCTGTGTTTGCAATCCAAATATTTGCAGAACAGTCTCCCAGTTGCGCTGC
>Ga0208543_1000617_pt1 | contig 10852 bp, 9 predicted proteins | sample DEB08_DNA_14_FD_185497 | JGI IMG/M metagenome (GOLD analysis project Ga0208543, IMG submission 185497) | Aqueous microbial communities from the Delaware River and Bay under freshwater to marine salinity gradient to study organic matter... | ecosystem: Environmental > Aquatic > Marine > Coastal ...
ACGCGTATGCGTTTCTCGACGACGCGAGCGTGCGCACGGGGTACGACGAGGAGCACAAGACCCGGCTGCTGGTGGGGCTCATGTTTGGGGCGGGTGCGTAGGTTGATTGTTACTATATTGACAAGTTTGTGTGTGTGTGTAGAAATATGAGATTTTTGTTTTTTGTTTTATTGAACACATTGGTCACATGACCACAATTACTGGGTCTTGTGCTTGTTCGCCGCCGCCTGTTCTTGGCCTAATCCAATTCCTCTTCCGATTCCTCATCCAATTCCTCATCCGATTCCTCAGCCGATTCCTCACCCAATTCCTCACCCGGGTTCTCCACCGAGTCCTTATCCGAGTCCGCATCCGAGTCCACCTCCCAGTCCTCATCCGAGCCCGACAAGGACGATGTGTCGGACAGGCCCTGTGTGAGCGTGGACATCTGCTCCCCACCCGCGGTCTGACGGACATCCTTCGTCGGGTCCGCGTTGGGCTCCTCCTTGACCTTGGACTTCCCCGCCTGGAGCTGGGTCGTAGCGACCTTCTTGGCCGCTACCAGGCTGATGTCGCGCCCTGGCGCATCCTTCATTGCCCTTTTGAGCTTCGCCGCCGCCCTCCTGCCGAGGGCCGGCCTCCAAGCTGGGTTGCTGCGAATGCCCTCCTTGATCTCACCTGTGACGTACATCTCGAATTGCTTGTACTCCTCAGGGTAGTTGTTCTGCAAACACTGCCAATGCAAAGAGACAATGGCGCTAACCTCCGTCACAGGAGGCATCTTCTCGGCATCGAAAAGCTTGGCCCGCATGAGCCTCAGATAGACCATCCAGAGGGAAATCTTTGCTTCGCTGTTCTTGTTCATCTTGATGTTGCCCCAGCGATCTTGTTGGCACGCCCCCATGTCAGTTTGCATGAGCCAGTCACGGGGCATGTCCTTGGAATCCGGCAACGTGAAATTGAAAGGCTGCTCCTTTTGCACGTTGTCATCCTCCTCCCCGTCGGACTCGAGGTATGTGTGATTCGGCCTCGCCTCATCGGGCTTCTTGGCGGCCTTCTTGGCGGCCTTCTTGGCGGCCTTCTTGGCGGCCTCCTCGGACTTCTCGGCGGTCTTCTTTTCGCCCTTCTTGCGCTTCTTGGCGGCCTCCTTGGACTTCTGGGCGGTATTCTTGTCGGTATTCTTGTCGGTATTCTTGCGCTTCCTGTTGGCCTTAACGGGCTTCTGCTCCTTGACGGGCTGCATGACGGGCGATTCGTCCGCCAAAGTGGCCTGCACCGTGTAGACGATTGTAGGCAGGGTCTTCCTGGGTCCACAGCCTGCCGCGCAACAGCGATCTTCTTCATCGAAGCGCCTGAAGCAAACGGTGCAAACGACAGCGTACCGGACGGGCGTCATGGCACCGGTGGCCGGGAGGCGGGGCGGCGTGGCACCGGTGGCCGGGTTGGCGGTGGCGGTGGCGGTGGCGGTCGTAGAAGACGTGTTGGTATACACCATATTGTGTTTTCCACTGGTAGAATCACACACCTTATATACCGACAGGACAGTTTACGACACGCGCTCCGCAAAGAAGAGGCTCGTCGCGTGGATCACGATGATGTAGAGGAAGAGGGTGAACGCCTGGAGCATGTTGTGGACGCCCATGGTGGCGGTGGCGAGCTCGTCGATGATGGCGTTGACGACGACGAGGAGGAAGATCTCGACGAGGGTGTTGCTGTTGAGCCAGAGGAGGCGCGCGGCGGCCCTGCCCGAGGTGTGGAGGAGCACGACGGTGACGGCGAGCGCGAACGTGGCGCGGCTGTCGATGCCGAGCTCGCGGTAGACGAGGAAGAGCTGCTGCGCGCCCTTCCAGATGGCGAAGTTGCGGCTCTCGACGAAGATGTCCGAGAACTGGGTGAGCGCGTTGATGAGGAAGAGCGTGAGGAGGAGGAGCGCGGTGTTCGTGTGGAGGTCGGCGGCGTCGGTGTTGATGGCGCCGACTGAGGTGATCAGGATGTTGAGCGTGACCATGTTGAGCGCCTTGACGAGGTACTGCAGGGTGCGGCGGCGCGCGAGCTGCACGTGGAAGCGCTGGAGCGCGACGAAGAGGAGCGCACAGAGAAACGGCGGGGACCACGCGAAGTTGAGCTGCGCGATGACGTTCTGTGTGGCGTCCGTGTACATGTAGAGGAGGATGGTGAGCGCGCGGGCGACGTACTCCTTGGCCTGCAGGCGCTGCGGGACGACGGACGCGAGGAGCAGCATGCTCGTGGTGACGGCGAACTCCTCGGCGAGGCGGGCTGGCGTGACGAGGCGCATGCGGACGATGCGCTCGTCGCTGGTGGCCGAGTTGATGAGCGCCTGGCCGAGGAGGCCGCTGCCGAGGGACGCGGCGATCTCCGCGGCGAGGTACGCGTGGCGGCGCGCGGCGGCCGTGGCGCCCGCGGTGTTGACGAGCACGAGCACGGTGACCGCCGCGAGCACAATCTCGGTGTTGGAGAGCGCCTCCCGCGCGACCATGTACAGGAAGCGCACGAGCGTGAAGTTGATCGTCGAGTCGAGGCGCGTGGCGATGTCGACAAAGTCGGACCAGGCGCCGTGGAGGGGCATGTGGGGGGGGCGCGCGGCTTATATGCGTGTGGTTGAATTCGCTTGTTCGAACACCAATAATTTAGCTCACCGCAAAGCAATGTATTTAACCGCCCGCGTGTGTTGCAATGATCTTCCTCGCGGTGTTTTCGCTGTCCGTGCTGTTCGGGACGGTGGTCGGGCTGACGATGCTGTACCTGCCCGTGGAGATGGAGAACCCGGTCGACGCGGACGTGGCGCGCACGCCCGAGCACAAGATGACGTGGGCGGACGCGGTGCGGCACTACGCGCGGGAGCTGCGGGCGCCCGAAAACGAAATGAAGCGGCGCGCGTGCGCGGTCTGGTTTTTCGCGGTGCTCGCGAGCGCGAGCCTCGTGCTGCTCTCCTGGGAGGGCGCGGAGGCCGCCGCGGATCGCGCGCTGTGGCCGCCGCGGGGGAATGGGACGGGATAGGCGGTGTTGTCTAAACCCCGTGAAATATTTAACAATGTCATGTAGAATGTATGTCAAATGCTAACAATGGAAATGCTGTGCGCGTAGGATCAGGTAGTAATAAAACTTTGGAGGGCCGAATAGATGGTTGTATGGATAATTTGAAGAAATTGACACAAGATATTCATAATAATCACAAACAACTGATACAACAAATCAACGATTTGCGTGATCGTATAGAAGATGTTGATGGAAGTTTAAAGAATACCAGAAATGAAATATTCAGAGAAGGATCAAACATATCCGGGAACACAGGAAATTATTTTCTGACATTTGATTCTACAGGTGATGCGCCGTGTGTAAAAAATACACAGACTAAAATCTACTTTGCATCAAAGTTCGATGAAGACAGTAACCCACTGTTGGTGGCATTGAAACGTGGTTGGAACCCCCAACAATTTGATAAAATAGTGGATTTTTTGGGTCTTTACGACGATGTATGTTTCAAGGCTATGATTGAAACAGACGGGTGGAGATTGGATGTGTCTGATATGGATTTTTTATCACAACGTGAACGACAACGCTTTTGTTTAGGGTGCCAATTGCTAGCAGAAAAGCATCATTTACGCATTAGTGGATGATGAACGATTTTCCCACCATCAACTAAGAGTTGTATACACTTTTGAATGAACTGAAGTCGGATTTGGAAAAGACTAGAAATCGAATATGGCCTATGGGATCAAACATATCCGAAAATTCCTATATGATCGGGTTCTGAGCATGATTAAACCAATATCCCGAGACATCACAAGACATCAACTATGCGTGTGGTCAGTGCGCGGTGTATATAAGTCCGCGTCTACCCAAACAATGAGCGAGGGTTCATCGTCCAAGGACACAGTCGAGCAGACGAAGGCAGCGCCGTCCACCACGGAGAAGGAGCTGTCGCCCTCGGCCAACATCCTGTCGCACATGAAGACGCTCGAGGAGCGCATCAAGAAGCTCACGGACGAGAACTCGCGGCTCAGCATCGCGAAGCAGAAGGAGATGGAGGCGATCGCGAAGAGCATGTACGAGTCGTGGTTGACGCAGCTTGACGCGGAGCCCAAGGTCAAGGAGGACTTCAAGTGCAGCATGGACAAGTTCGTGCGCAACGCGCAGGAGGACAACGGCGTGTGGCAGATGATGGTCGCCGCGTCGAACCTGCACACGCGCCGCTCGCACGACTTCGACAAGCTCCAGGCCGAGAACAAGGAGCTCCGCGAGCGCGTCGACGGCATCTACGCGGACAGCAGCTCGCGCACGGTGGGTGAGAAGTCCAAGGCGGAGGAGCAGCTCTCCCGCGACAACGTGGAGCCGGACAACAACATGTGGGACGACTTTGCCAAGTCGATTGGGACGGTGTACTAGGTTTCATTATATTTTATTAAAATTATTCCTCAAGTGATAAAATGTATCGGTTTGGACCAGAGGCTTCTAGTATAGATCTGTTTAGCATCGGCATACCCAATTTGACAATTGGTTCTTTTTCATCTTGTGCTTGTTGCCAAATATCTTGCATTTCAGCTACATTTTTGCCTGGCTGGATGAAGTCTGTAATTGTTTTGCTGCATAGTGGACATCGTGGCTTACTGTCAGCTTGCAACAAGAGCTGTGCACATCGACTACATAGTACATGTCTACACGGGGTGTTGATGACTATGTCGTTGGTCTGATATTCTTCGTCTTGTACAAGCCGACGAAATGTTTTCAAGCACATACAACAGTCAACCTGTTTATTTTCCAATATTGTCCAGATTGAGTCAACGATTTGTTGTGTACCGGGTTGATTGTTAGATGGAGTTTGCTTCATATTAGGAGGATTGCCTTGATCGTATAAAAGGGGAATATCGTCATCTGTTTTATACTCATCAACGTCTTTCTCCCACTTATTAAATTCTTTCTTCTTTGGAGTTTGTTCGATTTTCACTTGTTTGGGCAGTGGTACTCTCTGTCTTCTTGGAATTTGATCGCTTTTCACATGTCTATGAAGTATTCTGGGTACCGAACTTGCATGTCTTCTTGTTATCCGATGCAAAGTGTGATTTGTGAATGTTACTTGTAACTGTTCATGCCTTCTGCTTGCTAAACTATATATCTTCAATATCACAATTTGATTTGTATAGTTCGACATTTGCCTGAGAGGGTGCATAGATATGTTTTGCCAGACAGGCGATCGCAATTGAAATGACATAGGTTGCAACAAATAATAAAAGTGATTGTTTTGATGTGTCATTAAGGCATATTGTATCGAAAGTTGTGTGCTACCTGGATTTGGCTTGACGTAAATAAAATATCTGAAACCAGGTTCCATGTCATATTGTCCAACCCGATTCTTCACGACTTCCTGTAAATTACCTACAGTGTGGTAGGTTGGAACGGGATTAACGGGCTGCTTTAAGATCATGATTTGGAGATCAGCGCTCATTATGACATTACTTGAATTTGTTAAATATTGTCGGACTTCACAACACACACATATAGGAAGCGCCATGCGACCCCGATGCTCGTGCTCGAGGACCTCCAGCTCCACGAGCGCCTCCGCACGACCGAGGAGCCGCTTTCCCCCGCCCTGCAGGCGCAGGCGCTCGCCGAGGCGGCGCAGCACCTCCAGACCAAGCATTCCCTCGCCGCGCAGATCCTCGACGTGCGCGTCAAGCGCCGCGGCCTTCGGAACACGCTCGCCGTGCGCGTGCGCGCCGACCTCCGCGGGCTCCTGCACTGCCTCGAGCGCGAGCGCGACGGGCGGCGCCTGCTTGTGTGTTTCTCGCTCAAGCCCGCGCCCGCGCCCTTCGTCGACGTGACGGTGTGGGACGGCGAGACTGGCCGCGTGCGCGTGCTCTCGCAAGGCCTCGTTGAAGACCTCGAGATCGCCATCAACAACTTCAAAACCCGCTTCCGCGTGCGCTTCGAGACCTACGCCTACGACCGCGAGTTCGCGCCGGCGCCCCGCTTCTCCCTCCGCATGCGCGTCGCCACGCAGATGCTGCTCGAGCACCATCCCGCGGTCCGCTGCCTCTTTGGCGACGCGAGCGGGGGGCGCCTCTGGCGGACCTGGCTCGAGCCGATCGCCGTCCCCCTGCGCGCGGAGACGGTGCCGTGGGCGGAGGCGCGCGCGCGGATGCTCGCGGACTGCGTGGGGTAGAGTGGGCTGCGTCCGGGTCGGACTCGCTTACACCAACTCCCAGTCGTCGTCGGGTGGTGGAGGTGGCTGGAACATTGTGCTGTGTGCAGGGAACCTTATGGGGAAGTAATATTTATATGGATTTTCTGTGAACATTACTCGATGTACATGGTGTTTATATACAAGCTTGTCTGATCTACAGCAACTTATTCCAAGATCAAGAAATATTTATTTTGAAATAAAATGTTGGGTGTAATCGAATTGTGCTGGTGTCGTGCTTGTGTATGTGATGCCTCGTGTCTTGAGTATGCCATCGCGTAGTGTCCGGACGGTTCTTGAGACCACGACTCGTGTCTGGAGAATGGCATTGCACTCAACGACCGCCTTGGCAATTCAATGGATTTGTCCATATATTGTATGAGGCGATGTTGTTCGTATTTCTCTATCCATTGACAAATCAGTTTAGGGATGTTACACACACGTTTTGGTGTCAATCTGGCACAGCCTTGAACGTACTGCTTGCTTAGTATATCCACGAACGTCTTTCCGTACTCATTTATTTCGTCTTCTCTGCATTCTGTATTATGAAATGCCATGCATTTTTCGATATTTGAAGCGTTATATTTTTCCATCACCGGGTTAACCTTCGTGACAATCAGTCTCAATTCCGTGCTTGCAGGCGGTGCGTATGGAACTTTCAACAATTTCCCGCCGACGTAATCAAAGCTTCCTTGAAAGTAAGGAGCTCGGAACTTCAAGCACGCAATCTTGGGTTTCATCTGCCAAAGACATGTCTGTTGTAATGTCATGCTTGGGAGAAGCTCTGGATTGTCTTGAGACCGATGCTGCATCCACATATCGGACAAAAATATAACATCCTCACTGCAACACTCTGGGCTATATTCTTCTGCTGTCTCCGCATTAAACTCTTGCACTTTGAGTTGGATTCTTTCTGAGTTTTTGGTGGTAAAACCCCGCAATGCCTCGCAGAAATCACAAGTTTTCTTTTGATTAACCATTCCAGGGTCATACAAGTCAAATCTGATCTCTGGGAAAATTTGAGCCAAGGTGATAATGTGATCGCCAGGAGCTGCGCCGGCATACACCACAACACAATCTGTTTGCTCCTTGTGTGGGTATAGTATAAAGTATTGAACTATAGTATACAGGTCAGTTAAAAACAATTTGACTTGTCCCATATGCGTACCATTAAAGTCATCTTTTTCGTTGTATTCTTTCATTGAGTCAGTTTCAGGGTGCAGGTAGAAATTATTGGGTAGCATAAGTTTGTCCAATTGCGGACTATCAGCAGTGATGTAATCACGAAACTCGACCTTGTATTGAGGTACTTCCATGACGAACGATGCAATTTCTTTTATATCGTTGTATACTTGAATGTGTTGCGTTGCACCACTAGAAATCCAACATCAAACAGTATGGATTACCAATGACAGTTTTGTTTTGGCTTTCTGCTTGCAGATGTGATCTGAGCTTCTGCATTATTGTGTTCTCCAACACATGATCCAAGCCATTGGGCCTTGCGACATTGTTGATCCAAGCCATCTGTTTCTCGTATCGGACGCAGTCATATTTTTGTTTTTGTTTGTTTTTAATGGCTTCTTCACCTACAATCAATCTACACTCCGTCGAGTTTTTGGGAGCCCATGGTTGTACTGCAATATCTCCCTTAACATATTCGTAACTTGTTACATTGTTATGTTCAGGGTAGCTGTACTGGTATGGGAGACGAAATTTTAGCATTGCAAGTTTACATTGTATTTCAAAAATCCATGCTTGTTGTTCTGCAAGTTCTTGCAAAATTTCTCGTTCCACACGGATATCATCAATTTGCTTTTGTGTCGCCCCTTGTTTGTGTAGTGCAAAGTTTGGTACAGCACTCCGAATATCACTTATAAATATAAGATCCCAAGTTTCCCGCTCTATCTCTTTCTTTAGTTGAATTGCATCTGCATGGGTAAAGAACTGATTGAAGAAATGCACATTTGTCGGTTTAGATCTAGGATTTCGTTGCCAGCATTTGAATTGTGCCCTGTCGTAAAGCCGCCATTCACAATTTTCGCACTCAAAATATTTATACAACGTTTCAATGTGTTGTCCGTCAGCAGCTCCTGCATACACAATCACAGTTTTTCTGTTTCTATCTCTATTGGTGTCATTGAACCAACGCAGTAAAAAGTCGATTTCAACAAGCAGCAATTTTTGTTGTCCTTTATGTTCATTGCTTCCTGATGGTCTTTGTTTCGAGCGGTCTTGCTCATATTGATATTCAGGAACATCACCAGTGATGTAAGCAGGTAGTTCCATGACAAAAGATGTAATTTCTTTTATATGGTTGTCAACTTGAATGTGTTGCGTTGCACCACATCGCAGTATATTAACGACATCCCCCCTACTGAAATGCGGGGCACACCATTGACAATGCTTGTATTATATCTATTGTTATCCGACACCCACGCCTTCCACGACGAGCACGTCGACGACCTGCAGTGCGTACCGTGCAACACGAGCACGTACTGCTCCGGGGGCAACGCCTTTGCGTGCCCCGCGCACAGCGTGAGCAGCGGGGTGGACGCGAGCGACGTCGGCGACTGCGTGTGCGAGCGGGGCTACAACCGGACGGGGGATGTTTGTGTGCTCGGGGCGCCGCCGTACTACTACATCGACGGGATCGCGCAGGTCTGTCCCGCGCACATGCAGACGGTGGACGCGGGCGCGACGCACGCGACGTGGTGTGTCTGCATGGGCGGGTACGAGCCCGACTCGAGCGGTACCGGGTGCCGCCGGTGCGTGGCGGGTTCGGTGAAGGCGGGGCTCGGGAACGCGACGTGCGCGGCGTGCGGGGCCGACACGTTTGCAGAGGCGGGCGGCATGGAGGTGTGCGTGTCGTGTGCTGCGAATGCGAGCTCGGACGCCGGGGCGGCGGCGTGCTTCTGCGACGCGGGGTTCGTGGACAGCACCGGTGGCGACGCAGACGGGTCTGCGTGCCAGGCGTGCCCGGCGAACCACTACCGGACGCTCGACGACGCGGCGTGCGTGCCGTGCGGGACGCACTTTGTGTCGGAGCCGGCATCTGGGGCACAAACAGACTGCCTCTGTGACGCAGGTTACTATTTTGAGGGCTTCTACAGTGCGTGCGGTGAATGTCCTGAAAACACCTACAAAGATTTTGTGTCTGTTATACAGAGTGACGAGAGCGAGTGCGCGTCGTGCCCGGCGAACACCTCGTCCCCTTTGGCGAGCACCAACGTCCTCGAGTGCACCTGTCTCGCGGGCTTTGAGGCGGCGTCCGACGGCGTGGCGTGTGCGCCGTGCCAGCCCGGCACGAACAAGTCGAGTGTCGGCGCCGGCTTCTGCGTCGACTGCCCCGCCCACACGTTTGCGGACGCGCTGGCCACGCTTCAGTGCACGGATTGCATCACGGAGTCGACGTCACCGCCGGGTAGCGAGAGCATCGACGACTGCGTGTGCAACCCGGGCAACGCGCGGATCCAGATGCCGGAAGGTCCACAGTGCTTGGGGTGCTCCCCGGGGCAGTATGCGGGGGTGGACGCCTGCCTCAACTGCACAGACGGCACGTTTTCGACGGAATACGGCGCGACAGAGTGCCAGTCGTGTCCAGTGAATGCCAGCTCAGTAGAAAGTCCACATGTAGAATGTCAGTGCAAAAAAGGCTACAAGTGTTCGGGTGTTGAGTGCGCGGAGCCCGCTGTTTTGAACTTTTACGGCATCAATGTACCCACAGAAGAACAGATTGACAAACACGGAGTAACAGATACTTGGTTTAATGGGGGTCATATAATGTCTGCTCTGACATTGTCAAGCAGTGTGTATCTGGACAATTGGGTGAATGTAGTGCACGGTGGCTATCCAACAACCGTCTGCAACAATCCAATTGACAATTTACCTTGCTACATTTCAACCACAGAGAACAATGGATGGGTATGTGACTTAGAAGGATCCACCTACACAGTTTACCAGAATGGCGAACCAATTACCCTAACTATGGATCAATGGTGGATGACTGGGTGCAGCGGCGACGGAATTGACTATTTTTTCGAGGTTTACGTGTACAACGGTTGTCGTGTATGGGAAAAAAAAATTGCGCGGGTCATGCGTTCTAAGACACGAGTCGTATTTGTCAAAGCAGACAACATACATTCCTATTTGTTATGGGACTTTGACCACAACTACCTGAACAACGATCCAAGCATCCCAGAAGACGCAAAAAATGATTTTTTTCACTTTACATATTTACAGGGGGACGACGGGGACGCAAACTGTGCTTCAGACTGCTGTTTCGTCGACACTATTAATAATTATCAATACCAAACAGTCGGAGTTAAATCTGGTCCCAACTGTGATTCTACTTCCCTGGAACCATGTCCGGACGGAAACTGCGAAGCTTGTCCAGTCAATAAGTACAGCGACGTGACCACCAGTACCCTGCATGAATGCTTCGGGTGCCAGGCAAATTCCGAGTCTCCTGAGGCGTCAGAAAGCCAGGACGCGTGCCGTTGTGTGCCTGGTTATTATGAAAAGACAGCTCACGAATGCGAGGCTTGCGCAGGTGGCTTTTTCAGCGACGAATACAATGTAGCAATCTGCGACGAGTGCACCGGCGGCCAATTCTCCACGGGAAACGCGACCGTCTGTTCGGACTGTCCGGCAAACTCGTCGTCGTACGATCAACCA
>Ga0208543_1000626_pt1 | contig 10744 bp, 12 predicted proteins | sample DEB08_DNA_14_FD_185497 | JGI IMG/M metagenome (GOLD analysis project Ga0208543, IMG submission 185497) | Aqueous microbial communities from the Delaware River and Bay under freshwater to marine salinity gradient to study organic matter... | ecosystem: Environmental > Aquatic > Marine > Coastal ...
ATTGCGATTGCGATTTGCCAAAAATAGACTGACGCCGAACGCATCATTCTCCACACAATTGAATAAACAAAACCTATCGTTCCAAATATCAGGAACAACAAGATTGCCAATAAGAGCAAAACCAAATTAATCATTCTTCGATTACTTCAGCCCATTTATCCGTTTCGTAGTTCTTATCCGTTTTTCTGAACCACAAATGCAATTCATTGATGTTCGCAACGACATCGTCGTAAAGTTCTTTTGCTTCTTGCGTTGGAAGTTCATCGCGACTGAAACTTGACGACCATTGCTTATTTGCATCGCCTTCAAATCTACCAATCACAATCACCTTGTCGTTAGCGAATGATACTTCGTAAACTTTTGAAATTGCTTTTCCGATTAATGGTGGTGATACTGACGTGTCAATCGTTACGTCCACCTCTGTTGTTAGTTCTGTGTACATTTTTTTAGTTTAAAATTTTGAATGATTGCCCCACAATTATTTGTGCGTAGGCTTTGCCAATTCTTTCTTTGATTTTGACAACTTGTTCCGGTTTCAAATCTGCTTCCTTTTTGTCCTTAATTTGGTCAAACCAAATGTTAAACAATTCCGCTTTTTCTTCTCCTGATAGTTTGTCGTCTTCTTTCATTGGCGTCAGCAATGCGGATGTGATTACATCGCCCATCGTCAATTGCTCTTCGCCGTTTTTGATTTTGCCGCCTAATTGGTCAGCAAATGTTGTTGTTAAATTTATTTTCATTATACTATGTTAATTACTCCGCTATTGTTCCATAAATCTCCTGATGCTAACCCTGATGAGGATGTGGGTAGGTTGGGTAGGTTGAGATTACCATTTGTTTTTGCGTGTAGTACATCTACCCAAGTAAGTGATGCGTTTGTTGTGCCGCTTGGTGCAGTCCTAAGTTTTATTCCGCCTGTTGAACCTGTGAATATATATGCTGCACCTTTAGAATGTTTATACTTCCACCCACCCGTTTGAGGATAATAAGCATTAGCTATTGAACCGATAAATACTTCCGCTGCTGTGCTTTCACTTCTCCAAAGTGTAGAACCATTGCCCTCTATTGCTCGAAAACTCGTATGCCAATTTTCAACATCACTTGTACCCCATCCTATATTGCCAATATCTTGCTGCAACCATAATGTATTAGCCCCACTATTTTGTAGTAGTAATGCCGTTGTTGCTGATGTTGTGCCACTGCCTTTTACGTGGAGTCGTGCTGTTGGTGTAACTCCTATACCTACGTTGCCATCTTCGGTTAATTTAAGTCCAACATAGTGTGTACCCGAATTTTCGTATTGTAAAAAAACTCCATTGTTGTTATTGTCTGTTCTGTCAAAACCAATAGCATTATAAGCGTGCGTATTGCCTACTGAATAATAGCCAAAATACCCATTTGACCCACCATAAATTGAACCTGAGTTATTAGACTTTGCAGCTATAAATCCCGATTCGTCAAATTTCCATCCATTGTTCCCCGACATTGGTAATAGATAAATATCTCCCGCTGCATCGGTAGATTTTATATTTATATCTCTTCTTGCACTAAATTCAGCATTGTAACTATTTGCTCGTACTGTTGTCGTATATCCCCCATCTACTAATTTTAATACACCACCATTAGAGATTGTTGTTACCCCATCATCCAACACCTTAAACAACTCATCTCCATCACTATTCTGTGCTAAGAAGGTGGTTGTTGCTGATGTTGTGCCGCTGCCTTTGACCTTTATAGTTGTTCCCGAAACTGCACCGCTTACAGATAGTTTTGCATCGTGAGTAATACCACCAATACTTACACCGCCACCACGTCCATTAGTATTAAGTCTTAATTCGCCACCACCTGTTGTACCTATCTCGTTACTACTTTGTCCGTAAAAACTATAAGCAATACCAACTGTTTCTGCCACTCTTAAACCCGAAGTGTTGGTATTACCTACAACTTGAAGTTCTGTGCTTGGTGTTGTAGTTCCTATGCCTAACCTACTATTAACACTATCCCAATGTAAGTTTGCACTATAATCCAAATCAGTACCACCAACATTGGTAAATGGTATCTGCCCATCTGTGCCTAACGAATGGAATGTGTTACCATTAATGTCTGTTATAGTTCCATTATCTAACACCTTCAACAACTCTGTATCCGCACTATTTGTCAATAAGAATGTTGCTTGAGTTGTTGTGCCCCTACCTTTTACGCCAAGTCTTGCACCTAAACCACCATCATTTCCAATAGATACAACTTTAGACGCTGAGCCATATGCCATATAAACAAAGCCGCTAAAAGCACTATAACCACTCGTGTAATTAATTCTGTTTGGACCACCAATATTGGCGGTATTAGAACCTTGTGCTAGTATGGTATAATCCCAACTGCCTTGTCCGTTTAATTGTAGTCTTAAATCACCTTCGGCATATAGTTCTGTCCCACTATAATGCAGTCCACTCGAATAAGCCAAATCATCATTCGTAGCATTAACAAAGGGTATCTGCCCATCTGTGCCTACGCTTAAACTTGCTATCGTTACATCTCCTGACCCGAGAATACTCTCTCCGTTGATGGTCTTTATGTTAGTGCCTGAAACTAAAGTTGATTGAACCTCGATGTCACCCGAACCCAACAAAGAAGTCGAATTGATGGTTTTGATATTCGTTCCCGAAACCAAAGTTGATTGAACCTCGATGTCACCCGAACCCAACAAAGAAGTCAAATTGATGGTTTTGATATTCGTTCCCGAAACCAAAGTTGATTGAACCTCGATGTCACCCGAACCCAACAAAGAAGTCGAATTGATGGTTTTGATATTCGTTCCCGAAACCAAAGTGTCTTGTTTCGCATCAACTTCCGTCAACAACGCCATCGAATCAATCAGGTCTGCAAATTGGACTTCCGTCGGTTTATCTCCGGTTTCAAAATATGTTTTTAGTGTGGTTCTATTGCTCATTATTGTACCTCAAAATTTTGTTCAATTCTCCAAAATCCAATGCCTTCCGGATTCAACGGCAAATCGCATCGGTCATAATTATATCTCGTGTTAATCTGAAAAGACAATTCTGCACCCGAATACAATGAATTAAATCTATATTCAATCGGCTGAATTCCCCACGTTTTATTCAATTCAAAATTTAAATCAAAAAATGAAAGGAAATCAGACGCAATCATTGTCGCATCATTCATCACCGACACCGCGTTCGATAGGTCATTCACCTCCGTCACCTGACTGAACACGTACATCGACACATTCCACGTTTGCGAAAATCCATTAGCTGATGCCGTTTCTGCATTCCAATAAACAGAAAACCCATCCATCGTTTGAATTTCATCAATGTCGTAAATCGTCCCGCGTTCCGTTTCCCGGATTTGGTCGTGTTTGTCACCTAATTCATTCATCACCGAAATCAGATTTGAAAATGTAAACGTTGCTCGTTCTGTGTTTTCCCACGAAAACGATGTCATTGGAATTTTGCAATTGTTATAACTCCACGCCGCGTTCAATTGTAGGTTAACAAATGCCCCTGAATACAAAGAATTAAATCTTTCTTCAAACGTGTTGATTGTCCAATTCTTGTTCAATTCCACATTCACGTTCATATCTCTTGAAAATGCCGCGTAATTATATGCATCCAAATAATTAATTACATCAGAACACACCAACGCACATTCGTTCATCACGTTTTCCGTGTTTGATGCGTCATTGATTTGCGTCACTTGCTCCATAAAAAACAAAACAAGATTCCACGTCGCACCATTATCGTTTGCCGCAACGCCCTCAATGTTCCAAAACATTTGAATCCCGTCAACAACCTGAACTTCATCGACGTCATACGCCGTTCCGCGATTTATTTCCCGGACTTGTCCGTGATTGGTTGCAAATTGTTTCAGAATTGTTTTTATGTTTTTTAAAGTAATCAATTAACTTTTTTTTATTCTTTTCAGATGGTCTATAAAATGAACCCCGTTTCATAACTATCGTCGTTTGGTTTTATAACATCACACCCCTCGCCCGGATTGATATACAACGGATAATCCGTCTCATTCTCCATCAGATACAACGTCGCACGTGTGCCGTATTCTTCCGCATTGTTCAGATACGTTTGTTGCAATTCGATTAATTCAGATTTAGAACCCGGTGTCGCATTATCGCCACTCATCACCACCGAACCTTTGTTCGTGATTTTATACGTTCCCTGACGAACGTACCTTGCTAATACCCAATTCATCATTGCATCCGCCAAATAATCGTCAATCAATGTGATGTTCAATGCCGTTAATGTGTCCGCCTTTATTTGTGCCAATATTTCATCAAACAATCCTGAACCCAAAATAGGTTCAACGAATAAATTTTGGCAATCCCTAATGATAGGAACTAACAGATTGTCATCCGTGTTTGAATGGATTATCGTGTTCGCCTTTATGAACGATGGCGTTAATATCAATGTAATTTCAAAACTCATTTCTTTTTCACGATTACTTGTTTCCAACTATGTCTGCAAAACGGAACGGAAATGTCTGTTCCCGGTGGTCTGTACCATCCACCCCTCGACAACCACACGTCTGTCACTTGTGGTGCAAACCCTGACGATTGCATATCGTTACGCAAAAGGTCTATTTGTTCACGTGTCCACAATCTATCAATCGACATCATTGCACGACAAAACATTCGCGATTTCCCGCCCGGTTTCAATTTCGGTGCGTCATCCCTTTCAACGTATTGATATTTGATTTCTGTCTTTTGTTTCACCACCGGTAAATTCAATATCTTCAATAAGTTCTTTCCTGATTGCAGCAACCCCCAATTCAATCCGTCGTTGGTGATTCTTCTTGCCTTCTGTAATATACCAACGCGTTGATGAACCTCTAATATTCCAACGCTTAACGCCTTTGCTATTTCACCTTTGGACATTTTGGGATTGGACTCAATCAAATTCAAAATCTGAACATCCAATTCATTCAGACTATCGAAATCAAATTCAATCGGTTTCCCGAATTCATCAGGCACAATGTCAAATGATTCCAAAACATCATAATCCTTCGCCGGGACACCTGATTTGGAAAACAATTCAACCATCTTCTTTTCTGCATCTTCTTCGCTGAACGACATCGCCGTTTCAACCTTCAAATCAATTCCCGTTTGTTGTGTAATTAGTTCACGCAATTCATTTCGGTCTAAATTGGCAACAATCGTCGCTTCTGACAATTCCAATTTGTGTTCGATTGGTTCGTTCGGTTCAAATTCAACGCCGCCAAATTGCAAGTCCTGAACCATCAATTTGTTTACGATACGAAGAACGTTTTGCTGACGTTCTGAAACATACGTTTTGCGGAATAATTCAAACGCCGTTGCCATTTCAGTTCGTCCGCCCAATTGACCTTCTGTTTTAACGCCAAAAATCATTGGTGACGTAACTCTATGACCGATGAAAATATTTTGTTGCACGGCTTGTGATAACTGCTCGTATCGTTGCGGCAAATCATTTCCCGATAATGAATCCAACGTCGGTGCGTGTTCCTTATCCGCCGCAAAGTTGATGACCAATTGCCCGGCATTCGATGAACCCGTGAATTTCTGTTTGAATTTCCTTTCGACTTCCTTTTTCTTTTCCTCATTCTGCGGAACTCCGTTGTTGAATGTCAACATCGTGCCGCCTGAAAACCCGTTTTTGATTTCGTTCGCCCAATAGTTAGCAATCTCCACATCAGTATCAATCGCCGCAATTGCACCCATATAAATCGGCAACGGATAAACGTCCATATTTGGACGATATTCAGCGAAGTAAATCACCGAACGAATGTCATCGCCGTTCTGTCTGTATTCAGGAATGAAAGTCTTTTCAGGTCGGTAATTTCTGCGACCATCCTTTGACCAATTCTTAGAATACCAATATCCACCTTCCGTGTTCTTTCTTAATCTGCTGAAATCCGTGTGATAATATTTCAATCCCGTTGCACCGCGAATGACCTCAATTGCAAAACCATTGTGCAATTCGTAATCCATCACCACTTTGCGAATAATGTCGTCCCAATTCTCAAATTCATTTGGATTCGACAACCATTGCTTTCCACGTGCGTTACGTTCCGTAATTCTTGACTGATATTGTAAACCACCGGCGACGATATAGCCTATCTTGCCGTTCACAATCGAATTATGTGTTGCAGACTCATTGAACAATTCAATCATTTTGTCAGGGAATCTGTTTTCTTCTCCGAAATAAACAACACCCGATTGTTTGTGTTCCTTCACAATCGGCGTTTGGTACGATTCTAATTGAATAAATATTTGGTTATCTTGGGTCGTAGCCATAGTAATTTCTTGAAATTGTGTTTTTGTTTGTTGTTGTTGATGAATCGTAAACCCTAAACAATCCACGCCAAATCGGTTCGTCTGATGGAATTGTCAAAGTTTCGGTTGCGACGTTGTAAATCGCACAATACAAATCACCCGGTCTTGGAATAGAAATGATTCCGTTCATCACATCTTCAACCGCATCTTCTGTGATGTCAAAGAATACAACACGCGGTGATTTGGAATAGTCAGGTGTTGCAAAAAACAACTTTTGTTCTTCCAATCCATTTCCGCTTAATGCAAATAAGAAATAGTCATTCGAATACTCGTTTGAAATATTGATTTGCAAAATTTGCGATTCGTCTTTCCTGACAACAAACATTTTTTAAATATACCACCACATTGAATTTTGATATAAAACAATGATTGTCGTCAAAGCATTTTTTACGCCAAATTATTTTTATTTTAAAAAAGACTTGGAAAATCCAAAATCCATTCTAACGCCATTTTTAGTCGATTTGCGGCATTTTAGGTGTTTTTTGATATGGTTACACCTAAAAAAATACTTCGTTGAAGTGTCTGATAATCAAATACTTACAAGACTAAAAATATGACGCAAGTTTCTTGGATTTGTTTCTATTTTTCTATATAAAACAAAAAGGGACACCCGTAAAGATGTCCCCGATAGTATGAACTCAAATCAACTATGCCAACAAATCCGCAATAATTGTCGTATCAATTTCAGGCATCGGTTCAACTTCCTCTGCCTTGAAATTTATCGTGTATCCGTTTCGGTCTGCCATTGCAGTTCCCCATTCGGACGTTGAAGAATCCAAACGAACTCCCGCCGCTTGTCCCATCAACCAATATTTGTCATTTTTGTCCTTAGCAATCACAACCAATTTTGCTTGTGCTAAAAGTTTGATTTCGTTTCGTTTGTCCTGACTTGTTTTATTAAGGACATACGACGCTAATTGTTCAAAGTAACGTGTTCCGTTTTCTCGGTTCACTTGGATGTTCTCGGTCATTGATGACGTTGCCTTTTCGGCTTCGTACGTGTACATAAATGCCGAACCTCCGATTGCCGTCACCATCCCGGACGCGTTTTGTGTTACCGCACCTAAAGTGCCAAAATCGCCCACAATGAATTCGACAATGCCGCCTGAACTATCGTTACACCCTATGGTGAAACCTTGTGTTAATGCACAACTCATTGTCTTATTCTTTTAGATGGTTAAACTGAAAATTCTACAACTTGCGACGGATATGCTACCTGAACACCTCTTTTGAACTTGATTGAATACTTCACATTGTCATCGTCTTGCGAATACCAAATTTTGAATTCTTCTTCCTCGTTCATCATATCAACACCAAGAACAAAATGGTCTTTTATTCCTAATATTAATCTATTAGTGCCAACTAATCCGGCCACGCCAACAACTTCAACGTTTCTTCCCGGAACACGCATTGTGTAGTTAGGGAAATTAGTCACGTCTATGTGGTAATTGTTCTTCGCAATTAGTGTATCTAAATAACCATCAAAGAAATCCGTTCCAACAAATAAAACACAATCTGAATTGCCTTTCATTGCCGCCGTTCTAGCATCACACATCGCGTTTACGATAGTATCGCTATTTCCTGACGCACCCGTTGTGATTGCAGTAACTGAACCCGTATTTCCGTCGATTGGAGATGCTGCATCGATAAGTTTAAGTAAACCATCGTATTTGCTAAGATACTCATTATCTGATGTAGTGTCACCTTGCCAATCTAAAACTTCAACGTGTTCTTTTATTAGTTTGACTAATTGGTCAGAAATAGCCGTTGCCATTTGTTCGTTTACTTCTGAATCAGCGTTTGAACCGCTTCTCAAAAGAATCTGCGTCCACTTTGCACGAAGGTCTTTCATACAAAGTGTGTCTTGGTACTTAACCGAACCAACCGCAATATTTCTTTGCGTTAATGTCGTTGTTCCCGATGCGTTAAACACACACGATGAATCTGCTTGTGGTACTGCGGAAATCGCTAACAACTGAATTGCTGCTGAACTTTTGATTCCCGTTTGAATTGTGAAATAATCCGCTGAAGTAGCTTCAAAATATGCTCTCCCGATTAGTTCTTCGCTTGTTTGGTCAACGTATGCCGTTAAACCTGAAACATCAAATCCCATTTTTTTATTTTTTTATTAATTGTTAAACTTACTTTTTGTTTCTTAATGCTGATGCCATTGCAACCGCCTTCGCAACCTTATCATTCTTGATTGTTTGTTTTGGTTCGTTTAATGGTGTTGGTTCTTTTTCAAATGCTGAAAGAACTTCATCCGCCATTGCTGAAACCTTTTCTGCTAATTGAGTTGTCATTTCCTCAACCTTTTCGTTTGTCGCGAATCCTTCTTTGAATTCCGCTAATTTTGCGTCAACTGCTTCCAAGATTTCCGCCTTGAATGCGTCTGAATCAAATCCTTCTTCTTCCATTTCAACCGGTACAACTGCGGCAACTAAACCGCCCACCATTTCAAATGATGTTCCATCTTCCAAAACGAATGTTCCATCTTCCAATGATACTTCGCCTTCTTCTGTGATTTTCATCACGGCAATTCCTTCAGCCAATTCACCTTCCCAACGAACGATTGTTCCGTCTGCTAATACTCCATCCATAAATGATTGTTCTTCTTCGCTATTTGTCAACGCGTCGTTGAACGCCTGAAATGCTTGTTTTAATTTTGATACTTTCATTAAATATATTCTTTTAAAATTTTAGACATTGATTGATTTGCGTATGGTTTAACATCGAATAATCCTTCAATGCTGAACCCCTTGTATTCTCCTGATTCCTTGACCTTCTGCCAAACGTCATCGTTTTCTATTTTTGCGGCAATGAACCACGTCCCGTCCGCGATGTTTTCAAATCCCTTCGGTGGTTGTATTCCGATTGATGCATCAGTCACCCACGATTGAAATATAAAACCACCTTCAACCATTCTGCTTGAATCGTGATTTTCGTTAATTGCGTTTACTCGTTTGTCACGGAAGAATTGTTCAACAATCTTTCTGATTGTTTCCTTTCTGAAGATTGCGTGATACTCGCCGCGTTCCGCATCCATTCTGTAAATAGGCAAATCAGGAATCATTGCAGCACCAACGACAATGCGTTGTTCATCGTCCGCGATTCCAAATTTGTATTCCTTGTTGAATGCCTGATATTCGACACCGATTGCCGGTTGTTCAACCAAAGCAACCGCCGTAACGCCCGTTGCTTCACCATCCAATGTCAATTCAAAAATTGGTAAATCCATTTTCTAAATAAACCAACCCGAACCATTTTGTCAAATTTTGACCTTATGCACAAAAAAAGCCACCCCGTAAAGAATGGCTATTTAATTAGATTATGATATTTATTTATACCTCGACAACTTTTGGCAATCCGTGTTTTATGTTGTGCCTGATGTATGTGATTTCCGGGTCTCCGCTGACATAGCTATTCCACGCCTTAATCACTAACGCCAACAAGTATTCAGAGTCTAAACCAATTTTATTCTGCTTTGCCTTTGTTGCCGTTTTTCTAACGTATGCAACCGCGTTGCCTTCTTGTTTTGTAATGCCGCATAATTCTTTTATGAATTCTTCAATATAAGGATTCGAGAAATCGCCCTTTGTCAGGACGTAAGTATAAAATCCGATTTGTGTTGTTCCAAAAGTCTTAATCACTTGCTTTGTCCAATTCCTGACCGAAAAATTCACAAGTTCGGAAACCATTTGATGGTTTTCATCCATAAAACTCAAACCCCTTGCATTCGTTAGTGAATTGCGATGTGCGTCTCCTTTCTTACTCAATGCCTTTCTTTTGTTTTGGTAATTCACTAATGACTTAACCAATGCCGCCGCATTCGTCGAATTCTTGTATCCGTTAAATTTCAGAACATCAGAAAGTGAACGATTGATACCCGTGTCGATTGTGTCCATCACATCAGGGTCAACTCCCTTTATTAATGGAATCCAAAAACTGAAATTAGCTTCTATACACGCCAACAATCGATGTTGACCATCTTTCACAATTCCATTTTTGTCAATAATAATTGGTTCTCCGTTTTCCTTCCAATACCCGGCAATCATATCGTTGACATACCTTCGGAATGTTGTCTTTTTTACATTTCGATTTCCTTTGTTAGACTCTAATAAGTCCTTTGCGATTTTTGGCGTTAGGTAAATAACCTCTGCCGATAAATTTGTTCTTTTCATATCGTTTATTAAACTGATACAAAACTAAACAATTTTTGTTTAATAAAAAATCTATTCCGTTACCACCGCCCTATTGTATATCCCTGAAACACGTTCAGACGAATTTCGGATGTCGGTTTCCGTTACAAAAACTTTGATTTTTTGCTCCTGATTTTCCGTGCTGAACGTTGGAATGATTGGCGTAACATTTGCCGTTGGCGTTTGACCACCGCCGCCACCA
>Ga0208543_1000627_pt1 | contig 10743 bp, 20 predicted proteins | sample DEB08_DNA_14_FD_185497 | JGI IMG/M metagenome (GOLD analysis project Ga0208543, IMG submission 185497) | Aqueous microbial communities from the Delaware River and Bay under freshwater to marine salinity gradient to study organic matter... | ecosystem: Environmental > Aquatic > Marine > Coastal ...
TTCCAAGAAAGGTAAGTTTTACATTTCCAACACCAAAACTGTGCTTTATAATGATTACCGTTCATATTCTCTTAGTCCTTAAGATATTCCTTAAACCAATCTATAGTAATTGCCATCCCTTCTTCTAGTGGCATTAAAGACGGATCACTCATGCCCACATATTTTAGAGTAGATACATCTGCACTTACTATTGCGTTAGGTATCTCTCCAGGTCTCATTGGCAAATGAACAATTTTAGATTTAGATTCGCTAAGATCTACGATCAATTCTGCTACTTGATTAACTGTTTTATTTTTTTCAGGGCCAACCTCTACTGCCTCTGGAAAAACTTCTCCTTCCGCAGCTTTTTCTGTAGCTATGACCATAGCTTTTGCCACATCACCAACCCAACACATATCAGAGATTTGAGTGCCATCCCCATATATCTCTATATCCATGCCTGTAAGGGCTCTACAAACAAATGAGGGAGTAATTTTTCTAACCATAGAATCTCCCCATGGAGGAACTGGCCTTTGCCTAGGTCCGTAAGCATTCATAGCTCTAACTATATTAACTCTAGTGCCTCGTTCTTTATTGAACATTTGTATAAATCTTTCTATCATTGTTTTACTAATAGAGTATGTATTATTCATCCAATGATTACCAACACCTATATAGGTTCCTGGTTTATTATACTGAGAGGCCGCCTCTAGTATATTTAAGCCACCCACAAGGTTTGATTGAGCAGCAGGTCTTGGATTTTTTATAGTTTCCTGAGTGCCTAATACAGCGGCTAAATGAATAAATGCATCTACATGTGCCATTGCCTCTGTAACCGCTACATCGTCTCGTACATCACCCAATATTACAGGGCAAGGATAGTTATGTCTCCTATCATAATGATCAAAAATTACAGGGCTATGACCCCACTTTATAAGTTCTTCCACTGTGTGTAGCCCTATAAATCCGGCCCCACCCGTCACTAATACTTTCATCTTCTCTCTATTTCCTTTTTTCTATTTAAGTAAACTCTATTGTTGTGTTTTCTATTGCCTTTCCCGGTCCACATGTAAGAAGTATCTATAAAATCCCAATCCATATATGTTTTATCAAACTCAAATACTTTCATATTGTTTTTTAGTTTATTATATGAATCATATATAGCTATTTGATCCACATACCACTTTCTATTAGACTCTTTTATTTTCTTAATAACTTCTCTGATAAATAACTTAGCTATATCTGTATTACCTAACCATAATATACCTGCTGCCACTTTCATACCGTAAAATTTCTCATTCTCTCTTAAAAATAATCCAATATCATCCGATATTTGTGGTATAGGTTTATTAAAAAAACAATCTATATCTGTTATTAGAACCCCCTCTTCTCCTATAAACTCTTCTGCTATTAAAAATCTATTTATCGAGTAAAATACTCTGTCTTTATCACCAAATGTGTAGCTACAGTTGGGGATTTCTGAGTTTATTATATCTTCGGTAGGGTTTATAATATTTATGTGGGGGACATACCCACAAGATACCGCAGATTTATAAAAAGCTTTGTAATGTGTTTTATAGTACTCAGAATCACAGGAGGCTAAAACTTTCATAGTATTTCCTCCATATTTCTCCATGCCTCATGTTTCTCTCCCAAGGATTGTACCCAACTCCCCCAACAAAGTGTAAAATACTGATGTTATCCAACTTTGCAACTTTTGATATTCTAGCATTCCACTCTAGATCTAGTTTAGTAAAATTCCCCTTTAATGCCACCCCCATTAAACCTTGAACAACAAACTTAAACTTTATTCCAGATACTAGAAGCTCATCCACTACTTCGTTTAACTTTAGTTCATTCCACCTTTTGGGGTTAAACAACACAACACCGGCTTGTATAGCTTCTACTTTATCTAACTCTGGAAAGTCTGAGGGATTTTCTAGCTGATATGGTATGAAATTTCTGTTTGTTCCTGCTCCAGACCTGTGGTCGGCTGGAAGCATGGCCGCGCATGGAGTTTCATTTAGCTCTATATTAAATAGTCTTTCTAAATCTCTTAATATAATTATATCTGCGTCTAACCATAAAACTCTATCGTACTCGGATAAAATCTTAGGTATTAATAACCTGCTATACATAGAAGGAAGTTTTACCGGCCAGTTAGAGGATATAGGGGAGTCTATTGTTTCTTTATTATACATTATGTTAATGTTGCACTTTTCAAACTCTTTAAAATCTTCACTGCCACCGTGAGCAAATATAATAAATTCAGTATCATACCTATTATTAGACATAAAAGAAGAATATAGTGCTTTTACCCCTGGTATGTATTTCTTATCACAAGATGTTACTACTGCTGTTTTAATATGTTTCTCCAAAAGAATAGTTATAATACATAATATCTTTTCCGTATTTATTATACACAAGGTCTATTAAATTTTTATCAAAATAATTTATATAATTATTATCTCTTTTTGATTTGTTTTTATGTTCTATTATGGGCTGGGTTTTACAATCTGGTAATATGTCCGAAACTAAATATTTGAAATCTTCCTCTATTTTTTCTAGTCTTATTATTCTATCAACAAACTTTTGTCCTGTTGATAAGTGCGTATAAAAATGTTGGGGTGTTGAATGACCAGCCAGATGCTCTGGGCTATAAAAATCATATTTTTCCGTATTTAATAAGTAATCTCTAACACTAATACCATAATAATAACAAAAGGAAACCAACCTGTCCCAAGGATTTCTTACACTAGAGAAAATATAATACTCTCTTAGTTGTTTTTCGCTTACTGTATTCAACCAATCAAACACTCTATTCTTTAATATACTATCTTTTTGATCTTGGATATCAGAATCCAAAACGTATTCATTCCTAGATGGCCTATAGTATATATCTGGAAAATTATTTTTTAAAAAATTAAGGATACTGGTGCTGGCAGTTTTGGGGGTTTTCATGTATATTATTTTACCCTTTTCACTAAAGTGTATACAACTAGGGTATGGATTATTTAATAGATGCTCTTTTAAGCTCATAGAAAAGATTTAAACTGATTAGGGTCTCTTGGACCAGACCATTGTATTATTTTAGCATTATCTGGTATTCTTCTTTTTTTAATTATATTATCAGATCTTGCCTCATACAGTCCATAATCTGATCCTAATTTTTTTATTTTTAAATTATTTTTTAAAACTAAATAATTTAACCAAGATTGATCAGTTCCTGTAAAGTATTTTCTAGATTTTGTAAGGTTTTCTTTTGGGTTAGTATAAAAACTCTCCCAAATAAAGTTATACTTAGTGTTATCTATAATTGAGCAGTTTAGGTGATATCTTATTTTCTGTTTTGACTCTTTATGCTCAGGATTATTACTATAAAAACAACATAAATCTTCATCTAAGTGAAACAACTCTGAAAAATCACCATGAATAGTAGTGTCCAAGTCTAAAAGCATGAACTTTTCCGAAATACAGAAATCTTTAGAAAAAATAAATAACCTAGTGGTACATCCACCTATTTCTCTACAATGGTCCCAGAGAGGAATAACTGTTATTTCTTCAGATAGACCTTCAGGGTTGTCAGTAATGCAAATATACTCAAAAGGCTCTTTTAAGTTGTCTTTGATGCTATTAAAATGATTATTTACATAATTTGCATCATAGTCTATTCCAGATATTTTTCTAGGATCTCTTGATGGGAGCCAAGTATTTAAGTTTGTTTTCCATTTAAAGGTTACTATCTTATTCATTATGTTCTGCCACTATAGCTTCGTCCCTATACTGTTCCCACAACTCTACTAGATCAGTTCTGGGGTGTGGTCTGGGAGTTCCTTTAAACCAAGCAGGCTTCCAAGGCTGGGTAGGCATAGAAGTAAAGTGCAAATGCCATATATCATCTATGATTCTTCCCTCACCATCTAAACAATTCCATCTCGGGTCAAAGTGTATTGACTTCTTAACTATATTCCAATATATTGAGTTTCCATATTTTGGAGTTTTCTTTATTGTATCTACCGGAGCTAAAAGCTCTTTCATTTTAGCATTATCAAACACCATAACGCAAAGTCTGTTGTCTCTTGATGCAAACGGCTTTCCTTTCATATCAATATGGTATAGCTCAGAAATGTCTTTCAGGTTTAGCTGATCTACGTCCATATAGATGGCTCTGCCCTCAAAATTACAGTATTCCGGTACAGCCCACCTTAAGTTGGTAAAAGGAGTGGCCCATCCTGTGCAGTCAAATTTACCCATAAATCCATTTTCAAGATTTCTCATGAATATAACTTCAACGTCCTCAGAGCAATGTTTCTCCAGAGAATACTTTAGTGCTTTTTCTGCTGGAAGGTCGTCTGTGCCCTCCGAAGTTCCGACAAATACTCTTATCATGTTAATTCTTTTTCCAATGTTGATATTGTAAAATTCTTTAGTGCGGTATTTTCCGTGCAATTAACCACTAATTTAGCTATTTCTGGCTGCACAGTTTTATACTTTTGTAAAAAAGTTGTGTAAGGACTATTATTGTTCATTCCGACATGATCCCCAAAAAAGTGTGTTTTTTTATTTACATGCTTCATATTATATCCAAGTAGTATAAATTTATTGCACCCCATAAGAAATGCTATATTTAGCATCTGATACCCAGAGTTGCTGCCAAAATGTATTAGTTCCGGATTTATACTTAATCCCGGTGAGTGTTTTCCAGCTGTATGATTCAAATTATAGCTTTTAGAAGATACTTTGCATTGTGTCCATGACTCTAGTGTAGGAAATAACTTCCTAAACTCTGGTCCATTGGTTCTCCACCACCTAGTATCACAAGCATAATGGACATCCATAAAATCACATATTTTATATACATCATTGCAACCAAAAACTACGTGATTAGTTTTATGCTCTTTTACATACTCTACTACTTCCTCTGTTAAAGAAGGTCCAGTTGCCATGAGTATAGCTGGTCGGTTTCTATACTTTAGCGGTATACTCATCTGTTTCTAGCTACATTATTCTTCTTCTCGTAGGAACGCATAGCACCCAATCCAAGCATACCCATAAGCACGGGCATCATAATTTCTAAGTCTAGCATAGGTAGTTGCATTCCATTACCGAAAGCCATTAGTCCGAAGTTGGCAAAAGGTACGAGTAAAAAGTTAGAAGCCATACCTAGTCCACACACCCAACCAATAAATGGTCTCCACCCAGCAACAAACAAAGACTTGTGAGCAGCCTCTTGCTTATTTACTTCCATCTGCATCTTAATTTCTTCATGCATATGGTCTTCAGCCATTGTAGCAATATCGTGTGCTAACTGGTTTTTTAAATCTTTATCGGGTATAAACTTGTCAAGTAGTCCTGTTACTGGACCTATAAGGCTTCCTAATAAGCTCATTTTGTTTCCTCATATATCTGGTATATTATATCCCAGAACTTGCCAACTAAGGTGGCTAATACTATTCCCCATACTACTATTAGAAATAGTGTTGATACTATTGGGGAGGCTATTAAAAGAGCCAAAGTTACTAGTATTAACTTCCCTAGTTTAAGGAAGTAACCCTGCTCTATAGACTGTTCTACCACTCTCCTTAACCGCTGTGTTAATTTTTGTCCTGTTTTGTTCTTCATTTTTCCAGCTCACGTGTATCCATCCAGAAGAAGGGTCTCCCGGAGTATAAAATTCTAAAATTAATTGATCGAAGGAAAGGTTTTTACTAATCCAAGCGGCAACATCATAATTAGAGTGGCCCGGGCATTCTATATCAGCCGCTTGACCGTGACAATGCTGAGAAGTGGGAGAACCACCAATAGCTTTATTTAGATCTAGTGATCTATAGCCGCTGTTAATAACGACTGGACCGAAATAATCTCTTATTGGTTGCAGCACGTTTTTACACAGGCTTTCTAGTGATTCTACATCTAATGTGGTGGGAGAGTTATCAAGACCAAGCCGCAACGCGGCTTGGCTCTTGGTAAACTCCGCTAAACTAAAATTTTTGCTAAGTTTCATACTAACATAATTATGGTTGCGGGTGTTAATAAGATTAAAAGTGCTGTTAGCATAGTCGCTGACATTTCTCTAATCGCTTTCATTTTCAAGCAGTCTCCAATTTATCCTGCCCGATTGGAATAGTTTTTACTCCACTGTTTTTTGAGTGTTTAATATTCACTACTAACATGCCATCAGCCATATCTGCATCAGATATTTCTAAGTTACTATCCAACTTAAATTTCCTTTCAAAGCTCTTACCAGAAATCCCTTTGTGTACCCAAGCTGTTTCGTTGTCTACTTCTTTTTTCTGGCCAGAAATAGTTAGTGTGTTGGTATCCTGTTCAAAGCATATTGATACCTGTTCTTTATTCCAGCCTGGAACCGCTACTTGGATTTGGTAGCCTTCTTCTTGTTTTACTATATTGTAACGTGGATATTCAGTTGTGGTAGCCTTTAGTGGCCAATGATTGAGTCTGTCAAAACCAATAAATAATTTTTCTAGCTCTGCCATATTCATAGTTATTCTCCCTTTCAGTAAGTTTAACTTGCTCCTTTCGGTAGCTTTTATTTGTGAATCTCTTTCGAGGATTAAGAATCGCACGGTTAAACCGATACGATTTCAATGCATATTATACATCTAATATACCTTTCTTGTCAAGAACTTTTTTTCGTGACCTTTATAAAAATATTTCTTGACTTTTCAAGCCCCATGACGTATAATATGTAATACTAAATAAGGAGACTGTATGAAACATAATATAGAACTATATGGCGACCAGGTGGAAGACATAGTGTGGGGAGAGTTAGACGAAGCTCTAAGGGCCATGGAGGAAGCATTGAGATGCGTTGAGGGTGGAGATTCTTGTGGTGTCTATTCTTTTACTGATGAAGATCTTGAAAAGAAAGAGCTTAAAAAGACCATAAAGGCTTATAAGAGAGTAATTAGAGAATGGGAGATATCATAGAGTTTATTGCAAGAAGTGATGAGTTCAATACTCAAGAGCTGTTGGACTTCAAAGATCTGTGCGAGATACAACTAAAAGCATCTCGAGATTTTTCAGAACCTATCTTACAGTCATTAGCTTGGGTAAATAAACAACTAGAATATAATATGGCGGGGCAGATGAACCTGCCTTTTGAAGAAAACTTACTGGACTTAACTGATGAAAGTTACTTTAATAAGTAAAAGCGAGCCTTCTGAGGAATTGAGGAAGGCTGGAATAAGTAGTATGGGAGGAATGATCGCACACGCTGCGCGTGTTAGCAACCCTGCCAATCAATTCAATAACGAAACAGCACCAAAGCTGTTACAATACCTTATGAGAGAGCATCACTGGAGCCCATTTGAAATGGTATCTATGTGTTTAGAAATACAAACGACAAGAGATATTGCTAGACAAATAATTCGTCATCGCAGTTTTTCTTATCAGGAGTTTAGCCAAAGGTATGCAGAGGTAGAAGAGCCACCCGAGTTTAGAGAGGCTCGTGGACAAGATCCCAAGAATCGACAGAACTCTGTTAGATTGGAAGACGGCCCTATACATGAGGAATGGAGAGCAAAGCAAGACAATGCTTACTGGGCAGCACAAGTAGCGTACAAATGGGCCATAAATAATGGTATTGCAAAAGAACAGGCACGAGCAGTATTGCCCGAGGGTATGACTCCCTCAACAATTTATATGAATGGAACTATTCGTAGTTGGATTCATTATGCAGAACTCCGTGGAGGGCACGGAACACAACTAGAACACACACTAATAGCACAAGAGGTTTCAAAAATACTAGATGAGCACGTCTGGACTAAATGATTATCAAAAATTTGTAAAGAGCACTACTAGCCAAGAGTCAACGACTTGGCTATCCTACGAAAAAAGAGCAAAAAAATTATACATAGAAGAAGGACTAAATATTCCCTTACTGTCTACAGCGGCTATTGGTATGGGTAGCGAAGCTGGAGAGTTTCAAGAAATTGTAAAGAAGATTATTTTTCAAGGAAAAGAGTATAGCGAAGATACTAGATTTCATATGAAGAGAGAACTTGGGGATGTTCTATGGTATGTTGCCAATGCTGCGACTGCTCTAGGATATACATTAGATGAAATAGTAGAAGGCAATATTGCCAAGCTCGAATCTCGGTATCCTAATGGCTTTGAAGTTTACCGTAGCGAGAATAGAGAAGAGGGAGATTTATGAACGCACAACCGATTTTGGATGCCCTTAATAAAGGAGTAGTCCATATCTGGTTTACGAGTTTGAATAGTGGAAACGAATTGGACGGTCACTTTACATTGAAAGGTCGTAATGTAGGAAGAATAGATCCTACTAGCAGTAAGATACCTGCATTTGATGTGAGCAGAAACAAGTGGGAGGATATAGAAGTCCACACGATAAATCAGTGGGTTTCGGTCCAAGAAAACCCTTGACATATAAAGTCAAAGCCCGTATAATATACATATTGAATCAGAGGAGCATATTATGTGGAAGTTTGAACTTATAACTGGAGAATTTTTTACTTTGAGGTGTGTCGATTGGTGGCCAGCTATTGTTATGAAAAACTCTAGTCAGGTAGTATCGGCGGTAAAGATTGGTAGTTAAAGGAAGCATAAATTATAGTTTTAGTGGGCGGAGGAGACGTACTGTTAGCAGTAAAAAGAAAAAGGCGGTGTTCAAAGAACTCAAGCCTAAAAGTAGAAGCATAGAGCAGAGGTATCCCTCCGCCCCACTAACCCCTTACGTTGACCCCAAAAAGGTTGACAGAACACTAACTAAAACATATACTGTGGCTCCTGCATACAATAAAGGAGCTTACCAAGTAATTTCTCAAGATAACATTAAGGATATAGGCAAGTAATGGCACGAATTAGCAAAAAATTAGTAAACAATTGGGAACCAGGACCGCCCAAGAAGTCCTCCACTAGCGCTAACCCTAACATGGTTAAGACTTCTACTATGAACAAGAATAAGAAGCGGTCTTATAAGAAGTATCGAGGTCAGGGTCGATAATGAAGAAAATACACATTTTAGAGCAGTTTGAGCACTACTTAATCGGTCAAAAGTCTAGGCACTACACTAACTTTCGCTTGTTGGTGGAGAACCCTAGACCCATTCCAGAGCACACAGATTTTTTTGAGGCTATGGAGACAGAGCTGAAGCAGTTGGCTTATTACAATGAGTTAATTGCTGCTATTCCTTGGGAGTTGGAAGAATGAAACAAGACTGGGCAATAGCTGCGTTAGAGGAACGAGTTGAAAAACTAGAGGATATTGTTATCCATCTAGAAAATGAACTCAAACTAAGACCAAAGGTAGTTTTTACCGGAGAAGTTCCAGAACTAAACAATGAAGATCGTTAGTGTAGCGTTAATTGTAACGATTTTTGCTACAACAGGGGGCTACTTACAAGCCCCCACATCTAATACTCTATCCCCAGGAGACGAAGAACACTGCCTAGCTTTGAATATATACCACGAAGCTAGGGGAGAGGACTACTTATCTCAGCTTGCTGTAGCAGACGTTACAATGAATAGGGTCAAAAATAGTAAGTTTCCTAACTCGGTTTGCGAAGTTATAACTCAAGCATATACTAGAGTTAATTGGCGTGGAGATGTAGTACCAATTAAACACAAATGTCAGTTTAGTTGGTATTGTGATGGTGTCGGAGATAAACCATCTCCAGGAACCTCTTGGAATAACGCCCTAGCTATAGCTAAAGGCAATAAATACCGAGGAATTACTCAAGGGGCATTGTTCTACCACTCCAATAAAGTATTGCCTTTTTGGGCCGATAGCTTTATAAAGTTGGGAAGTATTGGAAACCATATATTTTACATACCACCAAGCGAAAAATAGTTCTTGACATACAAGGTATGTGGGCGTATAATATTGAAATTGAATTGGAGTTTTTTGTCTTTCTCCTCTACACCCCAACATCAAAAAAGCCAAAACAAAATAGAGGAAATCAAGCGGGGGTGAGAAGGCTTGATGGATAGGAGAGCGGGAGAGGGGCACCTATCAAACTTGGAGTTATAGTGAGTTATTTACACGAAGCAGAAATTATTGTCTATTCTATGTGGGAGGACGATATTTTTGATATAATAGAATCCGTAAGAAATGAACTTGCTATAAGCAAAGAATATGCGGAAGAGCTGGTATCAGGAATCCTTGAAGAAGGATCATTAGAGGAACTAGACTTTTCTTATGAGGAATAGAGCATCGCCTTAGTGCTAACTTGTCCCCTCATAAGGCGCACACGTTTGTCGGCGGCTTCGGAATGTGCCCGACATCCTAAACACTATTCCGAGAACGTAGCTGCGACCGTTCTAAATATGCAGGCGTTGGTCATCTGACAGACTAGACTTAAGCTGGTGTCAGAGGTAGTTTAGAGCCTTTCTACCTAGTGAGAGGCTCACCTACAAAGCACATTCTTAGAGTGTTTTTTGTAGGTAACTTGTAGACTTAAAGCAGTAAAATGCACTGGACGGGGCTTCGATGCCCCCATCTCCACCATAAGCTGGAGCATGAAGTATGCAGCCCAGCAATGTAGGTTAATTCTGAGGGCTGAAGTGAATACTAGGGTAACGACTAGTCAGCTTATGATGGGGATGTAAGGTTTCGACAGGGTAAAAATAGGCTTTAAAGAGAGATACCGAAACTACAAACGCCAATGATGACGTTTATTCACTAGCCGCATAGAGTTAGTCGGGGTCTTAGCCCGCCTTGTTACCAAAAGGGCTACCTACCTATATAGGTTATCCTCCAAGTGGAGCATAACAAGACATA
>Ga0208543_1000640_pt1 | contig 10599 bp, 16 predicted proteins | sample DEB08_DNA_14_FD_185497 | JGI IMG/M metagenome (GOLD analysis project Ga0208543, IMG submission 185497) | Aqueous microbial communities from the Delaware River and Bay under freshwater to marine salinity gradient to study organic matter... | ecosystem: Environmental > Aquatic > Marine > Coastal ...
GCATCAAGTTTATCTATTTTATCTATTAATCGTTGAAACTCAATGGTGTGTTCATTTCTAGTTAGATACTCTCTAGCTACTTCTTCTCGTGTTCTGTTAATTAAGATGTTCTGTCTTTGTAGTTCTGAAGCGTGAGTCTTGAGCGTATAAAAGATTGGTGCAAATACCAAACTAATTATTATGTTCCAAAACAACATTCCATCCATGATTAGCTCAGTTTATCCCACTCTTTCCCTTCAAACAAATTTGCTTCTGCTTCTCTACGTTTAACTAAACCGCCTAAGATAACACCGCCAGCTTTATTCCATCTTATTATTTGTTCTGGAACTCCGTCATAATTACCTTCATTTAGAACTTTAAGTAACGTAGAGTTCTTAAGGTTTGTAGGGCCTAAGTTATATACCCAACATACCAAAGCATCAAACTGACATTGTTCTAGTGGCACTTCTACAAGATCATTAATATAGCCTTCATACTCAATCATTTCTTCTTGTAGCATATACTCAGCTTCGTCTTGGTTTATTTTATCGCCTTCTTTAACGTCTTTTGTATGGCCAAAACCTATAGTCCAAACATTTACACTATCTTGATATGCTTCTAAGCGACAGCCTTCGTAAGATTTAATTAATGATATGCCTTCTTCGGATATTTGCATTGTTTCTTTACCCTCCCCGTACCAATTCCATCTACCGTTAGTCGTCACTTTTATGTGATGCACCAAAGTAAAAACTAATAATAGCTGATGCTAAACCACCCAGATATCCGAGCACCAAATTGACCAAAGCCTCTGAGTTCTGTTCGGGGGGCTGCAAAGTTATAAGAAAGATATAACCTAGAAAGCCACCTAATGTAGCAATACCTATAATTCTAGCAGTCCAATCTTTAGAAAATGTTGATCTAGCATTTTGTGTATCTTGTACTTCTAGTTTAAATACATCTACTTCTAGTTCTTTCATCTTAACCTCAAACTCAGCTTCAGCTTTCTTCAGCTCAAGCATTTGTTCAGGTGTAGCATTGTCTATGGCTTTTTGTATTTCTTTAGGTTCGTTCTTACAACCTAATACATCTGCAATCATATTTGCAGCCATACCACCCATAGGCCCGCCTAATGCTGTGCCTAGGGTTGGTGCTACTGATCCAACTAAATTTTTAAGTAGTGCTTTCATCTTTTTTGTTTTTCCTTTGTTGCAAAATAAACTTCCAAAAGGCAGCGGTTTGTTTACGCTTATCCTCTTGCGTTGCCTTTTTCTTAGGCATTACTTTTTCTTTTTATATACGGTTTTTCTTACTTTTCTTTTAGGTGGTCTACCTCTTTTACTTCCGTATGTTCCTATACCTCTAGGCATAATTACTCCTTATAGATTAAATGAATGATAATAATTTTAACTTATTTAAGACGATCCTTGTTTAATTTTTATTGTGCTAGAAGAACCGCCATTTACTTTAACGGTGTTTGTAACACCTGATTGTTCCAAAATAATAGTATAACTGCCAGAGTTATCAACATCTAATCGTAAAGAATTACCTACCATTCTTCTAAAAGATATGGCTTGTCCTTGCACCAAGGTTGTTATTTGTGTTTTTTTATCTTGACCTACCTCTGTTCCCGTAATGTTTACAGACGTAGCTGATTGATTTAGTTGATCTTCTTCTTGTGCAAAAGCTAAAGCATCTAACACACTTAGTAAATCTTCTAGGAAGTTTACATCTAAATAATCTATATCTAATTCTGTGAACTCTAATTCTGCTTCATTGTCTAAGAAATTTTCTGACAAGTAGTCAACTTCTAGTTCGTTAAAGTCTAAATAGTCTGCTGTGGTTTGTTGTTGAGTATCTTCTTGTAAATCTTCTCTAGGCTCTGGTGGGTTTACAATCAGCATATTGTCAATTAGGTCTAGCGTTATATCCAAGATAACAGGCTTGGTAGGTGCTTGTTCATACACACTTGCTACCGTAGATTGATAAGGCTGATTGAGAACTACCATTCCCATAGCAGTTTCTACTGTTATCTCACCGCTAGACGTACCATCAAGATTAGGTAATAAAATGACTAACGATCTACCAAGCTCATCTACAGTTATGGTGAAGTCTGTGCCTCTTATACCTATGGTTGCGCTATTGGTGCGTATCTTGATGTTTTTCTTTGGAACTTTATTAAGTTTGCCTGTAACAAAACGTGCAGTACCTTTGGCAAAGGTAAGAGCCATCTTGGAGTTGTCTGGGTTAGGGTCAAAGACAAACTCATCAATCAGCACTTGTGAGTTTTCTGTTAGTCTTATTTCGGTATCATCAATAAACGTAATACCCATACGACCATTTGCAGTCTCTACTTTGTCATAACTGAGTATGCCAAAGTCTAGTTCAGCTCCGTAGGGTTTGTCTCTTAGAACTTGTGCGTTGCCTCTGAGTTCAGATATAGAGCCTATATCAACAGACGAATGAAGTTGTTGCGTCTGACTGAGTAACGCAAACAGTACCGTTAGAGCCAACAGATGTAATCTTAAGCCAATCATTGTCTGACGTAGACTCCTGATCTATATTAAATGTTCTTGATCCACCTGTATGATCTAGGTAGAAGTAGCCACCCGCATAACCGTCACCGTCATAAGTAACTGTGTTGTCATTACCATCAATATCCATGTAGTTAGTAGCACCGTCTACATCTATTGATGCTGTAATACTGTTACCTCCACCTTGCACTATCCAATCTAAATCTAAGTTCGCTGCTAGTGCAGTCATAGCGTGATTGAGTGTCATGGTGTTTGTGTTTCCTGTAACCTGTACGTTTACATTAGAACCGTCTGCTCCAGTTGCGTTTGTTTCATCTGTAGACATATTAAAAGTATTGCTGTCGCCTATAAATGAGAAGTAACCTGTGTAGTTATCAGCCCATATATCACCAAGAAATTTATTTGAAGCACCTTTCTGTAATATATCTAGCGTCATAGTTGCACCATCTAGGTCTAACGGAGTCATATTAGAAGCACCAGCTGTAGCATCTGAACCACCAATAATATTACCGCTGCCCCCTACTTGTTCTATGTCTAGGTTAGACGTAGCACCAGATTGATCTATATATACCTCATTGTCGGCTGTATAAAGATTAAGCGAGACAAGAAGTAATAGTAGTTTTAATTTATTCATTCGGTTTCCAATACCCAGATTCGTAGCCTTCCTTGATTGTTTGCAAAACCGCAGTTTCAATCGCAGCTTGCAATGCAATATTTATAGACTCATTTTCTACTATACCGTTCTCAATTTCAACGAGTTCCGTATTGTTTGCATAAAATCTGAACACATCTGAAGAGATAGATGCGCTGAGAACAGTCTTTGTGACCAATACCTCTAATAATATTTTTCCTGTACTTACCGATACTGTGCGTAAAGATATGGTCACTGAGTCTTGTCTGTATTGTTTAGACATACCAATACCTAAATATCTAGCTCCAGCACCGCCTGACTTTATATTGGTTTCATAACCTACAACACCACCTTCCATTAACAAACCAGCAAACAATAACGGTTTTAGCTTTTGATCTTCTTCAAAGCTTTCTCTGGTTGTGCGTATGATTTGTCTTTCTTTGGTTAGATTGTCTAGTCCTGTGCGTTCTACTACATCAAATACGTTAGAGTGTTTGAGTGCTCTGATTAAATACGCATCGGGTGATTGTGTAATCGCTGTACTAAAACTAGCGTACTGACTGTTGCTTCTGCGTTGGCCTGTATTGTCCATGAAGGACTTAGGATAGACAGCAACTACAGGTTTGCGTACAGGCAGTTGTACTTCTGCAAGCTCCGTAATGATTAACGAACCCACCTCTGCGGGTTCTATGTTTCTTATAGGAGGTATTCCGTTATCTAGAGGAGGTATGATTAAGGCACAACTAGAAAGAAAAAGAACCGAGAGGTACAGTAATTTCTGTTGTGTTGCCTTCTTCATCTGTAATTATAAGCGTTACTTTGTCGTCTTCTACTCTGTATTCTATGGTGTTGCCTTCTAGCTCTAAAATGCCATTTGTCGATGCTGCATCACCAAATAAATTATCAACTAACTGTCTGCTAAGTTGTGCGTATATTCTACTCTCTAGGTTGCGTATAAACCTAGCTAATGTTGTGTTTTCGGCTTCACGTTCTAGTTCTTCTTGGTAAGCTTTGATCTCTTCTCGTATCGCTTCTTTTCTTGAGAACTCTTGGTTTTCTATAGTTAGATAGTGACTGGATGTACCGACACCTGAGAAGCTAGGGTTCTTAAATTGATGCACCATTTCATCGGTGCGTAAATCTACAGCTATAACTAACAATACAGCAGATAATCCAAAAACAACGAGCAGTTTATCGTACTTAGTCATCAGTCTTTCCTCTGATCTTCTCTGTCTGCTTTCGCTATTTTATTCATATCTATTAGGTTACTTTGCCCTAATAAAATCTTAATCATTGTGTCTTGGCGTATGATTTCGTTGTCTAGCGATCTAACTCTGTCTATAAGGGCAACCAAGATACCATGCTGTGAGTCTAGCTTAGTACCTAGTCTTTCTTCCATGTGGGAGATTAACTCAGCTTGCTTATCATCAAGTGTATCAAGCTTAGTTTCCATGCCATCGATGATACGGTTGATAAGTTTCCATATAAAGAAACCTAGACCGCCCGCAGCTGCTATGGGGAAGCCAACTTCGTTAATCAGTTGGACTGCCTGTTCCATAGATTATTTTCTTTTCTTTGCGGTCTTAGCTGCTTGTTTAAATGCTTTCTTGGTAGGAGCACCTTTTGTTCCAGGTCTTCTCATTCTTTCACCTGAACCTCCAGCGATTCTTTTGCGTTTAGCGTGTATGTTTTCGTACAGTCCTCTTTTTTTTGGCATTTTATTTATATAGCTTTAAAGATTCTTTAACTTTGTTGTAAATTTCGGGCTTTTTCTTTTTAACGTAGTAGCCAGCTATTACTGCTACAACTACGAGTGCGATTAATATATCCATAAGAAGATTATACTTAGATTTTTTTAACACTTCCACCTTCTGCGAGCTTGTCTTATCCTAGAGTTAGGATCGTTTCTAGTCTTTGCAGAACTACGTTTAAGTTGTCCGAGTGATCTAGCACAGTAAGACTTTCTTCTTTTATCTGCTTTGCTACCAGGCTTTACTTTTCCTGTTACAGCAGTTTGTAAATTAGAACCAGGATTAGCTCTATTATAACGCTCGACTCCTTTCTTAGTCATGCCAGCACCAGATTTAGTAGGTCTGTAGTTAGCACCTTTTCCTCTAGTGGTTCTTCGTATTGCTTTAGCCATTAGTGCACCGTTTTTTCTTCACAAAGAATGATTTCTGAATCTTCGTTTATCTCACCACCAAACATTAATATCATCATCTCAAAAGCTTGTTGTTTACTTTTAGCAAATACCTCTTTGCCTATGTAAACCATATCACCTTCTAAGACTTCAATATCATAAATTTTGTTGGGGCGCATTGTTAGTAAATAATCCTTGAGCTTGTTGTTTTGCATTTTGTCTGATCGATTCTCTATCTCTTTCCATGATGGAATTGATCTCTGCAATATTAACTTGTGCTCCATATTTTGCCAACAACTCAGCTGCTTTTAATCGTATTTGTGCCTCTTCTATGTCACGACTTCTATCGTCATCCATAATAATCTTCATACGATCTGTTTCCGCATCAATCATAGCCTTCTGAGCACTTACTTGTGCTTTCATAGCCTCTGCTTGTGCTAACATTTCAGCTGCATCTGGCTTCGGTGGCTCTTGTGGCATAGGTGGCATTGGCGGAACTTCGGTATTTATGAACGATTCTGGGTCTTTAAATCCAGCCATTTCGATCATTCTGCTCAAAGTATTAGAATATTGCTGTAAAGAGACAAGAGGGTTCTGAGGGCCTAATTGAGCCAATATTTGCTCTTGTTTTGTGGATAATTGCGCCAATATAGCAAACTTTTCTTCGTCTGAAGTCTTGCTAATCGCTACATTTACGATGATATCCTTGTTTGTATCCCAATATCTAGGGTCAACGGGTACGAATTTACCGTTCAATCTGAACATATCTTGAGCACTTTGGTGCTTAATTACTAGATTGTTGACCAATCCAAAGAGGTCTTTCATACCACCTTCGGCAAAATGCCTACAAATTAGCTCTATTCTTCCTTGTGCTCCCGACATGGTAGCGGAAACCGCTGCCTTGGTGCTTGATTGAAGAGCATCTGCGTTTAGACCAGCTGATGCTTTAGACACCCCTGTACGATTCTCTTTAGATTCATCGAGATAGCCCAGTACAGGAAACGCTTCCTTGCCGACAAACGGTACGCTAAAAGGTTGTACCATACCAGGAGCACGCACTCTAATCGGCTGTCCAATATCAGTATTCAATACATCGTCTATATTGACCTGACCCTCTACGACAGCCATGCGAGGGAAAATAGAATGTCCTAATGAGTCTAGCGTGTCTCGCATAATCTGAGACTTTGCTGCTTGAATCGGTTTTAAGTAGTCTGCTGGACATGAACCAATCGCTGTATGTGGTTCAGGATCAGGGCAGAACATGACAATCGGTAGATCATCCCATGCTTCTACGTTTAAAACGTGCAAGCCATCGCCAATCGTGCATACTCTAATTCTTTCGTCTATACCATCATCATCAAAATCGTAGAACAGATAGTGTTCTATGTATAAAACGTCTTTACCGCCCGCATCGTTCCTGTCGGGATATACCATGTTGTCAAAAGGATTACGAGCTTGTACTTCTTCATAAGCTTCTGGATCAACTGCACTACCGCCATAGCCAGCGTGTTCTTCTACTTCTTCTATGTCGTAACCCATAGCAACCAATTCAGATACGGATTTAATCATGCGGTGTGCAACGTAAGATGCGCTGTTTAAATCTCTAGCGTGTCTGGATATTAATATTTCTTCTGGGGGTACAGACTCTAAACATACTTGGCTTCTTTCTTTAACTCTGCGTATGGTTAGATCGTAACTGACGGGTAGTTCTTGTGTAACTTCTTCCTGTGTAAGTGGGTCAAGTGTTGTAATCGTTTCTTTCGTAATCTCTTCTTCGATAATCTCTACGTCAGGGTCAAGCACTAGGGCTTGGTAAGATTGGGGGTCTAGGTTGGAATACTCGTGCGTAGTTGCATCAAGTGAGTCATCCCAAAACACTTTGACAAACCCTGTCTTTCTAACGAGTGCATCTTTGAACGCATCGTATAACACTTTAAAGCCATTGTTCTTTTGTTGGATAACGTGGTTGATGTAATCCGTTTGCTGTTCGGCAAGCGCAATGTCTTCAGGCCCTTTAGGTATAAACTCAACCACCTTCTTAGTACCAAAGAAAGTACGCATGATGGAAGGCAACATAAAGAGTACGGTGTCTCTAACGTCAGTAGAGATAAACTCAGACTGTAATGTGCTTGTCGATTCTGGCTCATTGCCAAGATAGTATTCGGTGGACTCTGCTCTTTCTTCTCCAACTTGATAGATAAAATCACGAGCATCATCCATCTCTGATTTGATGACTCCCGTTAGATTGATTAAGTCCGTTTCTTCATTCAGTTGCATTTCGATTTCTGCTTCGATCTGCTTTGTGCTTTTCTTTGCCATAAATTATCCCACTCTAAATATTCTTGACTTTAAGGGTTTCTTGAAATTATAACCCATAAACGCTTGACTGCCACCAAAGGATGCAGCCGAGCTTGCCATCGTCAGAGCTAATGCGTCTGCCTTGTCTGGAGATTTTATACCTCTTTTACGCATTTCGTCTTTACTTTCTATTTTAATTTTTCCAGATGATGTATATTTGTATTGAGGCGCAGCGAGTTCCGAAGCAAGCTCGTCATTATTAGGAAGTCGGCAATCACGCTGCGCCAACCAATCCTTAACCGCAAACCAAAGCTCTGCTCGTAGGTTTAAATAATTCTTTTTCGTGCTCGGTGCTTCGGCTACATTCACACCACGCACAGGTAAATTCTGTTCTGCTAATCTATCCACGACTCCGCTACCCAAACCAATCACGTCAACCAATATTTCTTGTGGTTGCTCTATCGCAGTTGAGTCGTCATAACGATTTTTTATCGCACCGCATAACTGCATCAAGTCCATGGATTGAAAACTGATGATTTCTAAAACTGTATTTCCTTGTCGTATGCAAAGCGCAGAGTTGTCGCCACCGAATCTAGCTACGTCTAATCCCCAGATAATCGGTTCGCTTGCGGTGAGTGTAACTTCTCTGTCTATCGCTCCGTTGATAAGTTCCATAGGAATAACGGTATCGTCATCTGCCTTTGGAAACTCACCCATGACTTCTACCCTAGATACGGTAGAGTCTTCTCCGTACTGTTCTATCATTCGTTGGAACAGTTCTTTGTCTGTTCCCTCTACGTCACGAGAGTCTATCTGCTCCGACTTCCAAAAGGCACGTTTGGAGTGGAAGCTGTCGTAGAAAGGCCCTGTGTTTCTTCTGGGGTTGGAGAAGGTAAACCAGAAACGATTGGGGGTAGGCTCTGAGAAGAAACCTTCTGACACAGAGTAGATGGGTGCGGGTATACCTGAAGCCTCATCCATAATAAGGCACACACCGTAGCTGGAGTGAATACCAGCGAAGGCATCTGGGTTTTCTTCTGACCAGAGTTGCGCTTGTGCGTAGTAGTAGCCTGTGTCTATTTTTAAGTCTCTTATGAGTGCTTCTTCAAACCAAGCTGCGGGTTTGATGGTTGTTGCTGTCTTTTGAAACCAATGAGAGTGTATGGAGAGTGTGAGCCACTTACCGAGTTCCGCCCATGTTCTTGAGCGTAGCTGTTGCTCGGTGTTGGCAGTTACGATAACCGTTGAGCCAAGTCGGGTGGATAGCATCCATAAGATGATCCATGCGACTAAGGCGGATTTGCCGATTCCACGACCTGATGCAACTGCCAGTCTAAACATCTCTGGCATATCAATAGAGTTATTGCGTTGTATGTGTATTGAAATATCCCTCAAAATTTTTTCTTGCCACTTCCTTGGCCCGTCAAAGTGCTCAAGGGGGGTGTCCTTCTGTCCCCAAGGGAAGACAAAGCGTACAAAGTTTAAAGGATCATCTTTTATGTTGAGTGACCAGATGGAGGTCATTAGTTCTTTTTCTTCTTGTGGACTGTATTTCATTTTTTTATAAAAATTTTATTTCACACTATACGTTGACTGTGCCCCGCCGATATAAATTGATGGGGGGTATTGAATAAGTAAGTAAGCACTTACTATCATTAAAAGCCTTTATTTATGGGGTAACAGGTGAAGCGGTGAACAGTTGCGGAGAGGTGCAACACAGAGAAACCGCTTCTGTAACGCTGATTTTTTGTACCAGGGAGATTAGAGAAAATCATAGTTACACTCTGTTATTTATTGGTTTTTTTGTTGGTGGTTAGTTCCCTTTCTAGGAACTGATCCGAATTAGTTACCTCTTTTACTCTTTCGCCCTCAATTATCCTTCCTTGTGCTTCTTGTAACACACTGGAGAGATTTAATTGGTGATTTACTTCCTGGCGATCTGCCCAGTTGTCCGAATCGGCATTTTTTAAATAGAACTGGATGGCTTGAAACTCGCCATCATCTATTTTATCCATGAGCCGAGAAGTTGCCCTTTGCAATCCTTTAGCTTTTCCTCTCTGTAAAGCATCCGCAAATTCCGCTTTTCTTTTTTTGTTGCGATCAAACGTATCCCATGAAATGCCGAGATTACGACATATATCCATTGTTCCCATGTTCAAAGAGGCTAGATATTCCAAACGATCATAATCTATATTAATTGTCTTCCTTCCTCTCTTTTTAGGTGTTTTATGTTCCATAATTGAATTATTTTCTATCCCTTGCATCCCTTTATTCTAAAGCATTTCAAAGGGCTAATGGGTAATAAATTAACATAGAGAGTATAAAAAGGTATACATAATGTATTAATGGGTATATCATTACACAGTCATTTAATTAATAGAGGAGAAAAACATGACAGACAATATACAAAACTATAACAATCTAGTTGACAGAATGGATGCTTTTGAAGTGCCTATGACAGAAGTTGCAAGATTCAGCATTTGGTGCATAAGTGAAATTCTAAAAAAGCATGGCGAGTTTGAAAACTACTCACAAGAAATTAATGTTTTAATTAATGTTGTTGAGAAACACAACAAACTAAAAACTAGAGAGTTTAAAAAACTACAAAAACGCATCAAGCAAATTCAGGCTAACTGAAGAGGATTCTATTATCCGAAACGCCGTGAGGCGTCTTAGTCATAACAAATAGAGGAGAAAAATATGGACTATAAAAGAGAAGAAATAAAAGAATACTTTGACGATTTTATAAACGATCAAGATTCTGACTGGATAGAAGAAAACAAAGACGATCTACACTACCACGCTTTTAATACTGATTTTTATATTATAGGTAGATACAGAGCGAGAAAATGGTTAGGTGAAAATACTTTTGATGTGATAGCACATATTAAAGAATATGAAGAGCTTAACTTTGGCAAAGTGTCTACAGACTTTAGTGAACCCGAAAGAGTAGTCAATATGTATACCTACATCATAGGTGAAGAAATCGTTTCTGAATACATCAACAAGCTAGAAGAGGT
>Ga0208543_1000641_pt1 | contig 10591 bp, 8 predicted proteins | sample DEB08_DNA_14_FD_185497 | JGI IMG/M metagenome (GOLD analysis project Ga0208543, IMG submission 185497) | Aqueous microbial communities from the Delaware River and Bay under freshwater to marine salinity gradient to study organic matter... | ecosystem: Environmental > Aquatic > Marine > Coastal ...
TGTAGTTTGAACGCATTGCAAAGATCAGGCCGGTTGGACCAGTCATTGGCTGAACGCCTGCAATATCATATGCCATCAAGTTTGGCATTGAACGACGTACCAATGAAATCAGTACTGGGTCATAACCTGCTACCGGTGATGCACCGGCGCCTGAACCAAAACCACCTGTACCGGCTGCGTTTGTTGGCGCTTCTTGAAGTAGTGATGTCATATTAACTGACTGATCACCAGTTTCAGCTAAAGCTTTTTCTGTGTTTTCAAGAAGAGTAGCAGTAACTGCTTTTCTGTGCTCGTCTTGAATTGGTGCGAAAGATGAGTGCTCAAGAAGAGGACCCCACTTTTCAACAAGTGCTTTATTAGTAGATTGACTCATTTTTGTCTCTCCTTATTTTCTTTTGTTATCAACTGAGTTTATTTATAATTTTGTTTGTTTCACTAATGCGAATACTTATGATTTGGCGTCTAGAGCTTCAATTAAAGCCTGAACTGTAGAATATTGAGAAACTTGTTTTTTGGGCTGATCTTCTTCTAGCACAATTTCCTCTTCTTCTGCATTCTCATTTACGACGACTTTATCTTTCTTAAAGAATGATTCTCTAAGTGTGTTAAGATCGCCTTTATAAGATTCAAGATCTTCATCATCCAGTTTTTCAGACAGAGTTTTCAATCTCTCTTTTTGTGAGACAGTCAATCCTTCTGATACTTCATCAAATACTTTTGATGCTTTTAACGAATTAATTTCTTTACCAAGCTCAATATTAGTATTAATAGCTTCGTTTGCTTGAGTTTGTAATTCCGCCACTTGTTCTTCAAGTTGAGCAACTACATCAACAGTCTCTTCGTTAACCTCAATATTATGTTCAGTGAATAGCTCTTTAAGTCCATCCATCAGGGACTCTGCCATTTCAACTTTAATGCCTGTTTCAATAGCAAGTTCATTTTCTGTCATCCATTCTTGGACAACATAATCAAGATAAGAGTCTAGGTTTTCAATGATACCATTAATACCTTCTTCGACTGCTTCTTGTAATTGTCTATCGCTATCTTCTTCAAGCTTAGCAACAGCTTCTTCAACCCGTGCCTTTGTAGCTTCATTTACGGCAGCTTCAAATACTAAAGTTACTTTAGATTTGAAGTCTTCTGATAGATCCATACCATCGAACATTTGTGAAATGGATTCTTCTACAGAAATAATTTCTTCTTCAATTACTTCTACTTCTTCAGTTGTTTCTTCAGACTCGCCCATTGCTTTATCTGCTTTACGGGATGGAGCCTTTGTATCGGCTTTACCTTGCGGAGTTTTTACCATATCCTCGATATTATCTGCTTTTGGGTCTGCTTTTGCTTTAACGTCGGCTTTCTTTTTCTTGATTTCGCCACCTTCTCCGGGGACTGCATCAGGAACAGTAGAAATACCGTCGTCTGCAACGAATTTTTCATCTAATTCTGACATATTACTCTCCTTTTAATTTGGATTCGTGTTTCATATCCATTTATTTATAAAAATTAATTTCTTAATGAAGATATAAACTTTTCAAATAATTTCGTGGCATGAGATTCATCAATAACTCTCACGGTACGTTTATAAGTTTGTTTTACTTCTTTAACGATTTCTTCTATTGCCTGTTCTGCAACCTGAGGTCTCCATGTACCTGAAGCAATATCATAAAAGTATTCTGTGTTTTCCATAATTCCATTTACAAAGCAGTCTGGACCTGAAGGATCTGTCACAATATCAACTGTTGCTAAATGGAAATCATCTTGCACTTCCATGACGCCATCTTTTCTTGGTTTTACAGACCCTAGGCCGCGTGTTGAAACTCCACATTTCACGCCTTCGTCAATAAAAGTTTTTACAATTTCTCCCATTGGCGTACTAAGGATTTTTGCTTTTCCGATAAAGTTTGATCCATCACGTTTCATTTCAGTAATTAAATGTGAAACGCGTTCGCCGTTGATTTGAGGACCATTTGGATGACCAAGCTCACCAAGAGCTCTTTTTGTTTCAACAAAATTCTTATTGTAACGTTGCATTTCTTTATCTAAAATGTTACTCGGATATGAACGCCCATTACGATTTTGAATATCGCCTTGCATAAAGATACCTTCAATGAAGTAATTTTTCTTACCATCTTCGGTTGATTCAGTAACGACCGAACAGTCTTCGTTAAATATTTCGGTAATTAACTTCATAAGATAAACTCCTGTTTTTACATTTGTTTTATATTTATAATTATTAATGTCTGTAAGCTATTGGGGTTGCTATCAATGTTGTTGAACCTGCTACAGTATCGGTCGCGGCTTTTTCAATAATTTCAGAAGTTCCTGCACCCATAGTAAATCCACCGTTTACAGTACCTGAAATGGTTACATTTGAAGCAGAAGCTGCATAAAGCCTTACTAACGTTGAATCTGATACTGTGTTTGCTGTCGTAAAGCTAACAGAGTTTCCTAATACTTTTAAAATCATTACATTGCTTCCTTTGCAAATTCTAAGATTTCTGCAAATCCTTTTTTATCTTTCATAGCAATCGTTTCCATTTTTTTACGATTAGTAGAAGTTAATTTTTTAAGCATTTTATTTAATATGTCAGAGTCTTCTTTACTTAAAATCATAGATTGATTATTTTTAAATTTAATAATGCCAGGCTTAAACGCTTCATCAATTTGCTCAACTTCCTCATTCGCTACAATCTTATCCTGACCTTTATCGTCGTACTGTTTATTTTTTATTGATTTATAAACAGTACGAGTTTTGCCATCAGGTCCTGTCATATTGATTGGTTTTTTAATTGCGGATAAAGTGGTTTCGTCAACTTGTTCGTCCCAAGGTGCTTTCTTTAAAGTTACAGCTTTTTTACCTTTTTCAGATGTAGCAGACGCTTTTGAAAGTTCTTTTGCTAATGCTGCCTTTTGGCTTTCGAAAAGCCAAATTTGGCTTTCGTCTAATTCTACTTCTTCACCCATAGCCATTACTTCAGCTGTTGCATAACTGTAAAGAGTTTGCATTTCCTTTGCAACACCAGCTAATTTGTTTTGAAACCACTCTTCAGGATCTTGTGTAGACTGAACGTAACGCGCAATACCCATTATATTGTGAGACATAGAACGCAATGCATTCATCATCATTGGCTTTTCTTCCATAGGATTTTCTGACAATTCTACAGATTCTTTCATAGAATTTTTATATAAATTTACTGCCTGAGCATACTTTGGATTCTTCATCATACGCTTTGATTCAGCATCATCTGGATTTTGATGAATCATACGTACCGTTGGTTCATCCAACTTATGTGTTTTCATGTGTTTCTTATATGTATCAAACTTTTTAGGATCTACATTTCCACCAAATCTATTTCTCATTGGTGTCATACTACGAGAAATCTCATCGATTTGCTCTACAGATTCTTTAAATGAATTAGCTTTCTGAGATGCATCATGTGCTGCTCGGCTAGATACGGTAGATGCTACACCAGTACCACCACTCTTTTCACGTTTAGAATGAAGTCTATAAAAATAGTCAGCTGCTTTTTGATGTGCTTTTGAAGCAGCTGTATGAAGATCGGCTGTTTCAAAGTTACGTGCTTTTTCGTGCTTTTCAGCCTCCATGTCATGATGGCGCGCTGCTTCTACATGTGCTTCTCCACGATCAAAAGGGTGCCCCTTACCATATCCTGATCGTTCATAACTGCCTTCATTTACAACTTCTTCATTACGCAAATTAGCAAAGGTTCTTCTCACTGCTAACATATCGCGCATGGTTTGGCCTTTTTTCCTTTTAGCCATTGTTCTAAGTTCAGGACGGTGATCTGCTCTATTGCCATCTTTATCTTTTCCTCGAAGAATCTTGGCTGCCGCTGAACTTGCTGCTTTATCATAACTTGCTCTGTTTTTGGCATCGTAGCTTTGCATCGCTTTTGGAGTATCAAGGATTTCATCAATTTTTACAGACTCACTTGTTGTGCTTGGTTCAATCATATTATCACAGCAAGAACACTTTTTACCAATTTCACCTACATCATGTTTACCGCCGCAGTGATCACAATCAGAACCGCATCCACAGGTTGCAGACAGTTCTTCTTCAAGCCCCTCTAGTTCTGCGGATTCTTCTACAGAGGCTTCAGTCTTTTTTGATAATGACTTTGAAATTGCTTTTGATACTGCTTGGCGACGCTTGTGTAAATATTCATCAGAAGAATCAACGTCACCGTCATTATCAATATCTTGATCTTTACGATCTTTGTGCTTACCTTTTAACTCGTCTTTATTTACAGGGTCCGTTGCCTCATCAACATTGCGCGGCATTTTAAATTGTTTATCTTTTTCGATATAAGACGGATCATATGCTGCTTCGTCTTCGCCTTTCTTACGATCTGCAATACGAGCCGACGATCCAATTCCTTTAACTTCACCAGTGAATTGATGATCTAGTGCAACAGGATGACCTATTTTCGTAACAACATGCGCTGCTTTAAATCTTTGTTCGTCGCCTGATCTTGGCTCTGCGACTTCAGAAATAATTTGTGAAAACTTTTTCATATCTGGTTTTCCTTTTAATATTTTTTTCTATTTATTTATAACTTTTAATGATTCTTAAGCTTGTTCAGCGCTATCCGGCTCTTGCGGTTGTTGATTGTTATCTGGTTTCTGTTCAATTTGTCCAAATCCCATTTCTTCATCATACATCCCTGCGGCACGTTCGGCTTTCATCTGTTTTTCCATTTCACGAAGTTCGTCATCATTCATAAATAATACATTCTTAACAACCCACTCTCGTGAGTAATATTTTCCTACTTGCTCTTCCATATCTCTTAACATTGTTATTTTTTCACGAAGAATTTCAGTTTGTTTTAATTCCTCAAAATAATTGTCTTTCATAAAATCATAGCGCAATTTATTTTTAATTTCATTAAATTCATTAGGATCTACTATACCCTTTAAAATTAATTGTTTTTCAAGTAAAATATCAAATAATGCGGAGAATCTATTTCTTTGTCTACGAATAAATTTACTAAATTTAAGTTCGTCTCGAGTCATTTCTGACACACGGCCAAAGCTATACATATTTTCTGGCTCTAACCGAGATACTGGAACTTTCAAAGATTTATATAATTTTCGTTGAAAGTATTGTAGGTTTTCATCATTTGTAAGGGCGGCTGAATTTCCACCTGCAAGAATATCAACTTCTGTAGATCTTTCACCGCCGCGGCGCGGGAACCAAAAGTCTTCAGTCATTGTCATGAACTTACGACCGTCTGTAATATCGCCACTGTCAGAATCATACTGAAGCTTGTTTTTATGGCGTGTCATCATATCGTGTAGATATTGCTCAGCTTTTGCTTTTGGTAATTGACCAACGTCAATATAGAAAATTCTTCTTTCAGGAGCTCTTGTAATAGTATAAATGACTGTTGCATCTTCAAGCATCCTTAATTGATTTAAAGGTTTAATTGAAGGATGTAAATAAGAAAGAACGAGTGAATTAGTTTCGTTCATTAAGCCTGAAGTAATTCTTGCAATAGAATCTTTTGCTATGCGATAACCTTGCACAGTTTGACCTGTGCTAGCATTAGCAGCGCTTTTAGAACCAAACCCAGAATCAGAATACAAATAATATTCTTTTTTCACTTTCTTTAACGGAATTCCTGAATGAGGATCTTTTTTCTTTTCATCCATTTCTTTAATGAGACGTAATTTCCGTGGATCAATATATCTTACTTCTTTAATGCCGTCTTTTAAATTTTCATTATCTATAATAATGTGATAATTAAGGCGGCCATCAACATAGAATTTTTGAAATATATCGTATCCATAATTAGAAAAATCAAGTAAACGAAGTATTTCATCAAATTCTTCGGTTATTCTATCTTTAACTTTATCTGGAAGTTCAGTATCGTCTAATACTATTTCAACTACGTTTTCGTGTGAATCAATATTAATTGCTTCATTTATTACTTCATCTACAGCTTGAGCTATTTCAGGCTGCATCAAAAGGCTACGATACTTAGTTACAAGTTCGCCTTCTGTTTTTGCATCACCTTCCATATTGATGGCAATACCATAGGAACCGCCAAGTGAGTTACCTATGGTAATAGCGCCTTCGTCGTTAGACGGTTCTACAAAAGATACAGGCTTTTCTTCTTCTGCACCACCGATCTCTCTTTTTATCTCAAAGCCAAAAATTCTCATTCAATTAATCATCCTATAAATTAAGTTGTAGAAATGCCAGTTGCGCCTTCAACTCTCCATAGATCATATTGGAACGTAACTCCAAATTCTTCAATAACATCTGACTGATCCCATCCTACTGGAATAGCATCAACAGTAACTGGATATAAACCTTCAAACACATATGTTCTTAAGGCGGTACCGTCTTTGCCGTATTGTGTAATAATCGCATTTGATTTATAATCTTGAGGCAAAGTTCTTATATTTGAATCATGGCTGTTAATAGAGTTTGACCATGCTTCCATAGCATTACGGATTAAGAAATCCTCATCGTTAATGATAGTTACAGGCCAATCATCAAATACTCTATCACCTGCATATTTTACTGTACGACCAAAATATGGAACCTGATATGATCCTAAAGTGGACGATGGTAGAGCCGCGGCCTTTATCATGAAAGGTAATTTAAAATCCGCTATCGGCTCTACTGGGTTTGTAATTTGTACTTGGAAGAGGGAAGGACGTGCTCCGCCCCCTGTAAGTTGAGATTTAAACTCGTTGATATTAAAAGCCATTTTTTATACTACTCCTTTTTAGTTTATTTATTAGAGTGGCTGACCAACGATTTCATCAAATTCTACTCCGGATCTTGTTGCCACAAAAGTAAGTTCGATAATGTTGATAGAACGGGCAGGTTTGATGAATATGTTGCCTTTAAAGATATTTCTATCTACCACATCAGGAGTATTTACTGTTGCGTCTGATACAACCCTGAAGTCGATAATTCCTCGTCTTCCTTGTATGTCTCTAAGGAGTGGCTCAACCAAATTTTTGAATTGTGTTTGTGTAAATTCGTCATTAAAATCAAACAAGAACGAGGCCGCAATCGTTGCAATTGCTTTCTCTACCGTTATGAACAGGCGGCGAACATTAATACGTGTGAACGCGCTTCCTGTTGCTGTGCCTAACGCAGTTTTGTCTCCAAATAATAATACACCTTGACCAACTTGAGAAATAACAGGGTTAATATCTTTTCCGTATAATTGATCTCTTTGTGATTTATTTGGATTAAATGCTAATTTAATTACGTTTTTAACTACACCACGTTTATAACCAGCTGGTGATTCATATGGTTCAACTCTTGCTGCCAATCCTGCCATATCTCCATTTAACGGAATCCAACGATACGCATCATTATACTTATCATAACGATACTTATATCCACTATCAATGAAGAGATATGATGAAGAAGTACAACTATTTCTAAATGCAATTGCATTAGTCATTTTTGCTTCTGGATTTGACGGTGTAACAACATTAGCATAAGTTGGTGAACTATATACAACGCAATCTTTACGTGATTCTGCAATGTTTTGCGTTAAATAATTTGTAAGATTTGCTGAAGATTTGCCTGTTATAATAGCCGAAACATCAACGGCATTAGAATCTTTATATAAATCATATCCTAATGCAACCTTTCCGAAAGCAATAGCGCTTTCACCATCACCATCACCACCGCCGGACAAAGTTTCGTAAATGCTTGATGTGAAGGTTCCAAGCAATGCATTTGATGGAGTACGATCACCTTCTGCATCAGTTCCAATTGCTTTAACCCACGATGAGTTATTTGTTAATATATCCACATAATAATTTGTAGAACCGTCTGCGGTTTTAGCTGAAGGTGATACAGAAACGTTGTCATAAACTTCAAGAACAGTACCTGCTGTACCAGTAATATCCCCTACACTATCAATCACAGCAATATGAACACGAGTATTATCAGTAGGAGCACCTTGTACTTCTTTTGCATAACCCCATTTTGACTTAAAGCTTATAAGTGCTGTATTTGACTCTGCTGTAGTATATCTATTTTTAAAAGTAATATCATATGAATATGGTGATGTGTTAGATCCATTATCAGTAAATGATGCAACAACCATATCTTGATAACCAACGCTATCGTTACCAACAGTTAGAATATCTCCGTCCTGAAGCGCAGTGGTTATTTCGCTTACAATGCTGATAGATACAGTATTTGCATTAAAAGCAAAAGATCCTGCCGAGGCTTCTCCTACACCAGCAATGCTATTTTCAAAAGAACTTGAAGAAGCGGCTACTACCTGTATACTGTTGCCTAAAGCTCCTTGATGTTTTGCTGAAAAATATGAACCTACTGCAGTTGCTGCACTATCAGAAACAACGCGCGTTACATATAATGAACTTGTGTATGATAAGAAATCTGCTGCACTAAAGAACGTTTCATGGTTTTGCCACGAAGTATTTGCATAAGGCTTTCCAAAGCGTGATACAAGTTCGTCTTCAGAAGAGATTAAAATTCTTTCGTTAGTTGGACCCCAGCGAAATACTCCAGCAATCGCTGCAGGAGGAGTCGCTACCGCCGGTATTACTGCTGATGCATCCACTTCCCTAACGATAACGGATGGGCTTACAGAAAAAACCATATTTTTCTCCTTTATGTAAGATTATTTTAAACTTTTTTCAGTTGTTTCTTCTTTATTTATAATAACACGAATTTACAATAACCACCTATCACCGCCATCATCTATCTGCCAACCAGCTTTATATTTAGAATCATCAATCTCTCCAGTATTTATAAACCCAAATGGGAGTAAATCATCGTCTATTTGTTCTTCTGTTTTTTGCCTTAACTTACTTAAAGTATTTATGTCGGTAATTTCTTTAAAATAACTTTGACTTGTAAGCCATGCAAAAACAACTAAATTCATAACTAAATCATCGTGTGATCCAGGTTCAGCTTCATATGATGAACCTTTTTTTGAAAATCGTGAAAGTTCTTGTATTGTTTCAAAATCGTTTATAATAAGTTGTTGTTGCTCTATTAACATTTTAAGCATAGAACAACCCACTGATTTTACTGCTTTAGTTGTTCGTACTCCTGTATCTGATATTTTTCCAAATCCATTTGAAATTCGTTTACCGTTACGCCCAGCACTCTCAGTATAAAGCATTCCTTCATAACCAAAATCCATTACAAGTGTATCAGATACTTGTGAACCTATATCATTAATTTCTATCAATACTAATGCTTCATTATATGATGTTGCAACTCTGTATATAATAGATGCAAAATCTATTGGAGATATAAAATTATCTCTAAATGTACACACTTGTTTATAAGGCATAGATGTTATATCTATCACATTGAAAGTTGAATAGTCTAAACCTTTACCTCTTGATACGTCTACAGTCATTGAATACACATGATCTTTTTCAGGTTTTTCATATTGACATATGCCATCTTTTGAATATAATGGATTTGAATAAGCAAGCTGTTTTAAAGCAGCACCTGATATAAGAGTCCCTGAACTACCTAAAAATTGGCATTCGTATTCTTGTGCAAATTTTTCTTCATCATAATCTAAAGCTTCAAGGGTTTCTCTTTTCCATTTCTCGTCTCTAGTTGGTACATCATTCCACATAACTTCAATATATTCATAACCGTTTGTGCCTTCTTTTGCTCCTTTACAAGTTTTCCAAAAATGATTTAAACCATTTGGAGTTGAAGTCATCAAAAGCTTTGTGCTTTCTCCTGATGAAATTGTTGGATAAACTGATGCAAAAAATTCATCGTACCCTTCAATAAATGCAACCTCATCAAGATATAGAAATGAAATAGACTTACCGCGAATTGCCGAAGACGTTGTAGTGCCAGCAAGAACTTGACACCCATTTTCAAGAGCAATATTACCTTTATTCCATTCTTCTATACCTTGCTGTAACCATTTAGGTAAAGCTTCATATGCAAGTTTAACTCTAGCCATAACCTCACGAGCTGCATCACCTTTATTTGCAAGAATAGCAACTGTTTTAAATTCGTTAAACAAAATATAATGTAAAATAATAGCAGTTGCCGTTGTCGTTTTTCCTGACTGACGAGCTGTTAGGACCGCCACTCTACGATTATTTGTAATTTTATGAGTTATTTCTTCTTGATAGTCATACATTTCAAAAGGAATAAGACCTTTATCAACATGAACAATTTTAATGTATTTTTTAGCAAAATAAATTGGATCTTCAGAACACTTTAGGTATTCCTTAATAAGATCAGGAGTCCACTCTATTTGTTCTCCGATCTTTTTAAGATGAGAATTTCCTAAATATCCATCACCCATCTTTTTCACCTTTAATCATTTTAAGAAGATCTGCCGTTGAGACAATAAGATTATTATTTGTGACATTACTTTGAGCGGCTTCTTTAGGACCATTAATTTCTTCTATTGCATATTTCTTTTTCGTGGACATTTCAACAAAATCTTTATTGGCATCAAGAAGAGTTTTCATCACAGTAGCCGCAACTTCAAATGCGCGTGGAGACTCGGATTGTTTTGCCAATTCAATCATTTCTTTTAATGCGTCATCTCCTTGTTCTATAATGTTTTTA
>Ga0208543_1000649_pt1 | contig 10522 bp, 6 predicted proteins | sample DEB08_DNA_14_FD_185497 | JGI IMG/M metagenome (GOLD analysis project Ga0208543, IMG submission 185497) | Aqueous microbial communities from the Delaware River and Bay under freshwater to marine salinity gradient to study organic matter... | ecosystem: Environmental > Aquatic > Marine > Coastal ...
CTTGGAAAGTCCATGACCACCACCACCAATCCTCTTCTTAAAGCCAGGCTTGAGGCGATCTTGCCCGCGTTGATCGAGTTGCGACGCCATCTGCATTCCCATCCGGAACTGAGTGGGGAAGAGCACCAGACCGCGGCCTTGATTTCTGGGGAGTTGCGTCAGTGCGGCTGGCGTGTGCGAGAAGGGGTGGGGCGCACCGGGGTGATGGCGGAACTGGGGCCTCAAAGTGGGCCCCAGTTGGGTTTGCGCGTGGATATGGACGCGTTACCCGTAGAGGAGCGCACGGGTTTGGCCTATGCCTCCTTGCGGCAGGGAGTCATGCACGCCTGCGGTCATGACATTCACAGCTGTATTGGACTGGGGGTTGCGCGTTTGTTGGCGCAGGAGTCGTCCTTGCCCGTGGGGATGCGCCTGTTGTTTCAGCCTGCTGAGGAGCTTGCCCAAGGGGCCCGCTGGATGCGCGCTGACGGCGCCACTGATGGGCTCAACGCCCTGTTTGGCGTGCATGTGTTCCCCTCATTGCCGGTGGGCACGATCGGTGTACGCAGCGGCAGCCTGACGGCTGCTGCGGGAGAACTGGAAATCGAGGTGATCGGTGAAGGCGGCCATGGCGCGCGGCCCCATCAATCAGTCGATGCGATTTGGATCGCAGCCCGGGTGGTGTCGGGATTGCAGGAGGCGATCAGTCGTCGCTTGGATGCCCTGCATCCGGTGGTGGTGAGCTTTGGAAAAATCGAGGGGGGCAAAGCCTTCAACGTGATCGCTGATCGGGTCACGCTCCTCGGCACGGTTCGCTGCCTCTGCGCAGACCTCCATGAACGCTTACCAGCTTGGATTGAGGAGACGGTGCAAGCCATTTGCGGGAGCTTTGGTGCCAGCGCCCGGGTTCGCTATCGCTGCATTGCACCCCCGGTTCGTAACGATCCCGCCCTCACTGCCTTGCTCGAGCGCAGTGCCGTTGAGCAATTGGGGGCAGATCAAGTGCAACGCCTTGAGCAGCCTTCTCTTGGCGCCGAGGATTTTGCCGAACTGTTGCAGGATGTCCCCGGCAGCATGTTTCGCCTGGGGGTGGCGGGTCCTGATGGATGTGCAGCGCTCCACAACGGCCATTTCAATCCTGAGGAAGGGGCCCTGGGCGTGGGTGTGCAGGTGTTAACCGCTGCGATGTTGGCCTGGACTCCCACACCATGAGCCGTCAATCCAGGACAAGGATCCACATCGTGTTGTCTCTGGCGGCACCGCTGATGGTGCTGCTTGGCGTGTCGGCAATGCTGCAGCGAGAGGGGCCCGACAGCTGGCAAGCACTTCCTGCCATCCTTGTGGGATCTGGTTTGGTGATCCATGCCGTGGTGGGCCGTCGTCAGCGCCGCCATCAGTTGTTGATCGCCTTGCGCACCACCCGTTCTCAGGAGGATTGAGATGGCCAGTAGCACCCCTGAACAGACCGCACCTAACCCTGAGGAGCTGCGCGTAGCGATCGCGTCGGGTGACCCAGTGCAAGCGATGCCAGCCCTCGCGAAATTGCGAGCGCTGCCCGATTCAGACAACGACAGTGTTGTGATCCCCCTGCTGATTTTGGGGAGTGAGCAACAGGCATTTTTAGTGCGCTCCCTGAGCTGCAGCGGCCTGGGTTACCGGCGCAATGAGCAGGGCTGGGAGGTGCTGACGCGTCTGGTCTCGACAGACGAAGATCCCAATGTGCGCGCTGAAGCGGCGAATGCCTTGGCGAGCTACGGGGTGGAGCGATCCTGGCCCCTGTTGCGCGACAGCTTCGCGAAGGATGGCGCTTGGCTGGTGCGTTGCAGCATTCTCTCCGCTCTCGCTGAGCAACCTGGAATCAACCCGTCTTGGCTGCTGGATCTCGGCAGGCAAGCGATCGCAGACGCCGACGGAACTGTGCGGGTGAGTGGTGCGGAAATCTTGGCCCGGGTGGTGCGTGAGCAGGGCGGAGATGCCCATGGATCTGAAGCAAGGGGGCTGCTTCAGCCGTTGCAGCAGGACGCGGATCACCGTGTAGTGGCTGCTGCCCTGAATGGTTTGCAGCCCTGAAAGCAGAAGTGCACCAGACCTGAAAAGCGTTGCTAGCTTTCAAAGACCACTAGGGGTGCCCTGTCTTTCCTTGCGATCGTTGGGGCTGAGATCACACCCTCTGAACTTGATCCGGGTCATGCCGGCGCAGGGAAGTGAACGATGTGATCTTCGGCTGTTTGGTCGGCTCCTGGCAATCCCGCTGCTGCCAAGGACATGCGTACTGAATGGGTTTCCGCTCGCAAGGGCCAGGCCAATGTGTCTCAGATGCATTACGCCCGTAAGGGTGTGGTGACGGAGGAAATGGCCTATGTGGCCACGATCGAGAACCTTCCGGAATCCCTCGTGATGGAAGAGGTGGCGCGCGGTCGGATGATCATTCCCGCCAATGTCAATCACACCAATTTGGAGCCGATGGCGATCGGCATCGCCAGCAAGTGCAAGGTGAACGCCAACATTGGTGCGTCTCCCAATGCGTCGGATGCAGCGGAGGAGGTGAACAAGCTGAAGTTGGCTGTGAAATATGGCGCCGACACCGTGATGGATCTGTCCACTGGCGGCGTGAACCTGGATGAAGTGCGGACGGCAATTATTGGCGCCTCATCCGTTCCGATTGGCACGGTGCCTGTGTATCAGGCCTTGGAAAGTGTGCACGGCTCGATCGAGAAACTCGATGAAGATGACTTCCTGCACATCATCGAAAAGCATTGCCAACAGGGCGTTGATTACCAGACGATTCATGCTGGCCTGTTGATTGAACATCTCCCCAAAGTGAAGGGACGTCTCACCGGAATTGTGAGCCGAGGCGGCGGAATTTTGGCCCAGTGGATGTTGTATCACCACCGTCAAAATCCTTTGTTCACGCGTTTTGACGACATTTGCGAGATTTTTAAGCGCTACGACTGCACCTTCTCCTTAGGAGATTCCTTGCGTCCTGGTTGCCAGCATGATGCCTCCGATGCGGCCCAGCTCGCTGAACTGAAAACGCTCGGTGAGCTCACCCGCCGGGCTTGGAAGCACGACGTGCAAGTGATGGTGGAGGGTCCAGGCCATGTGCCCCTGGATCAAATTGAATTCAACGTGAAAAAGCAAATGGAGGAGTGCGATGAAGCGCCCTTCTATGTGCTCGGTCCGTTGGTGACCGATATCGCTCCTGGCTACGACCACATCACCTCAGCGATTGGTGCGGCGATGGCCGGTTGGCACGGCACCGCGATGCTTTGCTACGTGACGCCGAAGGAGCACCTTGGTCTTCCCAATGCAGAAGATGTGCGCGAGGGGCTGATTGCCTACAAGATTGCAGCTCATGCTGCTGATATCGCTCGTCATCGTCCTGGTGCGAGGGATCGTGATGATGAACTGAGCCGGGCCCGTTACAACTTTGACTGGAACAAGCAGTTTGAGTTGTCTTTAGATCCTGAGCGTGCGAAGGAGTATCACGACGAAACCCTGCCAGCAGACATCTACAAACAAGCTGAGTTCTGCTCGATGTGCGGGCCCAAGCACTGCCCGATGCAAACCAAGATCACCGATGAGGATCTTGCTGGCTTGGAAGATGTGCTGAAGGCGAAAAGTGGTGCTGGTGAATTAGCTGGTGTGAAGCAACAGAAGGAATCCTGAGATTGAGGCAGGTTGGCCTTGGTCAACCTGCCGGCATAAAAGATTGCTTTGGTGAGTGGGAATGTGATTGGATAAAGTTAAAATATAGTCAATGGATGTGATGCTTAACTCTAAGGATTGATTTGAGATTCAGTGCATTTTCGTCAGTTTGGACTGATTTTAAATTTGCCTTTGAAGTAGTTTATTGTTTGATCCATCCCAGTCTCAAGTTCTATCGTTGGCTGCTAATGCAATTGATTTGTAGCCGGTTCAATGATCGGCTGCCTTTGTATGGGATCATCCACAGGCAAATCGCTGTGAGCAATCGAAAGTGATCGATTGATTTTTTTGTCTAATTAGTTCGGCGAGTTCTAAAATTGTGAATTCATTTTGATTGCCGATATTGATTGGCCTTGTGTATTCCCTATTCATAAGCCTGATCAATCCTTCGATTAAATCGTCTACATAGCAAAAAGAACGAGCTTGTTGCCTATTCCCATGAATTGTTAATGCTTCGCCACGGAGTGCTTGCACAATGAAGTTGCTGACAACACGCCTATCATTGGGTAACTTCTTGGTCAGTAGGTATTAATGATACGGCTAATGCGTATTTCTGTTCCATGCATTCGCTTGTAATCCATGCAGAGTGTTTCTACAATGAGCCTGCCTTCGTCATAACAACTCCCACTCCGATGGTGATCACTGAGCTCCTATAGCTTTCCTGTTGTGGATGCACTTTTGGATCGCCATATACTTCACTAGTGCTCGCTAGTAGTAAGCGTGCTTTGGTTCGTCGAGCCAAGCCCAGCATGTTGTAGGTGCTTAAAAAGCTTGTCTTCGCTGTCATTACCGGATTAAATTGGTAATGGATGGGTGAAGTGGGGCATGCAAGATGCCAAATCCGATCGATCTCAAGCTTGATTGGTTCAGTAACGTCGTGGCGGATTAGCTCGAAATTAGGATGGCCAATCCAGGACTGGATATTAATTTTCCTACCGGTTAAGTAGTCGTCTAGGCAGATGACTTATTCATCCGTCTGCATCAGTCTGTCAACTAAGAAGTGAGAGCTTAAGAATCCTGCGCAGCCAGTAACTGAATTTCTCACTTTGAAGTCTGAACTGGTTTAATAATTGTAGAAGTAGCGATAAAGAGCTGTCTCACTAGGCCGCTATTTATTTCGATGCATTTTGTGGACTCCAATTAGTATTGGGTAGATTTTGTTTTGCATCCACATTCTTCTGCATTGGTCACTGCTTAACTTTCATCTAACCCTGTACTTTGGTAGAGATGGGTTGCATTGGCGTTTAAACTTTTTAGAGTGCTTCCTGACTTTGTTATAAATATCTGGATTGTCATAGATTTGTAGTCTTTGGCTTGTTTTGATCGGCTTTGTTGTGAACCTTCTTTCCTCACTATTGTAGTTCCATGTCTCAGTAGGAGCACCATACTTGTCCTCAAATTTCTCTTTGAATGCATTGTCTTCGGTAAGCAGGTAGGTTTTCTCTTTGTTGAGAGGTTTTATTTGCCTGCGTATATCTTGTGGTGTTGCTCCCCAGAAGTCAGGAAGTCCTGTGGAGTGAATGGCAACAACATTTATTTTAGAGTTGCTTGCTAGGGTGGCACCCGACATCCAATAATCTCCTAACCCTAGGTATGAATCATATCCCATCTGATTGATAAAGTTTGCCGCATCATTCTTAAACGGTTCTATTCGTTTGCTTCTGTCTAATAGCTCTTGTTTTAATGATAGCTTCCCGTCCATATTTATTGCAGGTCGATCTGGATGCTGAAACGAAATTAATGTAGCAACCAGCAACAACACAAGGATGATGGTTGGTCGTTGTTCCCCGATCTTGTTGGCATAAAAAACCAGGTAGACAGTTATTAAGGCGTAGGCAATGCAAATGTATCGGAGTGGTGCTTCTCCACTACTTGTAAGCATTGGAAGATATATAAAGTATGAGAGGCTGCTCGTTGAGATTGCAAGGAGTCCTGCGGCGGTTTGTTTGGGAAGATTAAAGCGAGATGTTCTTGCTGTTAGGACATAGAGGATCGATCCAGCTGCGATCACAGCGCTTGCAGGTGTGATCCAGCTGATTTGAAAGTACTGTTGGATGGCTGATAGTGTTCCTGAAAGGTTGAACTCAGGTGTTGCGCATTGCTCATTAAATAGGCTCCCTATGAAGACCCCTACTAAGCTCGATAGGAGTACTGTGATTAGATGATTTCTTCGTTGCGTGCCCTGTAGATATACAATGAATATTGATATTGCAGGAAATACCGCTGTAAAAATAGCCATCTTATTGGACAGTGTGGCGAGTACTATTAGGCCACTTAAAAGAATGTGAAGCCCTCGCTTGTTGGCTGCTCCTATAGAGAAGACGGCTAGCGTGAGTATGAGTAGTGTATTGAGAACATTGCCGCCATGATGGGCGGGAGTAATAAAATGTGAGTAGGCAATATTAAACGGATTGCTTATGTTTAGAAGGAATATTGTGACCAGGCTTATTTTAATGGAGTCTGCTGTTAACAGTTGTTTGCCCTGTTTAATTGTGTTCGTGAGGAGTGTTGCAAGCAGTAAGAATAGTGAGGATGCACACCACGCATAAAGGCTGAAGATTTCCAGAAATCCGGCTTTTGAAAAGATCAGCTGTAGCATCGTATTGATTGCGAGATCTGGAAAAATACTCGCTATTCTTGAAACGTGGATGTTAAAAAGATTGGTTTTTGGATTGCTGATTAAGCTTTTTGCTTCTTCAAAGGGTGCTAGTGCATCAGCATTGAGTGGCAGCGAATCAAAGCCTTGAAGAGTGGCCAGGTATCCAGCACCTATGCACACCAGGATTAGACACAGATAATCCGCGATGATTATCTCTCTCGTGCGATTTGGTTCCTCCCGTGACTGATTAATGCCCAGCAGGCTCGTGACGATGTTGGTACGTCTCTTTGCTTCCTTCGGGGTAACCATTCTGTTGACGACTTAAGCCCTGAGCATCGTGATTTTATGCTGGCCTTGGTAGGAAGGACAGCTGTAGCTCCCTACAGAAATGACTTTTATTGATTGGTTGTTGTGAAGAGATTCACCTTTTTCTGTAGTTAGGGAGGGATTGATTGCATTGACGTTTGAAATGCTTGGCTTTCTTGTTGATACGACTGAAAATTACCTTGTTGTTGTAAATGAGGAGTCGATTGCTTGTATCGATTTCTTCCTGCGTGAACTCCCTCGTTTCATTGTCATAATTCCACGTCAGCATTGGTAGTCCGTACTGCTTTTCAAGTTTTTTTATAAAGCTGTCGTCATTTGATAGAACATAAGCCTTATTCCCCTTGATGGGTTTTATTTGCTCTCGGATGTCTTGTGGTGTTGCACCCCAGAAATCAGGTTTTCCATCTTTCAGGATCGGGATTAGGCTGATCTTAGAATTAGATATTAATGTAGCTCCTGTCATCCAGTATTCGCCAAGTCCTAGGTAGGAGGCGTAGCCCTTCGTTTGTATAAATTCTGCTGCATCGTACTTAAAGCGATCAATACGTTCGCTTCTATCGATTAGGTCTTGTTTTAACGATTGGTGAGTTGTCAAGTTGAGGTATGGTCCAACTGGTGATTGGAAGGAAACAATGGTGATGATCATCAGTGCAATCAATCCAGTTGCTTGTTTCTTTGTGGTGCTTCTGTCGATATAAAAAACGATGAAGACGACGATCAGTAGATAGGAAATGCAGATATAGCGAAGAGGTGCTTGCCCGCGTCCCGTCAGAATTGGCAGATAGAGAAAATAGGACAGACTGCTCAAAGAGATGGCAGTCAGTCCAGCACTAGTTGCTTTTGCTAGTCCTGACCTTTCTTTATAGCAGTAGAGAAGTGATGCAATGGATAGGAATGCACTGGCCAGTGTGATCCAGCTGATTTGAAAGTACTGCTTGAAGGAGATGAATGTGTTCGATAGGTTAAATACTGCTGAGGCGCACTGCTCGTTTAAGAGGCTTCCAATGAATAATCCGCTAGAAGTAGCGATGATCAATTGAACTAAAAGATCTCTTCGCGTCTTGCCACGCAGATAAACCAGGAAAATGAATGCTGCTGGCAGGGCTGTGGTAAAGATTGCAAGTTTGTTTGATAATGCTGCCAGGACTATCAGGCTTGTAAATGCAATTCTGAGCCCTCGTTGTTTCGGGTTTTTGAGGAGTCGTAAGGATAGGGTTAGTAGGAGAAGAGTATTGAGAGCATTCCCTCCATGGTGAACTGGAGTGATGACATGGGCATAGGCAATATTGAATTGATGGCTGATATTCAGTAGGGTTATGGTGACAAGGCTTATCTTGATTGCATTCGAGGTTAAGGTCTGTTTCCTTGGCCTGATTTCATTGATTTGAAGTGTCGCTAGCGCCAAGAATAAAAATGATGTGCACCAGGAATAGAGGCTGAATATTTCAAGGAAGCCTGCGTCTGGTCGGACGATTTGTAAAAGAGTATTGATTGCTAGGTCTGGAAAGATGCTTGGGATCCGTGAAACGTGGATGTTGAAAAGATGGGTGCCTGGAGTGTTGATAAGGCTTTTGGCTTCCTCGAATGGTGCCAGAGAGTCTGCATTGAGGGGTAGGGAATCAAAGCCCTGCATGGTGACAAGGTATCCAGCTCCCAGGCACACAACGATGAGGCAAAGGATGTCAGCGACTCTCTGCTTCTTTGTTGGCTTCAGTTGACTGCTTTGCTGATTGATTCCTAGTAGGTTCAGGACGAATTGTTTCTTGCTTATGGGTTGTCCTGACCTGATCATTCTTGACTGTTTGTTTCTTTGATTCGGCAACTTTAAATCGGTTCCTTTAGTTGCGATTTTGTCTGGAGCAGATCGACTTGTATTGATAAATTGCCAATAAAAAAGCCTGCTAATGGATTGCAGGCTTGGAGTGATTTGTTGTTGCTGTGTGAGGACTTAGCTCAGAAGAGCTTTGGCTTTGCTCACCACGTTTTCCACAGTGAAGCCGAATTTCTCCATGCAGGTGCCGCCGGGAGCAGATGCGCCGAAGCGATTCATGGTGACACTATCGCCATCGAGGCCGATGAAGCGGTGCCAGCCAAAGGTTTCAGCAGCTTCAACCACGATCCGCTTGCGAACGGCGTTGGGGAGTACTTCTTCTTTGTAAGCATCACTTTGCTCGTCGTAGAGCTCAACGCAAGGCATGGAGACCACACGTACTTTTTTGCCCTCTGATGTGAGCTGTTTAGCGGCTTGGACGCAGAGATCGAGTTCGGTGCCGGTACCGATCAAGATCAGATCAGGTGTGCCTGCGCAGTCTTCAAGGATGTAGCCGCCTAGTGCAACCTTGTCGATGGAGGAATTGGCCTGGTTGGCCATTCCCTGGCGGCTGAGGCACATGGCGCTGGGGCGGTTGCGATTCTCGATCGCAACTTTGTAGGCGCCACTGGTTTCGTTGCCATCACCAGGACGGAACACCAGCATCCCTGGCATGGCTCGCAGTGAGGGGATGGTCTCGATTGGCTGATGGGTTGGGCCGTCTTCTCCCACACCGATGGAATCGTGGGTGAGCACGTAAATCACCCCCAGCATGCTCAGGGCCGACAAGCGCATGGAGCCACGCATGTAATCGGCAAACACCAGGAAGGTGCCGCCGTAGGGGATTAAGCCGCTGTTGTGATAAGCGATGCCATTGAGGACAGCCGCCATTGCATGCTCGCGCACACCGAAGTGGAGGTAGCGCTTTTCAGGGCTTTCGGGCTGATAAGAGCCTGTTTCTCCGGCGATGTCGGTGTAGTTGGAGTGGGTGAGGTCAGCTGATCCACCAATAAGTTCGGGGATTGTGGCGCCCAGGGCTCCGAGGCAGATCTGGGAATGTTTGCGGGTGGCCAGACCTTTGTCGTCTGCGGTGTAGGTGGGGAGGTTCTTGTCCCAACCCTGGGGGAGCTCACCGCGCAGCATCCGTTCAAATTCAGCCGCTTCTGTGGGGTACTTGCTGCGGTAGTTCGCCAAGGCTTGATTCCACTCGGCCTCCTGTGACGCGCCACGCTCGACCGCTTGGCGGTATTGGTCGTAGGCCTCTTGAGGAATTTCGAAGGGTCCATGGGTCCAGCCCAGCTGTTTGCGGGTGAGCTCCGCTTCTTCTTCGCCAAGAGGGGCGCCATGGACACCAGCTGTATCACTCTTGTTGGGTGAGCCGTAGCCGATGGTGGTGGTCACCTTGATGATCGATGGTTTGTCGGTCACGGCTTTGGCCGCCTCAATGGCCTTGGCAATCGCGTTCACGTCGGTGTCGCCATCGGCCACGTGTTGTACGTGCCAGCCGTAGGCCTCGTAGCGCTTGAGAACGTCCTCGGTGAACGACACATCGGTGCGTCCGTCGATCGTGATGTGATTGTCGTCGTAGAGGGCAATCAATTTGCCCAACTTGAGGTGGCCGGCCAGGGAGGCTGCTTCTGAAGCCACGCCTTCCTGATTGCAACCATCACCCATGATCACGTAGGTGAAGTGATCAACGACTTTGGCGTCAGCCTTGTTGAATTTGGCGCCTAGGTGGGATTCGGCGATGGCCAGACCTACGGCGTTGGAGATCCCTGCTCCGAGGGGGCCGGTGGTGACTTCAATCCCTGGAGTCTCGAAGGTTTCCGGGTGGCCTGGTGTTTTGGAGCCCCACTGACGGAATTGTTTGATGTCCTCGATGGTCACCGAGTCGTAGCCGGTGAGGTGCAGGAGGGCGTATTGCAGCATGCAGCCATGGCCTGCTGACAGCACAAAACGGTCGCGGTTAAACCACTTGGGGTTTTTGGGGTTGTGCTTCAGAAATTTGTCCCACAAGGCGTACCCCATCGGTGCGCAGCCCATGGGCAAACCGGGGTGACCGCTATTGGATTTGTTGACGGCATCAACGGCCAACATGC
>Ga0208543_1000654_pt1 | contig 10481 bp, 2 predicted proteins | sample DEB08_DNA_14_FD_185497 | JGI IMG/M metagenome (GOLD analysis project Ga0208543, IMG submission 185497) | Aqueous microbial communities from the Delaware River and Bay under freshwater to marine salinity gradient to study organic matter... | ecosystem: Environmental > Aquatic > Marine > Coastal ...
TGTTCCTCCAGTAACATCTACGAAAGTTCCCGAAGATGTGGCTACGGAAGTTACTGTTCCGGTGTTCGTTGTGAAGCCAGAGTCATTATTGAAACCAGATAAATTAATATTTGCTTTCGTTAGTTTCCTTTGAGCATTTACGGAATCAATTACTGCGAAGAAATCGCCATCTGCATCAGAAGTGGAAGTGGCTAATTCTGATAAATCGACATTTAGCGTTACCGTTCCGGAAGTTCCGCCACCATCTAATAATGTTCCGGCAGTCACACCAGTAATATCACCAGTATTGGAAGTCCAACCGGCATCATTGTTAAATATACTCAAAGGTATAGTCGAAATTTGCGTTTTAGCAGAAGTAGTGTTATCGACTACGATTAAATCGTCCGTGCCGACTAAAGTTCCGGAGGCTGATAAAGAATTTCCATCAAAGTTTAAAGTTACGGAACCGGAAGTTCCGCCTCCAGATAATCCGGTGCCCGCCGTGACTCCAGTAATATCTCCGGAATTAGAAGTCCATCCTTGGTCGTTATTAAATTGTCCTAATGGAATATTGCTGACTAAAATATCTTTTACAGTATTAGAATTAGCCGAATCGCTGAAAGCCATTGAATCCGCCCCAATAAGAGTTGTATCAGTGGTAGCGGCTAAAATATAGTTATCTGTGCCGACATAATCCATATTTAGAGTTACAGTTCCGGAAGTGCCTCCTCCAGATAATCCTGTGCCAGCGGTCACGCCAGAAATATCTCCGGTGGCTCCAATGGCTACGGCAGTGACTCTCCCATAAGCGTCCAGTGTAATAGTATCAATTTTAGTGCTATCCGAAGTGCTTCCATAAGTTCCCGCACCGGCTCCGCCCGTATCCATATTAATAGTGACGGTATCAGTGGCACTGGCCACAGTAGAAATATTTGTGCCGCCCGCAATGGTAACTGTATCTCCATCACTAACAGTTTGAGTAGTTCCCGTATCGCCCGCTAAATCAAAAGAAGAAAATCCAGAAGAAACAGTAGCCCAAGTGTTATCTCCTCTAAGATAGGTAGAAGAACTCGGAGTTCCAGTAGCGGAAAGAGAATAAGTTAGGCTACCAGATCCAGTTATCGGACCTCCAGATCCAGAAATAAAAGTAGAGTTACCTGTGCCGACCGAGGTTACGGTTCCATTATTTAAGGCGGCAATAGTAATCGATCCATCACCGTTTGTAACAGAGATACCAGTTCCCGCCGTCAAATTAGCCAAATCATAATCAGAATTAGTAGTGTTTCCAATAAGTAATTGACCGGCAGTAGGGGTATTGGTGACTCCCGTTCCTCCATTTCCAATGGCTAAAGTTCCTGCCATCGTAATAGTTCCGGAAGTAGTAATCGGACCTCCAGAGAAAGTTAATCCCGTAGATCCTCCGGAAACTTGCACGGAAGTTACGGTTCCAGTATTAGAAGTCCAGCCGGAATCATTATTAAAAGTAGATAATAAAATATTTGCGGGAGCGATCTTAAATTGAGATCCAACAGAATTTACAACTGGGAAAAAGTCTGCTTCTCCAGAAGTAGTAGTTGTCGAAAGTTCGTTTAAATCAATGGTAAAAGTTACTGCTCCGGTGGCTGAGTTTACATCTACTCCAGTTCCTCCAATAGCGGAAGTAACACCAGTGTTAGTAATAGTTAAAGTATCAGTAGTTCCCGCAGTAGTAGAAATTCCTGTTCCACCCGCAAAGGTAGCAGTATTACTATCAGAAATTGTTTGCGGAGTGCCTCCATCTCCGGCTAAAGTCCAAGAAGTATATCCGGCAGGGATAGAAACCCAAGCATTATCACCTCTAAGATAAGTAGATGCACTCGGAGTTCCAGTAGCGGAAAGTGAATACGTTAGGCTACCAGATCCAGTAATCGGACCTCCAGATCCAGAAATAAAAGTAGAGTTAGCAGTGTTTACAGAAGTAACTGTTCCACCAGTAGATAAAGTTTGAAAAGTTACTGCTCCGGCACCATCAGTTCCTAAAACTTGATTAGCGGATCCATCTGCAGTAGGGAATGTAAAAGCAGTTCCACCACTTCCAAAAGTTACGACTCCTTGAAGATTAGTTTCTCCTAAAATCTCAACATCATCTTCGACATCCAAATCGTCTACTGTGAACGGTTGTTCGGCCATAGAATATCCCATTTAAGTTTATGTCTTACGACTACTTAATGATAATCGTAATTCATCAGACGTTCAGAAGGGTTCTTGTAACGACTACATCAGCAGTAGCCCCACTTGATTCTATAACCGCAACGGTTACAGTTCCGGCCGAAATACTTACTGTAGCCTTCAAAACAGCAGTTGCTCCGTCTGAAGTAGTAAATGCAAAGTTAGAATTAGTTACTACAGTTCCATCAGTCGCAATAGTAGTCTTAGCCACACCAGTTTGTCCACCGGCTGAATCATATCCTATCATGTATTCGGCAGCACCGTAAGTTCCACCCGCATAAGTTTCAACAGTAGTTGTAGTGCTAGCAGCAGCCGTAATATTAATAGTTCTCATTCTGGATTTTCCTAGAATGAACTCACCGGTTGCAGTAGAAGAAGTTGTGGTATCATTATATTGGAATTCATTAGTAGTGTCTGCACTGAATCCACCAGAACCATCAGCAAATTGTAGGTCATACTGTGATCCAGCCGAATCAGCAGCATCGTTGCTAATCCAAGAAAGCACACCACCAGTAGTGGAAGATAGAACGAATCCAGAAGTTCCTGGATAGTTATTTGGTAGAACATAATCTTGAGAAGCAGTTATTGTGGTTGGGGCTTGGAATCCAACATATTCAGTTCCGGCAGCATCTCCTAAACGAATAGCACCCTCGCTGTCGATAACCAGATTAGTTCCGTCCCAAGTAAAGTCGGAATCTCCAGCAAGAATTCCACTGCTGTTAAACTGGACTTCAGTGTTGTTTCCACCAGCAGAAGCAGTAATGTCATCCCACTTTACACCACTGGCTTCAGTAGAATCAGCGAACAAGGCTTGTCCATTAGTTCCGACAGCAAGTCTGATGTTATCAGTTCCGTTATAAACGATGATATCTCCCTTAGTAGTAGTTGGAGCCAAAGCATCGAAAGCAGCAACAGCGGATGTTTGACCAGTTCCACCATTGGCGATAGCCAGAGTTCCAGCCATTGTAATAGTTCCAGAAGTTGTGATCGGTCCACCAGAGAAAGTTAATCCAGTAGTTCCACCATCAACATCAATTGAAGTTACTGTTCCGTTATTGTCGGCATCAATAGTAATTGCACCGCCACCGTTAGTAATAGTAATTCCAGTTCCAGCAGTTAAAGTAGCCTTGTCCAAAGTGTTACCCGTGGAGTTACCAATCAATAATTGACCGTCTGTGTAACTGATTTGACCAGTTCCACCGTGACCGACTGCTAAAGTTCCCGCAGTAGTAACACCGACACCGGCTGCAACTGCATAAGTTAGGCCAGTTGTGCCTCCACCAAAAGTAACAGTAGTTCCATCAGCAATAGTTTGAGAACCACTAGTTCCGGCTAAAGTCCATTCATACTGAGCACCTGGATCTGCCCAAGTTCCATCACCACGAAGGAAAGTAGTTGCGGATCCACCAGTAGGAACATATCCGACATTGGTAGTGCCATCATATTCGTTAATAGTAAGAGTAAGAGCGCCAGTAGAGGCACTCACATCTAATGGAGAACCAGTAGAAGTTCCAGTAGCAGTAGCCAAAGAAACTACACCAGAGTTAGTGAAAGTTACGGCTCCGGTTGCACCCGAAACAGAAATACCAGTTCCAGCAACCGCAGAAGTTACACCAGTATTTGTAATAGTAACTGCTCCAGTAGCACCAGAGACTGAAATACCAGTTCCGGCTACGTTTGAAGTTACACCAGTGTTAGTGATAGTAAGTGTATTAGTTGCACTAACTACTGCTGTGATTCCCGTTCCAGCACTAAATAATACCGTTTCTCCATCATCAATAGTTTGAGTAGTAACTCCATCAGAAATGAGGAAATTATATTGAGCACCTGGATCTGCCCAAGTTACGTTTCCAGCACCATCAGTAATAAGGGCTTGATTTGCGGATCCGTCAGCACTAGGGAAAGTAAAAGCAGTGCCTCCACTTCCGAAAGTTGTGGCACCTTGTAAAGCCGAGGTTCCATCAACAGTCATATTACCTGCATTCGTAACATCGAATACGGTCGTTCCTGAGTTATCTTTAATCGCCATTCCTTCTTCTACTGTAAATACTTGTATTGTCATTTTATCACAATCCTGTCATTATTTTTGCTATTTTTACATTAAATGTGTTTAGTGGTGCTGAGGGAACGAAAGTTAAAGTGCCAATTCCGACTCCATAAGATGCAGTAAATGACCCTAAAAGGTTCGCTCCTGTATATACATTAGCGAATGCTGTTATATAAAGATTACTTCCGTTGTGTATGGCCAATAATTCAGAGGCTTGATACTCATTAGTAGTAGTATTAGTAATCTGAACAAAATATTTTACAGATCGATAAGCGGTGCCATCGAAAGTATCAAGAGTAAAACTGGCTCCCGTAGCCCCGCCAACAGTAGTAGAAGTTAATTGATGAGTGCTTCCAGTTCCAAAATCAATGTTAGGAACAGAAAGTGTATCAGTAGTATCATCGTAAGTGAAATCAGTATCTCCACCAATAGTGTTAGCAGCAGTTCCATAGGGTATTTCAGAAGAAGAAACTGAACCTCCAATCGTTCCACCAGAGATAGAAACATTCGCAATACCGACTCCTCCCGAAGTTACCGTAGCACCCGAGGTAAAAGTAAGATTAACTACACTACCAACCGCAGTTACTCCATCAGATACAGTTAGTGTGCCACCACCACCACCTCCAGTAGTTAGAGTGACTACTCCACCTCCATTATCAGTTAGAGTTCCATTAGAAACTCGAATAGTAGTTACTCCAGAAACCGTAGGCACTCCATCGATTTCTTGCACTGTTAAATTAGAACTGGTGGTAGTCCCACCATCTGATCCAGTATATCTATTAGTTACTATGCCCATTTTTTATCACCTATTTTTTAAACTGTAAAGTTTCAAGACCCTCCTTACTTCCTCATGGTTGTTCGACAATATTGGTTAGACTCCATAACATAGTTCCTCCGGCAGTGCCTCCAACACAAGTTAATTTTACTCCTCGAGTTCCGATACCATTTGGACTAATTTGACCTATTGCTGGAATTGGTCCAATAACAATAGTTTGAGAACCCGTATTGTCTATAAAAGATCCGGCTCCAGCATCGATAGTTACATTTGAAACCGCCGTTATTGGATTCATAAATATTTCGTAAGTATCTCCTATTACGGTTTGAGTAATGGGAAGTCTAACGGTTTCCCCCGGAGCGACTCCATCACAGTATAGCAAGGCTCCAGCATGAGTATCATAATCTAATTGAACAGGGGATCCAGCCGCCGTTCTTAGGTCTATTACTTGTTGTCTTTGATAGTAGTTTACAGCAACGGTAGCACTGGCTCCACCACTTCCATCATCTCCCCAAGCACCGGCTTCAGTTCCCGCAACAGGTGTTTCGAATATGGTGGTTCCCGCTCCCAGGGGTTGCATAAATTGTTTGAAAGCCGGGACGAATGGTTGATCCAAAGTGTTAGCACCTTGCGAGGATTTGGTCGAGAATCCACCATACCAAAGTTCTTGTCCATTTACGCCGCCATTAGCCCGAGATTCATTAGAAATAGTGTAATGGAAATTTTGTAGGGTTACGTCAGAATTGGTAAATCCAATTCGGGTAGGTTCTTCACCTGCATTGGCTTGAAGGGTAAGAGTATAGGTATCTCCACCAGCAGCAGAGGTAGCGGTCGGAGCGTTGATATTAACTCCAGTTATGATGACTAATCCAGAAGTTACCGTATCTCCAACTAATAATAATTGATTACTTGTAGGTTCACTACTACTATTGTCGTCAATTCGAGTATAAGATTGGGAACCGACTGCGAAAAGTTGAATTGCATCTGTATTTGTATTCGTAGAAGTCATTCTAATACTTCTTACACCTTGCGAAGTTATAATTCCAGGAGTGCTACCCGCATTAGGAGCGATAGTAAGAGTTCCAGTAGCATTAGCCCAAGTAAAGTTACTGGTGCCCGTAAGTAAATTTGCCCCATCTCCATAACCAATATAAGTATTCGTCAAAGCAGCCGATACAGTAGACCAAGTGTTATCGCCCCGAAGGAAAGTAGATGAACTCGGAGTTCCGGTAGCCGACAAATCGGCGGTGACGGTATCGACAGCCGATACAGTTAAGTCTACAAATGTTCCCGAACTAAAGGTAATTGTGTCGGAATCTACAATTGTTTGAGTAGTAACTCCATCAGAAATATCGAAAGAAGACATAGTTCCTCCACCGGCCGGAGTCACCCAAGTTCCATCTCCTCGAAGGAAAGTAGAAGCGGTTCCACCAGACGGAACATATCCTATATTACCCGCACCATCATAAGCATTAGAAGTAATAGTTACGGAACCCGTAGCGGCACTAACATCTAATGGAGAACCAGTAGAAGTGCCGGTGGCGGTGGCTAAAGAAGTAACACCATCATTGTTAATAGTAATGGTATCAGTGGCACTGGCTACGGTAGAAATTCCAGTTCCGCCAGCAATAGTTAAAGTATTTCCATTATCAATAGTTTGCGGAGTGCCTGATCCACCAGCGACAGTAAAACTATAAGTAGAGCCAGCATCGATCCAAGCCATAACTCCAGCAGTTGAAGAAGATAGAACATATCCATTTAAAGCCGGATAATTGACTGGCAACTTATAATCTTGAGAAGCGGTTATAGTGGTCGGTGCTTGTAATCCTACATATTGTCCTCCCGCTGCATCCTGGAATCTTAAGGCACCTTCAGTTAATATATTAGTGACGGCGGAATCAATTTCAATTGTTCCGGCTGTTCCTACGGTGCCAGGAGTAAGTAAAATACTTCCACTGGTGCCAGTTCCGGTAGCGTTACCAGCAGTAATGGAAACATTTCCTCCGTCTTGATTAGTTCCGTCACCAGTTCCACCAATAAGACTTAATGCAGAACCGGCAGAAGTAGACCCATCAGCCCCTCTAATTTCGGTAGCCGCTCCAGAACTTCCCAATGTTAATCTGTTACTGGCATTGGTCCAGATAAAGTTAGCACTTCCAGTTAATAGATTTGAACCATCTCCATAACCTACATAAGTATCAGTTAATGTAGCCGCTAAATCGTTGGCGGCTTCGAGATTTATTGTTCCGGATCCATTAGTAATTGTAATAGTAGAACCCGTAGAAGTTAAAGTGGCTAAATCATATCCAGAAGTTCCAGTATTTCCGATAAGTAACTGGCCATCAGTAGGAGTGGTAGACAATCCTGTTCCTCCGTTATCTACATCTAATGTTCCAGATAAAGTAACAGTATCAGTAGCACCTGCAGTAAATGTTAATCCTGTTCCGCTGGCAGAAATTGTAGCCGTATTTCCATCAGTAATTGTTTGAGGCGTTCCCGCATCTCCAGCCAATGTCCAAGAAGTATAACCGCCTGGAATAGATGCCCAAGTGTTATCGCCTCGAAGATATGTAGATGCACTCGGAGTTCCAGTAGCAGAAAGTGAATACGTTAGGCTACCAGAGCCAGTAATTGGACCTCCAGATCCAGAAATAAAAGTAGAATTAGCAGTGTCTACTGAAGTAACCGTTCCGTTATTATCTGCATCAATGGTAATAGAACCACTACCATTAGTGATAGTAATGCCTGTTCCAGCAGTTAATGTTGATTTAGTTAAAGTATTTCCAGTAGAATTACCAATTAGTAATTGTCCATCGGTATAACTGGTTTGACCAGTTCCTCCATTATCTACATCTAATGTGCCAGATAAAGTAATTGTATCGGTGACCGCCTCAAACGATAATCCAGTAGTTCCCGCCGTAACAGTAACCGTATCGCCATCATCTACGGTAAATCCGGCTCCAGTGTCGGCCGCCACATCGAATGAAAATTCTGCACCAGGATCCGACCAGGTTCCATCACCACGAAGATAAGTAGTAGCCGTTCCTCCAGTCGGAACATATCCAATGTTTGCTCCACCAGTATATGCGTCTGAAGAAATTGTAACTGCTCCAGTAGCACCAGAAACATTTATGGGCGTGGTGCCCGCCAGACTGGTTACACCAGTGTTAGTAATAGTTAAAGTATCAGTGGCACTTACCGCAGCGGTGATACCTGTTCCAGAAGTAATTGTTAAAGTATCTCCATCAGCGATAGTTTGAGTAGTTGCTCCATCAGTAATATCCCAAGTAGTTAATCCACTGGCCGGAGTAGACCAAGTATTATCACCTCTAAGGAAAGTTGTCGCACTCGGAGTTCCGGTTGCTGAAAGATCTCCAGTAACGGTATCTGTAGCGGCTACGGTTTGAGTGATGAATGTTCCAGAAGCAAAAGTTAAAGTATTTCCATCAGAAATAGTTTCTGTTACCGTAGCCGGAGTGGTGGCTATATCGAAACTACTAAACGGGAATGTAATTGCTACATCGGCTGCGGCAGTAAGTCTACCTTGTGCATCCACAGTAAATGAAGGCACGTTGGTAGCATCTCCATAACTCCCGGCAACGACCGCCGTATTATCCAAATTAAGTGTAATTGTGTCTGTTGCACTGGCTACTGAAGAAAGAGCAGTGCCGCCAGCAATAGTTAATGTATCTGCATCGGATATAGTTTGTGGAGTTCCCGAATCACCGGCCACGATGAAATCATCCATAGTTCCAGGAGTAGCCCCCGAACTCGCTGCAGTTATCCTTCCTTGTGCATCTACGGTAATACTGGAATAAGTATATGCTCCGGGAGTCACCGCAGTATTGTCCAGATTGAGTGTAACGGTATCGGGAGCACTGGAAACCGAACTAATGGCTGTTCCGCCCGCAATAGTGACAGTATCACCATTGGCAACAGTTTCCGTTGTTCCGGTATCTCCGGTTAAATCGAAAGTAGTTGAGCCTCCCGGAGAACTATTTACAATTTCAAAAGTCGATCCGGCTCCGCCATCATTAATTGTGATTCCAGTTCCAGCAGTTACATATTGTGAATTCGGCATATCAGTTGTAGTATCAACGGCGGTTAAGAATCTATAATTTGGAACATCGTTAGTTCTACCAATATTGGCCACATCTATTTTAACTGTTCCTCCACCAGTCACATCCAGAATTCTTCCAATATTTTGTATTAGATCGGTAGTAGAAGAATTTGGTTTAGTAATTGTTAAACGACCGGCATTAGTGGGGCTAACATATAAAGTTTTTCCGACATCAGCAGCAGTTATAGTTTGATCGAAAACAGTATTTCCGGCTGTTCCATCTAATCCATTTAAAGCACCTGCAACCATAACATATCCATTACTGGCGGCTCCAATATTTCCAGTAACAATACCAAATGAAGGCATAGTGCTGGCTGCATCGGCTCGAGCATCTTCAACATAAGGTCTTCCAGAAGCCGCTGGGTTATCCCCCGCAATATATACAGCAGAACCATTAGTAATTGTGGATCCAGTATTATTGTAAACTTCAATAATTAGTTGAGTTTTAGTTTTATCAACTGTGAGTAAGTTGTCGGTAGTGTCGTAAGTAAAAGCCGCCTCTCCCGTAATCGTATCTAAAGCAGAACCAAAAGCAACTTGTGTCGCCGCAATTGTTCCTTCAATAGTTCCAGAATTTCCTTCTAAATTAATTGTTCCGGCTCCATTAGTAATAGTAATAGTTCCACCAGTAGAAGTTAAAGTGGCTAAATCATATCCAGAAGTTCCAGTATTTCCGATAAGTAACTGGCCATCAGTAGGAGTAGCGGATAATCCGGTTCCGCCGTTGTCTACATCTAAAGTGCCAGACAAAGTGACCGTATCGGTAGCACCAGCAGTAAATGTTAATCCGGTAACACCGGCTGAAATTGTAGCGGTGTTACTATCAGTAATTGTTTGTGGAGTTCCAGCATCTCCGGCCAAAGTCCAAGAAGTATATCCGCCTGGAATGGATGCCCAAGTGTTGTCGCCCCGAAGATAAGTAGATGCACTCGGAGTTCCAGTAGCGGATAGGTCAGCCGTTACGGTATCGGTAGCCGATACCACTTGATCGATGAAAGTTCCGTCAGCAAAAGTAATTGTATCTCCAGAATTGATAGTTTGAGTAGTTGTTCCATCAGAAATATCGAAATCAGTAAATCCTCCGGCTGGAGTCGCCCAAGTTCCATCCCCTCTAAGGAATGTTCCAGCAGTTCCTCCGGTGGGGACGTATCCAATGTTTGCTCCACCAGTATATGCGTCTGAAGAAATTGTAACTGCTCCAGTAGCACCAGAAACATTTATGGGCGTGGTGCCCGCCAGACTGGTTACACCAGTGTTAGTAATAGTTAAGGTGTCGGTAGCGGAAACAGCCGCCGTGATACCAGTTCCAGAAGTAATCGTTAAAGTATCTCCATTAGCGATAGTTTGAGTAG
>Ga0208543_1000657_pt1 | contig 10444 bp, 22 predicted proteins | sample DEB08_DNA_14_FD_185497 | JGI IMG/M metagenome (GOLD analysis project Ga0208543, IMG submission 185497) | Aqueous microbial communities from the Delaware River and Bay under freshwater to marine salinity gradient to study organic matter... | ecosystem: Environmental > Aquatic > Marine > Coastal ...
TTTTAATGTAAATTCGGGAGATACTGTGTTAATCGAAGATGGAGTATTTCATCGTGTACATGCAGGTAATGAAGAACTTTATTTTGTTTGTGTATTTGACGGAAGGAGAACAAAATGAAACTAAACACAGATTTTCCTTGGTTATGTGTTGAAGATGATGAGCGTTTTAATGGAGTCGTTTGGAGAGTAGTCGGTGAGATGTTTATAGAAGATCAAGAGGATGGCAGTGGTTTATTGAATTATGATTTAGAAATAAATGACAGCACTAATCCTATAAAAGATGTATCAGCTTTTCATGAATACACAGGTACTTTCATACTTAAGGCAGTAGAAAAAGGTCTTGAGATAGAAAAAAGCTAGTTGCATAATAGTTATTTCTTTGTTATGATACTTTATAACAATGAGGGATGACTAATGACTGCTTATAGGTTGATTAAAAATACTGCAAAAGCTGGTAATGCTATAATAGGAGCTGGGTGTTACGCTGCGGCTCTTGAATCACACGCAAGAGACGATACTGTTATCAAAATTGGTACCAATATGGCAGATCCTTGGATCTATTACTATGATATGATAATCTCTAAAATGCAGGATAATCCTTGTGTTCCTAAAGTGAAATCTTTTCACATTGATCATACTAATGAGTATTATGTTTGTGTAATGGAACGTTTAGAAGACTCATGCCCTAATTACTACCATCGTAACGCCTCTTATGATGCGATAAAAGATTATCTCTATGGAGATATGAGAAAGAAAAAATTCTTAAAAATTGCCAAAAACAAGTATCCTGAGCAGCTTCCAAACCCTACTGCAATGCTTGAGCTACTGGATAACATTATTAGATTAACAGATGCGTTTACAGAAGAAGATGCGGAAGATATTCAATGTAATTGGGATGAACCGATGGACGCAAATAAACTAGATATGCATCACGGTAATGTAATGTTTAGGGAGGGGGCTGCTCTTGTTATTACAGATCCTTGGTGTAATGTAGATATGAGTAGTGTTCCTGATGTTTCTATGTGGATGGATGAAAATATGACTAGTGATACTGGCAAATATGAATGGTTAGGAAGGTAAAATGGACGAAGCTACTGAACTTAGTCAACGTTTATCAGTTGTACTTACTGAGATTCGTGATATAATGGAAAAACGAAAAGAACGTGTAGAAGAACTTCGCGATCAAATTTCATTTATTGAAAACGAAAACGAAGATTTAGAAAGAAAAATTAACGAATTGATTCAGGATGCTATTTAAAAGGAGAATTACAATGATTGGAAAAGACTTTTGGGATGATATGGATATGGATATCACCGAATTACAAATTGATATAGAACTTGCTGCGCATAAACTTGTAAATGAGTATGGTAAATCTTTAACTGAAGGAGATTTACTTAAACTTAATGCTATGACTGACACTTCTCATAATGGTGTTGAGCGTGCTTATGCTAAGTCAGCATTACAGCACTATAAAACAAAAAACTTTACTCCAGAATTTATTCATCAGCATAAAACTATTTTCAAAAAATCTTGGTGGAAGTTTTGGAGAGCAGCGTAATGGATATGGACACTTTTATAATGACTTTTATGGCTGTAATTATTATTGCTATGTTTAGCAGACTAGTATTTGGTGGTTAACATGGAACTGCTATTTTTCTTTTTTCTTACTATAAAACATTCTGTTGCAGATTTATATTTACAAGCTGCCTTACCTAAAGGTGGAAAAGATAATTTATACAACCCAAAAGGGTATGTTCATGCAGGAGAGCACGCTCTTCTGACTTTTATAGTTGTTTTATTTTTTACAGCACATATGGGAATAGCTTTTGGTTTTTTAGTACTTGATTTCGTTCTTCACTTTTTAATTGATTACTGTAAAACTATGATTGGCAAGCGTTTATCTATTGAGTGGAACAGTCGTAGATTTTGGACTTTAACTACTGTGGATCAGATACTTCATTCTTTTTGTTACTTGTTATACACCTATTTACTTTTCTTTTAGTCTTGCATCTTACTTTAATTTTTGATAGTATATTACTATATTGAGAAATTAAGGATGATAAGGAGATACTAATGCCAAACTGGTGTAGCAATTCAGCCACATTTACTGCCCCTAGCACTCAAGCGTTTGACAACTTTGTTGCTCATATGGAGCGTCATTGGTCATGGGACCCTCAACACGAAGATACTGATGAGTATAGAGCCTCTGAAGAGCCAGGAGGTTTTTGTGATTACTTTGTGCCAGAACCAGATTATAATACCACTAGTGTTGACCCAGCTCACCCTGATCTTCATAAAGATGGCGAGTTTACTATGCCTAGTTGGTGGGATTTTCGTGTTTCTAATTGGGGAACCAAGTGGGAAATCGGTACTGAACCTGATCAAATAACTTTTGATCGTGAAGATCTTTCTTTTCATATTTGGTTTGATAGTGCTTGGTCTCCTCCTACTGGTATTTATGAAGCTGCTACAGACCAAGATTGGAATGTAGAGGCTAATTATTTTGAAGCTGGAATGGATTTTATTGGGTATTACTCCTCAGCTGAAGGTGAAAATTCTTATTCTATAGGTACTAGAAATAATACAGATGCTCCTGATTGGTTAGTAGAAATGTATGAAAATGACTACGAATGGATAGAAGAAATGACCCGTGAGCATGATGCAGAGGAGTTGTCTCGCGAAGATTTCGTTGAGAAATGGACAGAAGAATTTGCAAATGAGTGGGACGATATCAATCAAAAGCAAGAAAACAGCAAGTAATAAAGTTCTGGACTTACAGTGTGTTTGGTGTTATAATACACTGTAATTCCAATTTTAAGAGGTGAATAATGAAAACAATTACACAAATCTACGACAAAATGTTAGATGATAATTATACAGGATTAGATAAATGGGTACACCATTTAGTAATATTTGAAGACTATCTAACAAAACTAAAACCAAAAAATTCTCTTACTAAGTTTAGCTTAGTAAATATTAGTGAAAGTGTAGATTCTTCTATATTATTTCATAATTATGTTTCTCAATGGAATCTTGAAGAATTTCAGATTATCCATGTTCATGAGAATCTTAAAGACGTTTCTGAACTTAAAAAACTTGGTATTAAAACAATGCAGGGTTCGGCAGAAGATGAAAGCTTTTTGAGAAAAGTAGCTTCTGCTGCTGGCAGTTTTGACGTATTGGTTGATGATACTCATTATACTAATAAACAAAGAACTATTGTAAAGTTTTTATACCCTAGAATGGCCGATAACGGAGTTCTTTTTGTAGAAGATACTTATTTAGGTTTGAGAAAAGAATATGTTACTTCTAAACCTTCTTTTCTTGAGTATGTTCAAACTTTGTATAGAGAATTAGATGATTGGCATAATAATGCGATGCAAGATAAGCAATACCAGTTACCTGATCAACGAAGAGATATTGCAGAATATCGTCAGTTAACTCAATTTGCTAAAAACACTAAAGGTATCCATCTTTATAATGGTCTTGTAGTTTTAGAAAGATTAAGTATCGAACCACCTTATCAAAAAGTCAGACACTGGTAAAAGGAAAACTAAATGCACACATTAACAGTTCCTCTAGTTTTTAAGTATAAATGTAAACATTGTAAACAAGAAGCTGGTAAACCTGAGACCACTAAGGAAAACTCAGATTTTCCTGTTTGGCATGATTGTGAAAGTAATGTTTGGAAAAAAGAACCTATAAAAGAAGAAATGAGAAAGGCAGCATAATGGACATCGACGGACCTTTTAAAATCGCTTTTGATCAGGGTAGTGTAGGGATACTTAGACGAGAACTAACTACTTATAAAAACCGTAATGGAACTTTAGTACGAGAAACAGTTGTTCGTACTTATTCATCAAATGGTGATTATAATGATTCTACTGAAATCGCTATTCTTGAAGGGGGTTCTTGTGTATGAGAGTAAAAGTAGAACCCAAATATAAAAAGTCTGTAGAAGAGATTGAATGGTATCGTTTATCTGATACTACTATTTGGGCTCAATATGAGACTCTTTGGCGTTGGGGAACCTTTTATATTACTCTTGACGAAGAAGAATATACTCGTTTAGTAGAGGCTTCAAAAGAAGATACTTTTCAGATGGCGACTGAGATAACTGCTTACGAAGACTTTGATTTGCAAGATTGTTGGGACGGAATTAGTTGCGATACAACTATTTATAGCCATAAAGAAAAAGAAAAGGCAAAAGAACTACAAGAAAAACTAGAGAATGAGATTGAAAAAGAGTACTGCTATGACTTTTATGAGTGGTTAGAAAATCACGATTTTGAATCTAGTGGAGATTATGAGGTGTGGATACACGGCCCTCTTGTACTTACTATCGAAGAAACCGGAGATAATTAAATGATATTTGAAAAGATTGAGCATCATAGCGTAAATCTTCATTATAAATATGAAGTCGATGATGAAACACTAATAGAAGTTTTTGGCTCAGTAAGTCGTTTTGAAGAATTGTTAGCTTATCATTGTGATTATACAGGTGCTTCTGGGGTAGGAGACAACCCTGCCACCCCAGAAGAAGAAGAATTATTTATTGATTTTTGTTGTGAATTAGATCCTACTGAGTCTGAAGAAGATTGGTGGTCAGCACGTAAGGGAGGATATGAAGTATCATGGAGTGAGGTTGATGATACATAGTTTTGAGGAGCTTGTATTTGAAGATGATCCTTGTGGTATAGTAAATATTAAACGTGCTATAGCTACTTTTGGAGAATACAAACTTAGTGTTATACTTGAAAATAAAAAGACACTATATGAAGTAGCTATTATTAAAGATAATAATTTTATTCATTTTCCAGGGATACACACTAATACTAAAGATGATGTAATACCTTATCTTACTCCCGAAAATGTAACTGAAATTATAAAAAAACTACAAAATGTAGCAGGAGAGAATAAATGAGTGACGATTGGAAACTTCAAGCAAATACATGGATTGATATAGCTTGGTCTTGTATGCTCACCCCACTTCTTCCAAAATATCAGTATCATGTCTTAGATCGGTGTTTACGAGGAGCTTCAGATATTATCTCTTGTGAGACTACAGCAGTTCATTCTAATACAGCATCTTTAATTCAATGGTGTAAAACCTGGTCTTCTGAGGCATTATTTAAGTATCAAGATATAAAAGATGAATTAACAGAAGAGCGTAACGGAAAGCCTCCTACACATCGACAAATTTGCAATGCGCGAGATGATAGAAACAAAAGATGGTTCACTTGCGAACATGAGTATCCTATTATCATTCCAAAAAAAGGTGTGAGAGACTACGGCTGGACACGTTCGCAATTACGTGATTGGATGTGGCGATATTCTCGTGTGACAATCATTCTTAATTCAGAAAATGATAAGCTACTCCCTTTCACTGAAGATATGGAGTTAGCAAGCAAAAGATATACAGATGCTAATATCATAATTTGTAAGCATCCGCACCATTTAGAAAAAGAAGTTGCTTGACAGTTTCTTTTTTATTTGATATTCTATTAAAAAGATGGAGAATTAAATGGAACTAAAAGATTTTTGGAGCGGAGTATTTATAAGTGGTCTTCCTTTATATGGGATTATTGTAGTTCATATACTTAGAGAAATAGGCTGGATACTAGTATGAAAAAACAAGGATATTACTCTATTGGAGATCGTATTTTAACTCGTCATGGAATTGCTCATATCACTGAGATTGAACAAACCACTCCACAAGATCCTAAATATGGTTTTCCAGTATCAGAGATACCTATGAGTTATAAAGGTATGTGGGTTGTCACTATGGATAACGGTCATTGGACTTATGGCAACTCAGTAATGACACATGCAGAGGAAATTTATCATGAATCCAGTAGCGCCATACATTGAGATTTATCCTTTCAAAAATATGTTTAACTCCGCATACCCTAGAGATATGTGGCAAATATTAGAACACGACCCTAGTGGTATTGTAAATGCTAGAACAGCTTTTTCTAGAAAAGAAGCTGAACTTATAAAACACAAATTTCAATCTAAGAATTCAAAATAAACTTGCTTTTTACTTAATTATATGTGATAATTAAACATAATCAGAGAAAAGGAGAATAGGATGATTTTTGACGAGTGGAAAAAAGAAGTAGATGTAGTTTGTATCAGTGCTTTTGGAGTATCTTCAGACGATCTTCCTGATTGTTTGTGGTATGATTACTGGCAAGACAGTATGTCTCCTTCTGAAGCTGTAGAATGTGCAGTAGAAGATACTTGGGGCTCTGACAATTCTATGTATTATGAGCTGTGGTATGGCTCGGCTGCGGTTGGAGCTGTATGATGACTGATGAACAAGCCTCAAAAATACTAGACGCTGGACGTTTAAAAGAAATTATTGAGCGTCAAGGCACTATCTGGGTTATAGAAACTGTTAATAACTCTATTTGGTCAGATAAGCAGCATCATGTTGCTACAAGCCCTGAAGAACAACGAATTTATGATTTAAGGAGAACAGACTAATGTGGGTTGAATTAGATGACGAACAAACAGACGCTGTAGTAGTTCATTCATTAACAAACTGGATGATTCAATTACTAGATGACGAGGACACTCCAGAACGTTGGGATACTATTATGAATCTATATTGTGCTTTACAATATTACATAACACCAGAACAACTTGATAATATGTTTGAAGAATATCCAGAATTTGCTGAAATGTTTGACGAGGAGGATGAATAATGTATGAAGGTGTAACAATTCCGTGTGGTCTTAAAGTAAAAAACGGTCAAATTGTAACTGAACCACAGTTTGACCAACAGGCTATTAAAGAACGAATTAAGGCACTACAGGTAAAACAGCCTTGGACTATAGCTAAAGAGCGTGCTCGTGAAGAAGCACAAATGAAGAAGCGTAAATAATGATTACAGAATAATCCTATGTCTCTTAGAGACAAACTTAAGAGGGCTTACGCCCTCTTTTTTTATTTTTGGCTCTGGGGGAAGGACATAACTTTTTTAGTTTTAAGTTGCTTCGTAGATATAAGCTGCTCCAGAACCAGTACCATTCGTGCTATCATTAATTGCCGTTACAATAGCAAACTGACCATCACCACTAAGATCTACTGCAACACCAAATTTATCACCTGTATTACCGGTTGTGCCTTCAGTAAACTTTATAACTTCTGACCAAGAAGTTCCAGTTCTTTTATAGAGGTAAGCCGTAGCGGGCCAGAAGTAGCCTGTACCAACAAGAGCATATGTTCCATCAGTACTAATAGAAACTGGAAACCCAAATGAAGCAGGAGCAGTTGAACTTGCATCTGACGCTGTTAGTTTAGCCTGTTGTGCCCACGAAGTGCCTGATCTTAAAAAGACATAAGCAGCACCAGCACTAGTTAATGGATCGCCTGCCCCGCCATCTTCCCAAGGAGCACCAAAAATAGCGTAGTTTCCGTCACCGCTTATATCCGTCCCAAAACCTAGTCTATCTTCAAGTTGAGCATCTGAATGTTGGAAATTGGCTTGTTGTGACCAAGTTGAACCAGATCGTGTAAAGATATATGCCATACCCACATCTGATGCAGTTGTATCTTCATATGGTGCGCAAGCGATAATATAATCACCATCATCACTGATTCTACAGCCAAAACCAAGTCCGTCAATGGCTCCAGCATTAGAAGCTGTTAATTTTTGTTGTTGTGACCACGTAGAACTAGATCTTGTGAAAACATATACTGCCCCTAAGTTGTTTAGTGTATCATATGGCGCACCAATTGCAACATATGAACCATCAGCATTTATATCAACATTATACCCAAATTGAGCACCTTCATAAGCATCTGACGCCGTTAATTTTTGTTGTTGTGACCAAGAAGTGCCTGATCTTACAAAAATGTAGGCAGCACCATGATTATCATTTCCTGATCCTGTACCCCCATACTGAGAACCAACAACAGCATAAGTTCCGTCTTCACTTAGTGATACATCTACACCAAATTTATCATATGCTGCTGCATCTGATGCAGTTAATTTAGCTTGTTGAGTCCAAGTAGAACCAGATCTGACATAGACATAAGCAGCACCAGCACCAGTTATTGGATCACCTGCACCACCATTTTCTTCTACTGCACCAACAATAGCATATTGACCATCTTTACTTAGTCGGCAAACAGAGCCAAAGGTATCACCTAACTGTCCATCTGATGCACGTATAACGCTTTCTGTAGGAGTGTTAGTCCAGTTAAACGAGGCAGCTCCGCTAGAAATGTAAACATTAGCAGAGAAAAAAGTGTTACTGACATAAGCATTTGCACCGTCATATAAAAATAGACGGTTTTGTTCCATATCAATTACTAATTCACCATTAGCGCCTGGATATGTATTTGCTTTATTATATGAAGCGGCTCTTGCCCATTTAATTACTGCCATTTCTTATGTCCTCTTATAAGTGGTGTTGTATTTATACTTGTGTTGATGTAACCGACCATCTAGCTATTACCATTTCAGCTTGATCGGAAACAGTAGATTCAGATGAAAATGGGAATTTGTATATCTCATCTTTGGCAGTGTTTGCAGGTCTTACAACCCCTCCCGCTACGTAACCATCAGTTGTACTAGAAAATCCTGTCCCTTGTTGTCTTGTTTGTGCCAATTGTCCTACGTCAGTAGCATCTGTGTCTGATGCAAATAAGAACTTTTGAATGTTGTCATGTTCTTGTAAAGCAGGGTTTGGAGTTGACGCGCTGTTGTTATACGCAGGCGATCCACCCACTGCATAACCTGCTGTTTCTCCAGATACAGAACTCGCATAATAACCTGGCCACGTTAATCCTCCAACAATTATAGAGGCGTCTGATGAGAAAGGATTTCTCAGTATTCCAAAATATCCTGCAAAAGGTGTGTTTGGTTGATAGCCTCCAGCTTTGTACCTATTTTGAGTAGAAGTAGCACCTGCGGATAACATGGTTGAAGTTATTTGAAGTGGGCTAGGAGTATACTGTCTAGCCATCTCATCTGTAAAGGTAGCTGCATCAGTATCAGAAGAAAAAGGCATTTTTATCTCACCCGAACCTCTACCCCAATACGCATATCCTGTACTTAAAGACTGAAAACCTGTCATATGTTGTTGATTTACCGTTGGTGAAGGCATTGTAGGACTAGGATCTAAAGTTTGTACTTGTGTGCCATCTGTGTCTGATGCAAAAACATGTTTATCAATATTAGCATTATAGTTACCATAAGGATTAGTTCTAAAACCTCCTTGAACATATCCATTCGTATCAGAAGAAGCTCCTCCGGCCGCAACCCATTGCCCGCTTGGAAAACCACCAATGATCGATGCTGGACTTCCAGAACTAAATCCAAACTTCTGTATTTGGGCACTACCACTTAACAGTGGATAAGCACTAGCGCCTCCAATTATATACCCAGAAGTACTACCCTGAAAAGGACTATCACCAGCAGGAGCAGCAGGTACTCCTGCAAAAGTATAAAAAACGTTTGCAGTATTTGTCCAGAAATAAATATTGCCTGTTTCGTAGTTGAGCGCAATCTCACCTGCCGATCCAGCATAGTTTGCGAGTGATGATGTATTTCCGCGTAATACTTTAATTTTTGGCATTTCTAATTCCTTATTAAATTAATTTTAGTTATTAACCTGCTTCATAGATATATGCGGCACCAGCTTTTGTAGCAACCGGCGACCACCATGCACCAACAGCAGCATAAGTACCATCAGAATTGATTGAGACCGAATATCCAAACCTATCACCTGCCGCTATGTCTGATGATGCTATTTTAGCTTGTTGTGACCACGTAGAACCAGATCTTGTAAAGACATATACCGCGCCTGCACTAGTTAATGGATCACCAGCTCCGCCGTCTTCTCCAGGCACGCCAACAATAGCAGTATTACCATCAGCACTGATCTCAACAGCCCAACCAAAATTATCTACAAATTGTAAGTCATCTGATACTATTTTTGCTTGTTGTGACCAAGTTGATCCAGATCTGCTAAAGACATAAGCGGCGCCAGCATTAGATAAAGGATCGCCTGCTCCACCATCTTCAGCAGTTGCACCAACAATAGCATAAGTGGCATCAGAATTAATTGAAACTGAAACTCCAAAATTATCATTTGCCTGTATATCTGATGATTGTATTTTAGCTTGTTGTGTCCAAGTAGAACCTGATCGTGTAAAGACATAAGCAGCACCAGCATTACTTCCACCAGTATCTTCATAGTTAGCACCAACAATAGCATAAGTGGCATCAGAATTGATTTCTACTGAGATACCAAAATAATCATCTGCTGCTATGTCTGATGATTGTATTTTAGCTTGTTGTGTCCAAGTTGAACCAGATCTGCTAAAGACATAAGCAGCACCAGCATTTGTTCCACCAGTATCTTCATAAGGTGAACCAATAATAGCATAACTACCATCAGAATTGATTGATACTGTAGTACCAAAAGT
>Ga0208543_1000660_pt1 | contig 10434 bp, 13 predicted proteins | sample DEB08_DNA_14_FD_185497 | JGI IMG/M metagenome (GOLD analysis project Ga0208543, IMG submission 185497) | Aqueous microbial communities from the Delaware River and Bay under freshwater to marine salinity gradient to study organic matter... | ecosystem: Environmental > Aquatic > Marine > Coastal ...
AATGGAGCTAGATTTAGATTATTTGGTGGAGATAATTATAATGCTATTCGTGGATTATTTTTTGACCATGTATGTATTGATGAATTTGCTGACTTCCCTGCATCAGCCTATCCTACAGTTATTAGGCCAGCTACAGTAGACCGTAAGGGTAAGATAACCATTATTGGTACGCCTAAAGGCAAGAATGAATTTTGGGAGATGTACGAGTACGCCAAAAGCCACAAAGATTGGTGGTGTAAAATGTTTAAAGCTTCTGACACAGACATATTAGACAAGGCTGAGTTAAAAGAAGCTAAAGCAGCAATGGGAGAAGATCGCTACGAGCAAGAGTTTGAATGTAGTTTTGAGGCTGCTATTCAAGGCGCATATTATGCAATGGAAATGAAAACAGCTACCCAGGATAAACGTATTACAAAAGTGCCATATGATCCTAGTGTTGGGGTAACAGTCTCTTGGGATTTAGGAATAGGTGATAGTACGTCATTATGGTTTGCTCAATTTGTAGGGCAAGAAATAAGAATAATAGACTTTTATGAAATGTCAGGTGTTGGTTTAGACCACTATGCAAAGGTGCTAGATGAAAAGGGCTATCACTACAAAGAGCATATATTACCGCATGATGTAAAAGTAAAAGAGCTTGGTACAGGTAAAAGCAGATTAGAAACATTAGATGCTCTTGGTGTTAATAACATATCTATAGCGCCTAAACTATCTATAGATGATGGAATACAGTCAGCACGTTCTATGCTTAATCGCTGTTGGTTTGATGAAGAAAAGTGTGGGCGTGGTGTAGAAGCATTACGGCAATATCGCAGAGAATTTGACGAAAAAAACAAATCATGGCGTGGTAGACCATTGCATGATTGGACATCACACGCAGCCGATAGTTTCAGATATATGTCTGTTGGACGTAAGGAAGTGCAAGAATGGGGTGAGCCTATAAAAAGAAATTTGCGTGGAATTGCTTAGTGTGATAAGGTGCATCAAAACTTGCGGAGAACCTTATGTTACCTTTTGTACAACCTACTGACGCTTATGGACAAATTAGCGATAACTTCCTACCAGAAACAGATTATGTTGACGCCAGAGTATTAGCAGCAAATACAGCAGAAAGTATTGCAGTCCCTGCTGGTGCAAAGTTTTGTACTCTTACAGCAGATGGAGAGTTTTACTTTAACACTAGAGCAGCAGCCGCTAAACCAGCAGCAGATATAAGTAATGGTTCTGCATCTCGTGTTGGTGATCCAAATGGAACTAATATCATCGTTACACCAGCAGATAACATTAGTGTTATTGCAACAGGCGTTAGAATTGTAACTGCTACATTCTGGGGTGGATAATGGCAAAGCGTGGACTTTATTCCAACATAGCAGATAAAAGAGCGCGTATTAAAGCTGGTAGTGGCGAGAAAATGCGTAAGAAGGGTGCTAAAGGTGCGCCTACTGATAAAGCTTTTAAACAGGCTGAAAAGACAGCTAAGAAACCAACAAAGAAAAAGGGGAAAAAATAATGCCAGGATATGGACATAAAGGCGGTATGAAAAAAGGTGGCAAGAAAAAAGGCGGTAAGAAAAAGTAATGGGCTTGCTTGATGATTTGTCTATGGGTCTTGGTTTAAAAGACCGTGACCAAGATTACTATAATAGAACAGCAGAAACATTAGGTGGTGCGCGAGGAGAGCAATACAGGCAGTCCAGTGGTTTTGGTAAGCTAGGGCGTCAAGGATTGCTTTCTGGCTCTAGTATGGGCAAATACCGTGATATGAACGATATGTTTGACGGTGGTGGCCCTATGGCAAGTGGCGGTCAATATGAAGGTGGTGGATTACTAAGCTTTCTGGGTAATTTAGCAAATGCTCTTACAGGCCGTGATATGGGTGACAAGGTTGGTTATGGCGCACCTATGGAAACAACAATGAAGCCAAAAGCTAGGGTAATGCCAAACCCAGAAACAGTTAATGGTTACTATCCAGATATGGCTATGATGGATGGGCAAGGATTAAATCAACCTCCTGAAATTCCATATGTTGTTGGTGGTGGATTTAATGATATAGCAAGTAATGCTTATCCTAAAGCTGTAGCTCCCTCAATGAGTAACACAGCAAAAACTACAACAGGACAAGATTTTTTATATGAGATTGCAACAGATACTGTTGTTAAAAGACTATCACCAGAAGGTTTTGGGATGATGCCACCTGAAGAAAGACGAGCATTAATTGATCAAGAATATACTAAAATAGTTTCTGAAATTGAATTGTAATAATGCCAAAAGAAAAAGACCCTAGATTAAAACGTGCTGGTGTAGAGGGCTTCAATAAACCAAGACGTACTCCCAAGCACAAAACCAAATCACACGTTGTTGTGGCAAAAGAAGGTGACAAGGTGAAAACAATACGATTTGGTCAACAGGGTGTATCAGGTGACAAAGGTGATACAGCAAGATCAAGAAGCTTTAAAAAAAGACACGCCAGTAATATAGCTAAAGGCAAAATGTCAGCAGCATATTGGGCTAACAGGGTTAAGTGGTAGTGGCTGAAAGTATTTTTGATTTCTTTACAAGGGAAGCTGGGCAGAAAAGGCGCAGAGCATTAGATGATGCAGTCGGTGGTTTATTAGAGTATTTAACACCACCAAACCTACGTCCAGCAGCAGAATTTGCAGCACAAGTAAATCCAATACAAGGTATGTCAGATAGCATGGCGGCAAGTGGCGTTGTGTTTGACCCAGAGCAAACAGCAGAGGCTAGGAAACGTGCTGCGTTAGATATGGGCATGGAGATGGCATTTGCTCTTACCCCTGCTGCATTGGCTGCTAGAGGCTATCTCACACCTGTTCAGGGCGTTATGGAAGGGCTGTTAGGTGGCTCACCAGCGCAAAAAGCAATTACAGACGATATAGTAGAAAGATTTACGCAACCTGGTGAAGTTCCTGTTATGGGCAGTGGTCTGGGTGGCGCATATGAAATGATTGGTTCTGACTTGCGAAAAAATATGGGTAACGAGCCATCATCTAGAGAAATTACAGGTCAAAATTTTGAAGGTAAAGGCGCAAATTTTTCTAATATGAAAGGGCAACGATCTAGTATTATAGATGACCATTATAGTAGAGGTTTATTGTCAACAGAAATGACACCGCCAGTGCCAATAACTTACAATGATTTAGCTGGTAAAACTATTATGGGATTAGTGGGTGATCCGACAGCTAGAAAAACAGTTACGCAAATAGGGGATTTACGTTTGGAAAATCCAGTAGACGTTCAAGCTGGTGCGGAATTTATGGATATTTACGGTTATGCATCTGCAAGGTCTGCAATGTCAGCGCAATTGCAAGAAGCTGCAAGCAGTGACGATGCGTTTTTTACTTTTCTAAATATGGCTGAAAAGTCAGGTGATTTTGCAAAGCATACAGGTGAAGCTGTTGGTGAAGCTTTTAGGGCTGCTATGACAAGTAATAGTAACCCAATACTCCGTGACAAAATACCAATGATAAACGAAAAGATTAGAAAAATTGGCGTACCTAAAAGTGAAAAAGTTGTAGATAGTAACGGTAACGAAATATTATTACCAAGTGGTAATCCAAAAACAAAAAACTATACGGTCTATCCGTTTGAAAATTTTAAATCTGTAGAAGACCCAAATTACATGGCAGAATATATTGCAAGTATTCCAACAGGATCAGAACGTGCAGCATTTATAAAAGGCTTAGATAAGGATGCATTACAAAAAGCTGGTGTGCCAAACATCGGTCAAATTAGAGTTGCGTTGGCTAATCCAGATTTAATTGGTAGAGACTTTTTAAGTGCAGGGTATCGTGGATTTTTCCCAGATTATGATAAAGGATTAATGGATACGACAGATGATATTCATAGAACTTATGACACATATGTAGAAAAAGTTGGGCCTTCATATACTTTAGATCAAGGCGGTGGCGGTGTGCCAGCTAATTTATTGTTTGTAGATAAAGCAGAAAAACAACGTGCAAAAGGCACTGGCGGTTTATTAGTTCCTACCTCACCTGATTATAAACAATACGAGATGTCACCAGAAGCATCTAAACAAATTATGGATGATCGTGCAGTAGAAATAGCTGATACATTTGTAGAAATAGAAAAAAGATTTGGTCGTGGTGCAGCATTGAGATATGGACATGAACTTCTTTCAGGTGGCAGAATTAGTGGAAGTATGATAGATAGTGCTAGAAAAGCTAACGCACCAGGAATTTACTAGGAGCTACTAATGGCAATAACAACTTACGCAGAGCTTAAAACAGCCGTAGCTAATTGGCTTAACCGCGATGATTTAACTGCTGTTATTCCTGATTTTATTTCACTAGCAGAAACAGATATAAACCGTAAATTAAGACATTACAAAATGATTGAACGTATGGATGCAACATTAGATAGTCGCTATGTGCAAGTTCCTAACGGTTGGTTAGAGACAATGCGGTTTAATATTACTAATTCTTCTACGGTAAAATTAGACTATATTGGACCTGAAGATATGCTGCAAAAACGTGAACAGAATAGTGATGCAGTAGGTGTTCCACAGTTTTATTCTCAGATTGGTGATGCAATAGAAGTATTTCCTACACCGTCAGGTGAGTTTCCAATGCAGCTTGCTTTTTTTGAAAGAATACCATCACTGAGTGATACCACGACATTTAACTGGTTATTACAAGATGAACCAGATTTGTATTTATATGGCACGTTGATGCAATCAGCACCATATTTATTAGATGATGCACGAACACAGACTTGGGGCGCGTTATATACAAACGCTTTAAATTCTTTGCAAGTTGCATCAGATGACACACGTTATGGTGGTTCTGGTCGCAGAATTATCATATCTAGTTATTAATATAAAAATGGTGTATAATGCACAAAGATTGATTTAAGGGAAAGCCATATGTCTTTTACAAATACTTTTGAAACCCATGTTTTAAATTATGTTTTTACTGCCACCAGTGTAACACGCCCTACAGCTTGGTATGTTGGTTTATTTACTGCTGATCCAACAGATAGCGGTTCTACAGCAAATGAAATATCAGGTAACGGTTACGCAAGAACAGCGGTAGCTTTTAGCGTATCTAATGATTTAGCAACTAACTCAGGGGCGGTAGAGTTTCCAGCAGCATCAGGCGGCAATTGGGGAACAATAACACACATGGCGGTAATGACTGCTTCCAGTGGTGGTACAATGATTGTTCATAGTGCTTTAACAGTTGCAAAAGCAATTAATGACGGTGATGTTTTCCGCATACCAACAGGTGACTTAGACATTACGTTAGCCTAATGACTGTTTACCGCGCTAATTACGGTGATGCTTTATATGGTCAGGATACTTACGGTTTATCTGGCTCTGTAATTGACGCAGCAGCAAGTATTACACCAATTTGCTCTGCAACAGCAACAGCGGTTAAAGTATTTCAAGGTGCATCTACGGCAACTACAGCGTGTTCTGTCACAGCTTCTTTGCAACAGGTTAAGTCAGGCGCTTCTACTGTAGCTTGTACGTCAAGTGTAACTGCAAATTCTGATACAATTATTGGTGGTGCTTCTGCCACAACGTGTACATCTGCCACAACTTCATCAGCAATTAAGGTAAGAACGGCTGCTGCTAATATTGTCTGTCAGGGCGTTGTTGTAACGGTTGCGGTAGAATATCCAGAAGTACCAGGTTTTAGACCAGGTTACGGTAAAAACACATATGGCTCATATATTTATGGTATTAACCACAGTGTAGAAGAGGGCGCTGCTGCAATTAACCTTGCTTGTAACGTCACAAGTGCTGGTATTCGCATTGCAGATGCAGCGTCAAATATCACCTTAACATCTACTATGACAGCTAACGGTGTCATAGATGTTGTGGGTCAGGCAAATATTGCACTATCATCTAGCGTAAATATAGAGTATAATCGCGTCAGATTAATGGCTGCTAGTTTAAACGTAGCTGCAACAGTAACGATTAAATCAAGGTATAAATGGTTAGATGCGCCAAATCCAACTACAACATGGACGGATGTATCAAACCCAAGTACAACTTGGACAGAAGCAGATTATTTAGAAAGGGCCGCATAAATGCCAGCATCAACAACTAATTATTCATGGAACTTACCTACCGTTGGCGGTGATGAAGATGCCTGGGGTGGTTTTTTAAATACAAATTGGACGAATTTGGACACGCTTTTAGGGGGTGTAACAAATACTGAGTTTGAAATTTTAGATGGCGCGACAGTGTCTACTGCTGAATTTAATTATTTAGTTGGCACAACTAGCGCAATACAAACTCAGTTAAACGCTAAAGCATCAACTGGTAAGGCGATTGCTATGGCAATGGTGTTTGGATAATATAGGAGTTTTTCATGGCAAATCCAAATGTAGTCGCAGTAACTAGTATTTTAGCTCAAACAGTTTTAGATGCTGATGTTGCTGCAAGCGCAGTTAGTTTATTAACGTGTGCATCAGATAAGTTATGTAAAATTAATTCATTAGTAATAGCTAACATAGATGGCACTAATTCTGCTGATATTTCAGTGTGGATTACACGATCTAGCGTTGATTATTACATAGCTAAAACAATCACAGTATCGGCTGATAGCACATTGCTACCCATAGATAAGAACATGGGGCTGTATTTAAATGAGGGTGACATACTCAAGATACAAGCAAGTGCAGCAGGAGATCTATCTGCTGTTCTTTCATATGAAGAAATAGATGACGCTTAATAGAAAGTAGCTTAATGAAAGCTTTCGGTAATATTGCAAAGGATGGTCAGGTCAGGGCAGTAGCTTCTGGTGCTTTGACTGATGGTAAAGCTGTTATTGTAAACTCTGATGGAACTGTGAGTGTTGTTGTTGAGACATCTTCTTCTGAAAATCTTGGTTCTGACGTTACTTTTAATGCTGCTAGTACATCTTTTGTAGCAAATGCATTTGATAGTACAAACAACAAAGTTGTTGTAGCGTACAGTGATGGTGGTAATAGCAGTTATGGACATGCTAGAGTTGGTACGGTAGACTCTTCAGATAATTCTATTTCTTTTGGCACAGAAGTTACTTTTATAAGTTCTGCTGTTCAGTATATTTCTGCTTGTTTTGACTCTGCAAACGGAAAAATAGTTATAGCTTACCAAGACATAAATGATAGTAATAAAGGTAAGGCTATTATAGGAACAGTAAGTGGAACTGATATATCTTTTGGCTCTTCGGTTGAATTTCAAACTGGAGAAACAACATGGATTAATGCTGTTTATGATACTAGCACATCTAAAGTAGTTATAGTCTATAGAAACTCAAGTGGTACTGGTAAGGCCATAGTTGGAACAGTAAGCGGTACAAGTATTTCCTTTGGGTCTGCAGTAAGTACAGGACATGGTGCTCTTCACGGAACGGCTGTCTATCACGCAGCAGCATCAAGAATTGTTGCAGCAGGAAAAGTAGACAACTCCACTGCTAATGCAGTGGTAGGGGCGGTAAGTGGTACAAGTATTAGCTTTGGAAGTGCAGTTGCATATGGAACATCTAGCGCACAAAAAAATAATAATAAAATTGGATATGACAGTGCCTCAGAAAAAGTAGTTGTATTTTATAGAGATGAGGGAGACAGTAGTGACGGAAAAGCTTCTGTAGGTACAGTGGACTCATCAGACAACTCCATCTCTTTTGCCACAGCAGTAACAGTTACCACAGACACAGTTGATATGGTTGGTGTACAAGGTTTTAGTTCAGGTGGTCAAATAATATTTTTATACTCTGATACGGACAACACTAAAGGGGATTTAAAAGTAGGAACAATTTCAGGGACAACTCTTTCTGTTGGCAGTGAATTAAATGTGCGTAATGGGGGTAATACAAATTACTGGGGGCTTTGTGAAGATACTACTAATGACAGAATAGTGATTGCTTATGAGGGAGCTAGTAGTCATGGTATATCTAATGTTTACAATCCTGATTTTTCAATAACCAACATCACCTCAGAAAACTTCATAGGCTTCTCAGATGGTGCATTTGCAACCACTCAGAGTGCAGCAATAAACACAACTAACACAATAGACAGAAACCAAAGCGGCCTCACAGCAGGGCAAACATATTTTGTGCAAGCAGATGGCACACTTGGAACAACAGCAGCTTCTCCCTCAGTAACAGCAGGAACTGCTATATCAGCTACGGAACTAATAGTGAAGGGTTAGACAATGAAAACTATCGTGGAAACATCAACTAAGTTAAGCAAGTATCTACTTGCAGATGACGTAGCAATTACAGCAACATCAGATAATATCACAGTAGGAGATCCTGCACAGTTTATTATCGCTGATCTAAACAGTGGCAACACGACTATTACTGAGAACGTGACCAACGCACCAAGCGATTGGACAGGCAACAAGTATTTCTTAGATGGCACAACTTGGTCAGCTAATCCTGATTGGGTAGACCCAGAAGCGGATGACGGAGAGTAAAAGCAATGCGTATCATTGGTAATGATCCAAGCGTACCAAGACAGGAACACGCTGTAGCTAGTGGTACGTTAACGAATGGTTCAAGTGTTATTGTTAATTCTGATGGGACTGTCAGTGTTGTTGCAGGGTCTGACACTACTTCTGGAACGGCTGTTCAGTTTGAATCTGGAAACATAAACAAGCCAAGATCTGCTTATGATACTACTAATAATAGAGTAGTTATAGCTTACGCAGACTTAGGTAATAGTTATTATGGAACGGCTGTGGTCGGAACAGTTTCTGGCACAAGTATTTCTTTTGGAACTCCTGCTGTATTTAATAGCGCCCAAAGCAACGGTAGTATGAGTATCGTCTTTGATGATAATGCAGGTAAAGTTGTAATTTCATATCAAGATGGTGGAACTAATCAGGGAGAGTCTGTGGTTGGCACAGTATCAGGAACTTCTATTAGTTTTGGGTCTACTGCTACTTTTTTAGGTAATGATTTTAATAATTTAGTCGCATCTTACGACAGTAATTTAAATAAAGTTTTACTTGTTTACAGAGATGGAAATACCTCAAATCGTGGGGCTGCTGTAGTCGGAACTGTGTCTGGTACAACTATAAGTTTTGGAAGTCAGGCTCTTTTTACGGCAGATACCCCTGCAAGACCTAACGTGTGTTTTGACAGTAATGCTAACAAGTTTTTAATTGTTTATGATGACGGCGGAGATAGTAATAAAGGAAAATCTGTTGTTGCTACAATTTCAGGCACGAGTGTTAGCTTTGGTAGTGAAGTTACTTTCCATGATGCAGGGACAGATTGGATAGGAACATCTTTTGACAGTGATGAAAACAAAATATTAGTTGTTTATGAGGATACAGCAGATAGCAATAAAGGTAAGGCGGTTGTCGGAACAATCTCAGGGACGAGTGTTAGCTATGGTTCTGAAGTAGAAATTGGAAACTCTTCTGCTACTCTGGCTGAGATTGGAGTAGTGTATGATACAAATTTAGATGCTCATGTAATTACATTTCGTCCAGACTCATCAACACGGACACTTGAAACTATTGCTGCACAAGTATCAGGAACAACTGCAACATTCTCTAGTTCAGTTTCTTTAACAAATTCTGTATCAGATGAAATAGCTTTTCCAATATTTGATCCAGATACAAACAAAGTTATACTAGCATATCGTGATGAAAATGATAGCGGCAAAGGTAAAGCAATAGTTTTAAGTCCTGGGCTTGGCTCTAACATCACCTCAGAGAACTTTATAGGCATAGCTCGTAGTGGTGCAGCTTCTGGTGCAGGGGCTATCATAGATACGCAAGGTGCAATAGCCGACAACTTGTCTGGGCTAACAGCAGGGCAAAGCTACTTTGTTCAGGGTGATGGCACACTAGGTACAACGGCTGCTAGTCCTAGCGTCTTTGCAGGGACGGCTGTGTCAGCAACTAAACTTATCGTGAAAGGTTAGACATGTTAAAACGTATAGGTGCTGAAGAGAGTGGTGAGTTTAAAGCGATAGCCAGTGGCACATTGCCAAGCGGTAAGCCAGTGGTGGTTAATGCTGATGGGACTGTGAGTGTTGTTAGTGGATCGGATGCTTCTATAGGATCAGCAGCAGTTTTTGAAAGCGCAAGCACAGGTAAAACCGCTTCAACATTTGACTCAAGTAATAATAAAATAGTTATATGTTATAGGGATGTGGGTAATAGTTCTCACGGCACTGCCGTTGTAGGTACAGTTAGTGGAAGTTCTATTTCTTTTGGAACACCAGTAGTATTTAATGCTGCCTATACTAATGAACTAAGTGTTATCTTTGATAGTAATTCTAATAAAGTGGTGGTGGTTTATGCAAATAGTTCGCAAGGGACTGCCAAGGTAGGCACAGTGTCAGGAACTAGTATTTCATTTGGAAGTGCTACTGTCTTTGATGCGGCTCAAGGTGTCTACTTGGGTGCTACTTTTGACAGCAACAGTAACAAAGTTGTGGTAGT
>Ga0208543_1000662_pt1 | contig 10404 bp, 6 predicted proteins | sample DEB08_DNA_14_FD_185497 | JGI IMG/M metagenome (GOLD analysis project Ga0208543, IMG submission 185497) | Aqueous microbial communities from the Delaware River and Bay under freshwater to marine salinity gradient to study organic matter... | ecosystem: Environmental > Aquatic > Marine > Coastal ...
CACAGAATTGCTTCATGTCGGAACTCCTTCAGGACGCTCAGTATTTCAAGGACTAAATAGAGTAGATAATACTACAGATGCGGTAGGTGCGGCTATCAGCGCAAGTAACGGTCTAGTGGCAGAGGATTAATAAATGACAGTTAGAATTACAAAACCAGAAATTAATATAAGAGAAAAAATTGCGAAACTAGATAAACCTTCAGGAATTGCAGGTGAAGCAATGTTACGTGCTGAGACACCACAGGAGCAGTTTAATCTGATTGGTGCTGGCCGTAGGAATTTGCTAATTAATGGTGAAAACAAAATATCTCAACGAGGTGACTATACTTCCGCCACTGCTGTATCAGAGGGTGTCTATTATATTGATAGATGGAAGGCATATGAAAGTGTTGTGTCTGCTACATTAACTCATAAACAAGACCAGTCTCTTCCTGACGGCTCCGTATCCCATACTCAGAGATATGATGTAACTGTAGCAGGTACAGGATACATAGGAACCCAGCAAATACTTGAAGAGACTTTAACAGTGGGAAGATACTATACAATTTCTGCTTGGGTAAAGTCTAACGACCCTAACATGAATCTATTTGCTTCCGGAGGTAATCAGCGAAGTTTTCATAGTGGAAGTGGTGAGTGGGAAAAATTATCAATAACTTGGCTTGAATCGGGTCAAGGAAACTCTTATGGAATTATAAACTACACCTCTGGTGGAAACTCAATGGTAGTAGGTAATTTTGTAGAGTTTACTCAAGTTCAACTAGAACTTGGTAAAGTCGCCACCCCATTCGAGCATCGTTCATACGGCGAAGAGTTGGCGTTGTGTCAGCGTTACTTTACAGTAATGCCTAATGGGATATTTGGTATAGCAAGTAGTACAACCTCTATAGTCTACAGCTACCATTTGCCAACGCAAATGAGAGCTACTCCTTCTGTGTCGTTAACCTCTACTAGCCAGAGACAGGGCGATACAGTTTCACAGGGTATATCTCTAACAAGTGCTTCAATATCAATTAGCACATACGCAAATTCCTCGGTAGCGGCGTTTTCAATATCAGGCACTCCTTCAGCTAATTTTACGGCCTACAGAACTTACTTGTACGAAGGGACTGTATCCTTTCCGGCACAAGTTCACCTTTCAGCGGAGCTTTAATATGTATATACATCAAAACGATATGGAAAATAATCTAGCATCAATATTATGTGATATTAATAAACATAGTATACCACTAGATCCAGCAAACTCAGACTACCAAAGAGTACTCGATGATATTATTGAACAAGGCGCAGATTGCTGGGATGGTGATATCCCAACCGACTTACAAGCTGCCGCAGATGCAAAACAATTTGCACAGCAGGTAGAGTCATATAAAACAGCAAGTGCTCGTTTAGAACAGTATCAACTTTCTGTAGGTGTACCGGAATCAACAGGAAGTATTGTAATTGGGCAAGAGTGGAACGAAGAAGCAGAAGAAATGCAAGACGTTACAGAAACATTTGTAATTCCCGCAATTGAACCTCTTGAAGCAACAGTAGAAGTAACTACTTATGATTTTGAAACTGATACTAGTACAACAGAAACAGTTCCAAATCCTTTAATTGTAAAAGATGATGAAGAAAGAACAGCTGCACAGGATATTATTAATAATACACCTCAGGCAGTTAAAGACCACGTAGATGGAGTATAAATAGTAATATGGCACTTACAAAAATTACACAAACAGTTATTGCGACAGGAGCTATAAGCAGTTCTCAAATTGCTAACGGTTCAATAACCGCTGACCACCTCACTGGAGTCAATACTGACCATGTAAGTGAAGGTAGTACTAATCTTTATTATACAAATGCAAGAGCTAGAGCTGCCATTAGTGAAAACTCAACACAATTAAGTTATGATAGTAGCACAGGCGTATTAACATATACACAAGGTGATACTGATACAGTATCTGAAGGTTCAACTAATTTATATTATACAGATACGCGAGTTGGTGATTATATTTATGGTAATAGATTTTACGGTAATGTTAATTCAATAGGAAATATTTCTGTTGCTGCAGGCACAGGAGCAAAATATCTTATAGTAAACAGTACAAGTAGTCGATACACACAAATATTTGGTTATGGTATAAGAACCTCACCAGGCACTGGTACCTACAGTATTTGGCCAGTAGCTAATGATTCAAGTTCACTTGATTTTGGAAATTTTAGTAGTACCTTAAATTGGAAAAATGTTAGGTTTCACTCAACAAATGGACTTTCTATAGGCTATACTCAATTCATAGACTCCTCAAGAAACCTAACCAATATAGGAACTATCTCTAGTGGTGCTATTACAAGTACAGGAGAAGTTGAAGCCACGGCTTTAGATATTAATGGTAATGGAGACATTAGTGGAAACTTAACACTTGGTGGATATATCGCAGGGCCCGCAACATTTACTATCGACCCGGCTGCAGTAGGAGACAACACTGGAACAGTCGTTATCGCTGGTAATCTACAAGTTGATGGAACTACAACCACAATCAATTCTACTACTATGACAGTAGATGATTTAAATCTTACATTAGCATCAGGAGCAGCAAATGCTGCAGCAGCCAATGGTGCTGGAATTACAGTTGATGGTGCAAATGCAACGATTACTTACGATGGTACAAATGATGAATGGGACTTTAATAAGGATATTAATGTAACAGGTACAGCCACGATGGATGGGTTGACTGTTGATGGCAATATTCTTTTTAATTCTGAAGGTAATGAGCTTCGGTTTAAGACTAGCTCTACTCCTGTAAACAAAATCTACACAGATGACACTTACACAACTAATGGTTTAACTATTGATGCAGAAAATGGTGTTGTGTTAAAAAGCACTAACAATTATTTACTATTAGACGACACTGGAACTAATGAGATGGTTCTTAATGTTGATGGTGGTGAAAGAATGAGGGTTACTGCAACAGGCATAGACGTAACAGGTACAGTAACGTCTGATGGTTTGACTGTTAATTCGGTTGATGCGGTTGGGCTTATTACTGGTGGTGGCTATGGTGCAACAAACACTGCTAAGTTACGTCTTAGAGGTGGTTATGGGGATAGTGCTTTTATTAACGGATTTGGTATAAAAGCCACAAGAACTACAGCGTACGCCAGTGGAGCTACCTTAGATTTTGTTAAAGAAGCTAGGGACGTAGAATCAGGTAAAGCCTTAACTATCACAGAAGGCGGAGACATCTACTTCTACGAAGACACAGGAACTACAGCCAAGTTCTTTTGGGATGCAAGTGCTGAATCGCTTGGAATTGGTACGACTTCGCCTAGTGAAGAACTGCACATTGAGACAACTGGTGGTGCTACAGCAGGGATTCAGTTAAGCACTACTGGAGGAACTGTTGATAGAGATTGGAAGTTTCTTGCAACTGCCGCCGCAGGAACTTTTTTTATTCAGGACGCAACTGCAAGTGTTAATAGGGTTGCCATTGATACATCAGGCAACGTGGGTATTGGAACGACTAGTCCTGATACTTTATTGCATTTATCTAATAATGGTACAACTCCTGCAACAATAAGAATAGAAAGAAATGATACTTCAATATTAGATACCAATATATATGGTGGTATTGAGTTTGAAGGACAAGATGCTTCTGCTGCATCTGCTGCTGGAGTGAGAGGTAAAATATTAGGTGTAGCAGAGGGTGCAACTGGAGAAATGGCACTTACTTTTGAAACTGCAGGTAGTTATGGTTCATCAACAGAAAGAATGAGAATTGACTCTTCAGGACGAGTTGGTATTGGTACAACACCATTAGATAATGCTACACTTACACTTAAAGCTCCTTATGATACTAATACTGGAATTCATTTACAAGAATATGACACCTCAAATGCATGGGGATTATATACAGTTAAAAGTGATGATACCTTTAGAATTACAAGATATGCTAGTGCAGTATATAATGATAAAATAGTAATTAAGTCTAATGGTTATGTTGGTATTAATGAAGACAACCCACAGGCGCTTTTTGTAGTTAATAATAACGGTGCAACTAATAATGCGTTTTATGTTGATGTGGGTAATGGCGCTGAACAAACGTTGTTTGAGCATACAGGGTCCGGTACACCAGTTCCATTTGTTATAACAAAGTCTAATTTTACTGGGGCATCTCAAGAATATGGTATTTTAGATTTGCACATGGCTCATAATACAGTTGGTGGTGGTTCGAATCTTCATTTCTCTTTAAAAAATAGTTCAGATACAAAAATAGAATATGGTGGAATAGGTGCTAGTATAGTTGATAATACTAATAGCTCTGAAGATGGAAATTTGCATTTCTATGTAACTGAAGCTGGTAATATTAGACAAGAAAAATTAACACTTAGGTATGACGGTAATGTTGGTATTGGTGAAACTAATCCTAGTGAAAAATTACACATTAAACATGATTCCGGAGCTTTATTAATAAGACTGGAAAACGAAGATTCTGCAGCTGAAACATACACTCAATATGTGTCTCAAGATGGTGGATTTTTTAATACAGGAATAAGTTCTAATGCTGCTAACTATGCATTCTTTAACACAGACCAAGGGTCATATCGATGGTATGGTGGAGGTGGTGGAAATCCCGGAATGTATTATGATGGAAACCTTAAAATTGGAAGTGGTGGTGCGGCTAGTTTTACAGCTGGCGAAGGACTAGAAATAGAAAAAGCTGGCACTACAACACTTAGATTACAAAATACATCTACTAGTAAATCTGTTGAACTTAATCAAGAATCACATTTCGTAATAGAAGCACAAAATACAGGCATGGATATTAGTTTACAACCTACACGAGTAGTTGATGTGCAGAAGCCTATTCATACTTCAACAGATTCTGGAACTAATTTTTATACTCATTTATGTACTGGTAGTTTTTATTCATCTGCTAATACCGGTGTAGCTATTCATACAAATATACCTGGCCATAACCAATCCGGTAATGCTAATATGTTTTCATTTAGAGTTGTAGGATATTGGTATAACTCAAATAATGGTGGCGCCATTGATATTGTTTTAGGTTGCTATTCTGGCGAAAGTAATTTTTATAATGCAACTGTTCAAGGAACGATGCCAGAAGAATGGGTAGGAGAAATACAATTTTTAACTAATCCTAGTGGTAAGGTTACAGTCTTTTTAGGAACTACGAGTGGTGTTGCAGCGTGTGAATTAGCAGTCACTGATTTTGTACAAGGTTTTCAAAATGTACTTGAAAACTATGCAGTTGGTTGGTCAATGAGTACTTTATCATCATTGTCTGGTTATAGTAATGGAACAAAAGCTGTATATCGTGACCCTAAAGGAATTTTAATTGATGGTATACAAACTTCACCTATGAATACAACCTCTACAGGTGCTGTAGTATTAAGCACAAGTGCTACTTATACACCTATGAGTAAAAATAGTCATTTTAAAATAGATATTTTTTGTAATGTAAATACGACAGATGATGCTAATGGTGGAAATCAAAATCAAAATCCATATCGATATGGTAGAATGCAAAGAAGTATAAATGGTGGTACTTGGACTGATTGTAGTGATTTAGGAGTTGATGGTTTCACTCAAGGAGCACTACAAGCTCATATAGAATTATCGCCGCCAAGAGTTGGTTCTGACAACACAGACCCTAATACCTATATGTCACAACAAGATAGATATAGAACAACTTCTAAATATTCTTGTATCATTGATGACCCAGACTTTAGTGATGAAGGCCAAACAATAGCATATAGGTTAGTATTATATTACGCCGGCGGCAATACATTTATTCAAATTGGTGTAGCTAATGGTTTTGGTAGTGATGATGGTTATCCTGTACAACCGTATGGATTTGTTGCAACAGAAATATTACAAGGAACGTTCTAATGATTAAGATAGAAAATATAACATACGAACAGTTTATAGGAATAATGAATAACAGAGGTCATGAATTAGATATAACTTTGCGAGGTAATATATTAGAATGGAATGAAGATTCAGAACCGCCTACAAGAGAACAATTAGATGAATGGGGAATATCAGCTGAAAATAGCATAAAATTAAAACGACTAAGAGCAGAAAGAAATATGTTATTGAGTAGTTGTGATTGGACACAAAATTCAGATATACCAGAAAACATTAGGTTATCATGGCAAACATATCGTCAAGCATTAAGAGATATAACTGAAACATATACATCCTTAGATGATGTTGTGTGGCCAGAAAAACCAGAGGGATAAATAGTAATATGGCATTCACATTAAACAGAAGATTAGCACAACTTGTAGATAGTAACGGTCAGTTAAATACTGGTAAAATTCCTAATGACTATATTTCAAGCGACCATATAGCAGATAATGTTATTACTGCCTCAATGTTGCACACTTCATTTACAGTGTCAACAAATAATTTAACTGCAATTGATACTGATGATGTATCAGAAGGTAGTACTAATCTTTACTTCACAAATGCAAGAGCAGATGCTCGAATTGCAGCTGCAACAACAGATGATTTAACAGAAGGTTCAACTAATCTTTATTATACTGACGCTAGAGCGCAAGCAGTTTCTATTAATAATGTTGTAGAAGATACAACTCCTCAGCTTGGTGGTGATTTAGCATCTAATGGTAATGACATATTATTTGCTGATAACGACAAAGCAGTCTTTGGTGCTGGCTCAGACCTACAGATTTACCATGAACCAAATCACAGCATAATTAACGAGTCAGGGACAGGAAGCCTAAAAATTCAAGGCGATAACATCCGTTTGCAAAAAACAGATGGCTCTGAAAACATGATTACTGCTGTCAATGATGGCGCTGTAACTCTTTGGTATGATAATGATCCTAAAATTGCTACTTCTTCTACCGGTGCTACAGTTACAGGTGACCTTGCAGTCACTGGCGATTTAAATATTACAGGTAATGTTAATTCTTATAATGTCACAGACTTAGATGTGACGGATAAAACCATTACACTTGGAGCCGGACAAACAGAGGCAAATTCAGGTGGTAGTGGTATTATTGTAGATGGCTCTGGCGCAAGTATACTATGGGATGAAACAAATGATGAGTGGGACTTTAATAAACATATAAGAGGACAGTCATTTTCAGTAGGAGCTGGACCAACAAGTGAATTACTATTTTTGTCCGGTGCAGGTCACAATGGTCATGGAACAACAAATGCCCGAAGTGTAGCCTCGTTTAATGTAACTGGTCAAAGTGCTGGCGTATGGTTCGGTGGAAGAAATGATGAAACTACTGGAATTATAGGAACAAGAACTGCTACTGGTAACCTGGCTTTTGAAACATATAATAGTGGCTGGGGTGAGAGAATGCGTATCACCTATGATGGCAAAGTTGGAATTGGAAATAGTAATCCATTACAAAAGTTCTCTGTAGGCGGTCTTATTAATTCAGACAACAATCAAGATTATTATGGCGCATGGATGAATGGCGACTCTGGTACCAATGGGTATAGTATAATGGCTGTTGGTGAATGGTACTCTGCAGGTCTTTATATACAGAAAAAGACGGGAGAAAACCGTACTCACATTTATAATTATAATGCAAATCATCCTTTAATTATAAATGCGGGCTCAAGTGCTCATGGAGAAACAACTAGTGCTAAATCAAGGTTAGGTATAGGTACTTTTAGTCCAAATGCTGCTGTACATATACAGGGGCAAAATCCTGCAGGTTTAATTGTAGAAAACGGAGTAGGAAATGCTTCTACTCAACCCTATGTATCAATGGCAGCAAATAACTATAGTTCAGGTTTTGGTACATTTCGATGGGAAGACCAAAGAGCAAGTCAAGCATCTCCTTCCTTTATTTGGGAAGTTCACGATGGCTCTGGAACTGAGCTTGCTTATGATTTCCGAACAGGAGCTACAGGGGCTTCTGGAAGTAAATTAGCTATTACACAATCTGGCAACGTAGGTATCGGCACTGATTCCCCCGGCACGAGCAAATTAAAGGTTTACAATTCTACTGTGTCAGGTAATACTAGACTTCATATACATAATGACAAAAGTGGTGATGCTGCCGAACTTAGACTTGAAGGTAAAAGAACTTCATCTAATGATACAGGACAGCTATTATTTGCAAACAATGGAAATGTTGTTGCAAGGATAGACGCAGTGAGTGCGGCTGATGATGGGGCTTTAAGATTCTTCACAAGTGCTACTGGCACGGGTCAAAATGTTGTTCAAGCAATGTCTATTTCCACAGCAGGAGTTGGAACTTTTGTTTCGGACTTAGTTGTAAATGGAAAACTTGGCATAAATGAAAACTCTTTATCTTCTAATGCTCGACTACAAGTAAGATACGATAATCCACAGTCTTATAATGCTTACAATGCATTGACTAACCCTTCAATGGTTATTAAGAATCTTACTGCAGGGGCAAGTAAGTTCACTTCTTTAGGTTTCTATACAGAGTCTAACGGTGAAGGTGCTATTTCTCTTGTTCAAGGCTCTGGAAATATTAATGCAGATATGACATTCTCTGTTAGGTCTTCTGGAACTAGAGCCGAACATATGCGAATTACACATGACGGCAACGTTGGTATCGGCACTACTTCTCCTAATGGTACTGGTTTTGACGGAAATGCTACTGTTCTTTCTGTTAACGGCTATTACCGAGGAATAATAGAATTAGGCTCTAATAATAACGTAATAGGCGATATGATAGGTGGTATAGAATTTAGAAATACTACGGTGACAGAAGGGTATATTAGAGTATATAGAGACTCTAGTGGTGATTCCGAAATGCGGCTTGCTGCACACCATTTTAATTTTACTAGTGGCAACGTTGGTATCAACAATGACGATCCAGATTATAGATTGGATTTTGGTGTTGGCGACACAATTAGATTAAGGCACACTGCTGCAGGAACTGCAATCAGAGTTGGCGCTTCTGATTATGATGTTAATCTAATTAGATTTGATGGTGCCTCTGGAATCACTGATAGTGGATATTATGGAGGCGCTCTAAGATACATGGGATCTAGATCAAGTAATAATAATAGCTTGTCTATATTCATGGATAATTCAACTGGTACTGAAGTTGAAGCAATGACAATTCTACAGAACGGCAAAGTTGGTATAGGGCAACCCTCCCCAGCAGAAACTTTACACATTGGTTCAGGACAAGCGAATACTATAAGAATACACAATGCTGCAAGTGGAGATGTAACGTCTGGGTTGAACATCACAAGAGGTGACGACCTAGGGATGCAGTTATATGACAACCCTGCAGACGATACAACGACCTTAAATGCTAGCGGTAACTTCAATATAAGAACAGATAACACGTCATACAGGGTTTTTGTAAAAGATAACGGCTCTGTAGCAATAGGTAGTAATGCAAATGCTGGCCACTCATTTGAGGTTCAAGACAAGTCAGATGGCTACAGTATGTTTTGGACAGGAAGAAGCTCAAGTGGTGAAGGGCGTGGCCTGACAACATCTTATGGACTTATGGGCGTTAATAGCACCCAGTATGACAATGATGGTGCTGCTTATCCAATAGCAGGAATAGGAGCTGCAGCGGATAACTCCGCTTCTGAAGCTGTAGATTTTTGGTATGGGTCAACACAGAGTGAATGGCAGCCAATGGTGTTTTTCTGCATTGGCGCTCATACAGCAGGTGGTCAAACTGGACAGACAGCAGGTTGGGCATTAATAAGGGCAACACATTACAACAATGGTATTTCGACCAGTATCTTGGACTCTGGCGGGGGTGGAACATGGACTATTTCTGTGCAAGGCACTTTTGGTGCTGATAGAGCGAATACATCAAGAGTCCGTATTACATATTCTGGGTCACAAACCAGAACTGTTATATCTGTGTGGGGCGCTAATTACGCAGGATTTTATGGGGCACAAAGAGCATGATAACTTGGAAAATAGAAAAATTAATAACCTTTGATAATTCTGAACATACTAATATTGTAAAGAATGTAGAATTTTGTATTAAATATGAAACTGATGAAAAGGTTTGTGAAACTAGAGGTAATAAAGATATCACATATAATAGTGATTCTTTTACTGAATACGATTCTTTAACTGAAACTCAAATTGTTAATTGGGTAAAAAATATATTAGGTACTGTAAAGGTAGAAGCTTTAGAAGCTTTAGTAACTAAGCACTTTAATAATATGGAAGAAGATGAAACTTATGCTTTTGTATATACAAGGGATAGTTTAGAACCAGTAACAGAAAAAACTCTTGGTGATTTACCTTTTTAAAAAATAGGATATAAATAGTAATATGGCATTCACATTAAATAGAAGATTATCAACCATTATAAATAGTATTAAAGGAAAGTAATATGGCAAAGCCAAATTCAAGACAAACATTTATAGATTATTGCCTTAGAAGCTTGGGTGCTCCT
>Ga0208543_1000671_pt1 | contig 10352 bp, 12 predicted proteins | sample DEB08_DNA_14_FD_185497 | JGI IMG/M metagenome (GOLD analysis project Ga0208543, IMG submission 185497) | Aqueous microbial communities from the Delaware River and Bay under freshwater to marine salinity gradient to study organic matter... | ecosystem: Environmental > Aquatic > Marine > Coastal ...
ACCCTTGCGGTCCAGCAAACCCTTGGCGCGCACACAAAACGGACAGGTGCTCCAGGTGTAGATCTCAACCTTGGCCATCGAACTGCCGCATACGAAGGCTGAATCTTATGCAGGACGACCGCGCTGATAGCGTCGAGATCAGAAGACTCCCTTGCTCCATTGCTGGACCTCACAGACTTCAAACGCGATCTTTCCGAGCTCACTGACCGCCTGGGCCATGCCCAGGACTGTCTTTGACGTCCCTGCACTCAACGCCAGGCAGCAGGATCTCGAGCAACTCGCCGCTCAACCCGAGTTTTGGAACGATCAGCAAAACGCCCAGAAACAGATGCGGCGCCTCGACGAAGTCAAGGCGCAGTTGCAGCAACTGGTGGATTGGCGTGGAGCGATCGACGATGGGCAAGCCACTCTTGAGCTCTATGACTTAGAGCCTGACGAAGACCTCCTCGAAGAGGCTCAGCAGGGACTCAATCAGCTACGACAAGCCCTGGATCGCTGGGAGCTGGAGCGCCTGCTCAGCGGTGAATACGACAAAGAAGGTGCTGTTCTAAGCATCAACGCCGGTGCCGGGGGCACTGACGCCCAGGACTGGGCCCAGATGCTGCTGCGCATGTACACCCGCTGGGCCGAAGACCAAGGGATGAGCGTGAGCGTCAATGAGTTGTCGGAGGGTGAGGAAGCAGGCATCAAAAGCACCACGATTGAGATCGAAGGTCGTTACGCCTACGGCTATTTACGCAACGAAAAAGGCACCCATCGGTTGGTGCGGATCTCACCCTTCAATGCCAATGACAAGAGGCAAACGAGCTTCGCGGGTGTGGAAGTGATGCCCAAGCTGGATGAGGAGGTAGAGCTCGATATTCCTGAAAAAGATCTCGAGATCACCACCTCCCGCTCTGGCGGGGCCGGTGGGCAGAACGTCAACAAGGTGGAAACGGCCGTTCGCATCCTTCACGTGCCCACCGGCCTGGCCGTGCGCTGCACCCAAGAGCGCTCCCAGCTTCAGAACAAGGAGAAGGCCATGGCCCTGCTCAAGGCGAAATTGCTGGTGATCGCCCAGGAGCAGCGTGCAGCAGAAATTGCCGACATTCGCGGTGACATCGTTGAAGCGGCCTGGGGAAATCAGATCCGCAACTATGTGTTTCACCCCTACCAAATGGTGAAAGACCTGCGCACCCAAGAAGAGACCACCGATGTGCAAGGCGTGATGGATGGAGATCTCAACCCCTTCATCCAGGCGTTATTGCGCCAAGGTGTGGATCGCCCAGGCAGCGACGACGACACATGACTCAGGCTCCCGAAAACGACAGCAGCCCCTCCACCCCCCAAAGCGACGACAAGGGAGCGCCACCGCCGAGCTTCGTGAAATTGGCCATGCGCAACATGGTGCGCAAAGGCGGGCAGAGCCTGTTCCACTTCGGCCTAACCGCTGCAGGGTTCATTGGTTTCATTCTTGTGGTGGCCTGGTTAGGGCGACCCACACTCCCGCAATGATCACCCTCGACCTGGCCTTCAGCCCCGCAGCCGCTGATCTCATTGATGCGGCGGATGACGCGAGCACGCGCTCCAGGCTGCAGCAAGCCAGAGACTGGGAGTGTGACTTAAGCGCTTGGATTGAAGACCTTCGCCAGGGTCGCGACCACCCCTGCCCCGAAGCTGTGAGGAGCTGCGAGTCGGTCAGCCTTGGGGTCTCGCTGCACGATGACGCCAGCGTCGCCGAACTGAATCTTCGCTGGCGCCAGAAACCCACGCCAACAGACGTGCTCTCCTTTGCGGCCCTGGAGAGTGAGATGCCGATGGGTGCTGGTCAGGAGCTTGAGCTAGGAGACATCGTCGTGTCGGTACCCACCGCCCGTCGTCAAGCCTTGGAACAGGCGCATGACTTGGAACGGGAACTGCGTTGGTTGGTCAGTCACGGGCTTCTGCACTTATTGGGCTGGGATCATCCCGATGAAGACTCCCTCGCTGCCATGCTTCAGAAACAGGAGCACCTACTTGGCATGGGCGGTAACGTTCGTTCCTTAGTTGAGATCAATTGTGAATCAGCAGACGAAGTCACTGCTGAACCCTGAAGAGGGAGCACCGGTGTCAGAGGAGATCAGCCAGCGCAGCACCAAGCGAGCCCACCGTGCCGCGAAGCGGGGTGCTTGGCGGATCGCGGGAGATCTCCCCTCCAGCTTCCGCTACGCAGCTCAAGGTCTGGGCTACGGCTTCGTTAGCCAGAGGAACTTTCGTATCCACGTTTGTACGGGTGCGCTGGTTCTAGGAATGGGGATTTGGCTCCAGCTGCCCGCGATCCAGCTGGCCGTGTTGGTGCTCACGGTGGCTGTCGTGTTGGTGCTGGAGCTGCTCAATACGGCCATCGAGGCGGCCGTGGACTTGGCGATCGGCCGCCGATTCCATCCCCTCGCCAGAATTGCCAAGGATTGTGCCGCTGCCGCTGTGCTTGTCTCTGCGATCAGTTCCATGCTGATTGCGCTCCTTCTTCTCGTACCACCCCTGATCCTGCGCCTGGGCCTCTGAACAATGCTCCTGGTTATCGATAACTACGACAGTTTCACGTTCAACCTGGTGCAATACCTGGGAGAACTCGCCAGCCAGTTCCCCGTGGCGACCGACTGTCGCGTCGAGCGAAACGACGCCCTCAACCTTGAGGAGATTCGCGACCTGAATCCATCCGCGATTTTGCTTTCACCTGGGCCAGGCGATCCGGATCAAGCCGGTGTTTGCCTTGAAGTTCTCCGCCAACTCTCACCCACCATCCCAACCCTTGGTGTGTGCCTCGGCCATCAATCGCTTGCGCAGGCCTCCGGCGGACGCGTTGTGAGAGCCCGCGAACTCATGCATGGGAAAACATCACCTGTTCAGCATCGCGGTGAAGGCGTCTTTGCCGGGCTTCCCCAACCCCTGACCGCGACCCGATATCACAGCCTGATTGCTGAACGGGAAACCCTTCCTGAGTGCCTTGAAGTCACTGCCTGGCTGGACGACGGAACCATCATGGGGCTGCGCCATCGCGACTACCCCCATCTCCAGGGAGTGCAGTTCCATCCGGAAAGTGTGCTCACAGAAGCAGGGCACCAGCTGCTGGCCAACTTCCTGCGCCAAGCAGAACCCCAGTGACAACACTGCTAGCTTCCAGGACAAGAAGACGATCAACAATGTCGGTCCACGAACGGGTTCAGAGTCTTTTCCGCATTGTTCTGAGTGGTTCCGCCCTGCTGGCGGTCGGAACGGTGGCTCCCGTTTGGGCCGCAGGCGTCACCGTGACCAATTACGGCCATAGCGCCTTGCTCATCCGCGGAGGTGGCCAATCCGTGATGGTGAATCCATTTCGGGCGGTGGGCTGCGCCAAGGGACTGGCTGAGCCTCGCGTGAACGCAACGGTGATCCTCGCCAGTTCGGAATTACCTGATGAAGGGGCCCGCATCGGGGGCGGCACCTACTTGGCCAAACCAGGCTCCTATCGGGTCGGTGGCCTCAAGGTCGAAGGGTTCGGCGCTCCCCATGACCGGGTGGGTGGCCGTCGTTTTGGCCAAGCCACGGTGTGGCGCTGGCAACAGGCTGGTCTCAACTTCGCCCATCTCGGCGGCACCGCCGCCACCCTCAGCGGTGAGGACAAAGTGCTTCTCGGTCGCCCCGACGTCTTGATCATCGGTGTCGGCGGCGGGGGCAAGGTCTACAACGGAGAGGAGGCTGCTGCAGTGGTGCGCGCACTCAATCCCCGCCGGGTGATTCCCGTTCAATACGTGAATGGGGAGCCTCCTTCCGGATGCGACCTCGGCGATGTTCAGCCTTTTTTGGATGCGATGTCCGGTACCGAAGTTCGCAAAGTGGGGCCAAACCTCAACTTGCCTGGAAACCTCGGTGACAACACCGTGATCGATGTCATGCGTTAATCGCGAACGAAGCCAACAGCGCTGATAGCTCGGCTCGTTCCATCCCAGCCATTAAGGCCAAGATGAGCAGAATCCTTGCCTTCTGGGGGTTGAGAATTCCTGCAGGCAACAAGCCAAGCTCATCCTGAAGCTCAGACGGATGGACAGGACCACTACCGCAACGACTCGACCGCAACATCAGGGGCAACACACCAGGCCAGGTTTTTATGGCCTCAAGCTCTCCCGCAGACAACTGACCTGCCCCGGTGCCGGTCCAGACCACACCTTTAACGCCTTCGCGAAAGAGAGCCGACACCATGGCCAACGACGGATCCACGCAGCCATAGAGAATGGCCACCTCGGGCCACTGAGCAGGCAATACAAGCGTGGCGAACGGTACGGATCGGGAGCTTGGCGCCACTGGCAAGTGCACTCCGCCGTCATCCACCCAGCCCAGGGGGCCCACATCTGGGCTTTGAAACGCACCCACACCCTGGGTGGCCACCTTGGTGACAGCCCTGGCTCCATGGATCTGGCTATCCATCACCACAAGCACCCCGTGGCCACAGGCCTGAGGGCTACAGGCCACTTGCACCGCCTGAAACAGATTCAGCGGACCATCGGCACTGAGCGCTGTGGCGGGACGCATCGCTCCCACCAACACCACGGGCCGCGGATCATCAATGAGTAACTCCAACAACCAGGCCGTTTCTTCCAAGGTGTTGGTGCCGTGGGTGATCACCACTCCCGCCAGTTCAGGAGACGCAGCAAACGCCTCACGGATGCGCTTCACCAGCTGGATCCAATGCTGAAACTGCAGATCCGCACTATCCAGATTGGTGAGTTGCTCCACCTGAACCTGAGCCAGCTCCTGCAGCTGCGGCAGCTCCTGGAGCAGTTCCGATCCCGCCATCGCCCCCGCGATGTAGGCGTTAAGGGAGGTGCTTTTGTCAGCGCGGCCAGCGATCGTGCCGCCCGTGGCAAGCAGGAGCAACTGCGGTGATGATGCGGACTGATCGACCATCAAGGCTCTGAATCGATCGCTTGATAAGCCTGCCAAAAGCGCTGCATCTGCTCAGTGGTGCCAATGCTGATGCGCAGCGAACCATCGATCTGGGGCTTCCCCGCCATGGAACGCACCAAAATCCCTGCCGCCCGCAGCTCCGCTTCAACGGTTTCAGACGAACGACGGGGCCAAAGCAACAGGTAATTGCCGCCAGCCGCATGATAAATAGCACGCTGACGAGTTAACTCAGTAACGAGCCAGTTACGAGCTCGTAGCACTTCCTCGACATAGGCATCGGTATAGGGCTGATCGGCCAAGGCCGCCATCGCTGCCGTCACGACCAAGCTATTGACGTCATAGGGACCCGTGACCCTTCCCACCCGGTCCACGACATCCGGATGGCCAAGGGCAAACCCGATCCGCAAGCCAGCAAGCCCAGCGGTTTTCGCCAAGGACCGGAGCACGAGCAGATTGGGAACGACGCGAAAATCAACGGACGGCAAGACGCTGTCTCCCGTGAACGCCTCATACAACTCATCCACCACCACGAGCGTTTCAGGCGCCGCAGCCGCTAGTTCCAACACTTGAGCTGCCTGCAAACGGGTTCCCGTGGGGTTGTTGGGGTTGCAGAGCATCAAGATGCGTGGCTTGCGCAACAAAGCGGCGCGAATCGCCTCCATCGGAAACACAAATCCGGGCAGCTCATGGGGCACGGCCCCAATCGCCATCCCCTGCATGCCCGCACAGGGGGCGTAATACCCAAAGGTGGGACTGGTGGTCAGCAGCGTGTCACCGGCCGCGCCATAGGCATGAATCACGGCATGGATCGCAGCGTCGACCCCGTTAAACAACCCAACGTGCGCAGCCGTTAACGCAGAGGCCAAACCAGCTGGCGACGACTCGAGATTTTCAATCAGGGCTTCGCGGAGGCCGTCGTACTCGGGATAAATCGCGATCTGATCGGCCGGAAAGGCGCGGATCGCCTCAGCGACCCTTGGGCTTGGGCCCATCGTGTTTTCGTTGAAGTCGAGCCTCAATAAGTTGCGACGACCTTCAAGAGGAGCGCTATAGGCCTTCAACCTCTCAACCTCAGGTCGAGCGTCGGGAGGGGGAGTGACCACTAGCTCCAACTGTTTGAGGCCCTTCAACACTGACAGAAGAGTGCTTCCGCTGCAGACCATCCGCCCCCCAAGTGCATCTCACCCGTAGCGACCACTAACAGAACGAGACTGAAGTCCCGTTTTTGATCGCACCACCCACACACAGGGGCTCTCCACCCGAAACCGACCGATAGGTTGCTGCTTCATCGCATCGTTGGCCGTGAGCATGCGTGATGTTCAGCCTCGCGAACCACAACAGATCAGACCGTTGAGTTCCACGATTCACGGCGCATGGCAACTCGTGAGTTATCTGGTGGAAGCCAAAGCCAACGGGACAGATTTCCTCCGATAGGCAACTCCCCCAAGGGGTTTGTGATCTTCACTCTCTGTGGGCGCGTGTCCTTCATGCTTTCCGCCCAAGGACGCCAAGCCGCTAAGAGCGAGGAAGACAAGGCCAGACTACTCAGCAGCATGATTGCCTACACGGGCACCTACGTTCTCAAGGAGGATCGTTGGATCACACGCGTGGATGTGTCATGGAACCCCGAATGGGTTGGGACTGAACAAACCCGCCGCTTTCAAATGAATGGTGATCGGCTCACGGTTCAAACACCATGGCGGGTGATGCCGAACTGGCCCGACAAGGGACTCACCCGCAGCATTGTGCATTTTCAGAGATGCCCTTGAATTCAAATGAATTCAAAGATCTCATCTTTGGGAATGGCACTCAATCGCCGGAGGCAAACGCAAGGCGAGGGTGAACAGAGCTGCTAGCAACAACACAAGGGCCAACGCTGCGAGTGCGAGGCTCTCACCACCAGTGGTCATCATCAGCTTGCCCATCACAATCGGGGCCAGAAATCCACCGATATTTCCAACAGAATTGATCCAAGCGATCCCTCCCGCCGCAGCGCGACCACCGAGGAACTGCGATGGGATCGCCCAGAAAGGACCGAGACTGGAAAAGGTGGCCGCCGTTGAAACACTGATCAGAAGCAAACGCACCAATCCGTCTGCCGCGACCGCTAAAGCCAAAGCCAATGCTGCGATTCCAAGAGAAACGGAGAGATGAAGACGAAGCTCTCCGCGTCGATCCGCTGACGCTCCCACCAGCAACATCGACGCAACCGCCAAGGCATAAGGCACAGCACTCAGCAAATTGGCAAGCACCGGCGAGGCCTCTGCCGCAGGAAGCGCCGAACCAACAAAACGTGGAATCCAAAAACTGAACCCGTAGAAGCCTGTTGCGATTGCCATGTAGAGCAGCCCGAGCAGCCAAAGCCGCGGTTGCCGCAATCCCGCCAGAAGACCATGCACCTGACGGCCATTTTCAAACAACTGTCGCTGCTCCTGCCTGAGAACTTCCTCGAGCGCATCAGCCTCATCAGGCTGAAGCCAGACGGCCTGATGAGGCCGATCAGGAAGACAACGCCACACCACAAAGGCGAGGACAATCGCAGGAAACGCCTCGATCAGAAACAGCCAACGCCAGCCGGCAAGACCGCCCAGCCCATGCAATGACAGCAATGCCGCAGAAATCGGACCGCCGAGCAACCCTGCTACTGGGATGGCCAGCATGAATCCGGCTAAAGTGCGAGACCGCTGGTCTGCAGGCACCCACCGGCTGAGGTAGAGGATGATGCCTGGGAAGAAACCAGCCTCCGCCACTCCAAGCAGCAGTCGCAAGCCATTGAACTGCCCGGCACTGGTCATGAAGGCCATCAACCCCGCCACCATCCCCCAGCTCAAAAGAATTCGACTGATCCAGCGTCGAGCACCCACTCTCTCAAGCATCAGGTTGCTGGGAATCTCAAACAGCACATACCCCAGAAAAAAAATTCCTGCAGCGACGCCATAACTTGCCGTCGTGAGCCCGAGGTCTTCGCACAACCCTGCCGAGGCAAAGGAGATATTGACCCGGTCGAGGTAGGCAACCAGATAGAGAACGAACAGGAATGGCAGCAATTGGCGTCGAATCGCCTCAAGCGCCCGATTCAGAGGAGTCAACCGTTGCGTTGGGATAACAATCCCTCTGAGTTTGCTGAAGAGCGCACCGATCGGCAAAAACCCACATTTCTTCTAAGAAGGAACCATGCACACCCCGATCGCTTGCGATTCATTCAGCCATAGAACGGAGGAGAAAAGAGCATCCAAACCGGATTCAGCGAAATGACAAACACGTCAACTCTGGACAATGCACTGACAACAGAAGAACTTTGGTCCCTGATGCGACGCCGAGTGCCGCCGATCGTCTCGGAATATTTTCGTGGAGGCGCCGATGATGAAATCACATTGAGGAGCAATGTGAAGGCGTTCCAGCAAACTGTGCTCAACGCCTGTGGTGCAACTCACTTCCAGGAACTGAACACGTCAACTCAGGTTCTTGGCCATGCATTATCGGTTCCCTGGTACATCACGCCGGTGGGCAGTCTGCGCACCCTTCATCCCCGCGCCGAGGCGGTTGCGGCCCGAGTGGCAGGCCACTTCGGGACGGTGATGGGGCTTTCAACGCTCTCAGGAACAGCCATGGAAGAGGTCGCCGCCGCTTCCTCCATGCCATGTTGGTTTCAGCTTTATCTCTGCGGAGGGCGCGAAACTGCCTTACGCGGAATCTATCGCGCTCGAGAAGCTGGCTTCAGCGCATTGCTGCTCACAATTGATACGGGGGTCTCCGGGCAACGCCGCCTCCATGCACGAATGAAACCACTCGAGGCGATGCGCTCGCCGAAAGGACTGAGCCCCCGCGAAACCATGCGCTGGTTCTCCAAGCGTCTTCAGCTGACCCCTCAAATGGCAACGCGGCTGCCCTGGCTGTTGGATTTCTGGAGGGATCAGGGCGTGATGAAATTTGTGAATGTGATCGACGCAAACGGGGATCCCATGCCCTTCACCGACATCGGCCGCCAACTGGCTGAGTCCGCCATCACCTGGGCAGACCTGCAATGGATCCGCGATGCCTGGGGGCCTGAGCGACCGATCATCGTGAAAGGTGTCCATTGTGCCGATGACGCCCGCCGCGCCGAAGACGCAGGTGCTCAAGGAGTGATCTGGTCCAACCATGGAGGGAGACAGATGGATCGCGTTCCACCTTCGCTCCACATCGTGCAGACAGAGATGCCAAAGTTGAAGGAGACCAAGCTCACCTTCCTGATGGATGGTGGAATCCGCAGTGGTACAGACATCCTGATTGCCCTAAGTCACGGCGTGCAGGCGGTGGGAATCGGTCGTGCCATGGCGGCAGGCCTCGGAGCGGGTGGAGAAGAAGGACTCATACGCACGTTCACGATCTTGAACGAAGGTCTGGAACGGGCGATGCGGCTGACAGGTGTGCGATCCATTGCCGAAATTCAGGCGCTGGGAGCTGAACTGAGACGTCCATCGTTGCTTCAGGGAGACAGCCACCTTCCTCCCTTTGTGTACTGAACCCAAGCCGTCATCAGCTCACGAAAAGCCCAAAGAACACCTCAAACCAACATTGAGAATGTTCTACAGAATCAAACCTGACACAAAGCACATCACCGTCTGGGAAGAATGGATCATTCACATATTTTTCGAGCACTCTAAGCTTCAGAAAAAACAGAATCTCAGCCAGTCTGCAGTCAAAAGGATCGATCAAAATCGAGATACATGATTGAAAGATTCCTGATTGATCTTTCTTCTCTCGACCAACCTTCAATGATCTTCATTGTAACGCCATCACCTGTTTTTGCTTCGCATCAAAAGCCATCTCACACATGCAACTTTTACTTGTCACCTCAACGATTCTTCTCATCACCAGTTGCGTGCAAGATCGAGAAAAAGGACTCACATATCAACAGATGAAGGACTTTCTCATCGATCAACGTGGAGCCAAACAAGTCTGCGCAACAACAAGCCCCGAATGCCTGAAATGGATAGCCGCCGCCTATCAATGCGAACAAAGCAAAAGAAGCGAGGAAGAAATTTCTTTCACGACAGGCGTTGTAAAAAGTTGCCGGCAAATGAATGCAATCCAAAAACAAGCCTCGAGATCTAAAACTCTATTTGAGTTTTAGATGCACATTGAGCCGGGGTGATCTTGAAAACCATTCACGATCACACCTCACACATTTTCTAGCACTCAAGCCCTGACGCTAGAAATTGAATTTAGGGAGACTCTGGAAAACCCAGCCCAACTGCGGGAAAATGAGGTCGTAATCGCAGGTCAGGACTGAGTTGATGGGCGGCAAGCAGCTCGGCTTCTCTGATGACGAGCTCACCACCGCCGTTACCTCGACCCAAGGTCGAGCGTGGCGGAGCCACTAGAAGCAGACCAAACGGGAGAAATTTCTCTCTGAGATGGAGGTGGTGGTGCCGTGGCAGGCGCTGATCGACTTGATCGAACCCCAC
>Ga0208543_1000679_pt1 | contig 10243 bp, 13 predicted proteins | sample DEB08_DNA_14_FD_185497 | JGI IMG/M metagenome (GOLD analysis project Ga0208543, IMG submission 185497) | Aqueous microbial communities from the Delaware River and Bay under freshwater to marine salinity gradient to study organic matter... | ecosystem: Environmental > Aquatic > Marine > Coastal ...
CATACTTAATACAGTGTCGTCTTGATTCTGTACTATTCCTACATACTCTGCGCCGCCGTAGGTAACCAAACTTAAAAAAGGGTATTTTTCAAATATTTCTTCTGCTAACGCCGGCATTAAACACTTTCGATAAATACTGTATGACTGTTATTACTGGATATTTATATGCACAAAAGCACACTGCAGTTATTACTGATACAGGAGTTAATAACCTCATGAGTATGTTTTACACACCCAACATTAAAGTCTACAGAGGTATAGACAATTACATTCGTATTGAATTTAAAAACCGTGATCAAAAACGTGTTAGCATGACAGATCACACAGCAAACATTGTTATACTTGACAAAGAAAATGGTGTTGCATATGTAGAACGTGCGCTTACAGCAATTGATCCGCGCAAAGGTTTGTTTGAAGCAAGTATTACTAAAAGTGACCTGCTTAACCTAGACAGCAAGTTTTATAGTTACGGACTAAAGGTCACCAATCCAGAAGGCAGAACAGCACCGGCATATGCAGACGACAACTACAGTGCAAACGGTGTATTAGAAATTGATGAAGGTGTTTATCCTCCATTCACAGCAAGCACAACAGAAGATTTTGGTAGTGGTGATACTGGCAGCACTATTGCTATTGCACCTTATGTAAATCGCAACACAGCACAACACACTGCGCAGGTTTATTTTAGCAGTGCGTTCACAGGCACCCTGGAGATACAGGGCTCAATTAATCCAAGTAATAGTATTCAAAACGCTGATTTTACAACTATCTCAACCACAAACTATACTGCACAAACTGACAACGCTTACATTAACTTTACTGGCGTATACAGTGCAGTGCGTTTTAAGCGTACAACTACCTCAGGAACATTGAGTCAAGTATTATATAGACCATGAGGCTAGTAGGGTTTGGCTGTAGTTTTACCTATGGCAGTGAACTGCAATCATCAGATATAGATTCTAATGACCATTGGGGTAACACTCCTCATAGAGAAAGTAATGTCTGGTTAGGTCGCCTAGCAGATAAATTAGGTGCAACGTTTGACAACCGTGCAGAACCAGGTAACAGTAATTATGCAATACAATATCAGTTTGCTGACTGGTTTAACAACAATAGAAATCCTAGCGAAAGTGTAGTAGTGTGTGTTGCTTGGACTGCTTTACCAAGATTTAGTTGGTTAGATGATACTTGGACACACAATGGCACAGTTCGAGATGACCAAAAGTTTTTGCACAGTCGCAAGGATTGGATTACTAGCAACGTTGATCACATCTATTGGACTGACGCGGCAAAATTATTTGTAAACAGTGTTTGCAAACTATACAACATACCTATATTACAGTTTAATGCATTGGGTAAACATAAACCTGCGCATTATGATAATTACTTTCTGAACGGACTAACAATGGAGTCGATACTTAAAGATGCGCAGCAGAGCGATGACAGATTGGATTTGTTTGCAAGTGGCGGACATCCCAACAAAGCAGGGCATGAATATTTCACAATTAGGTTGCATGATTTTGCAAAAGAACGTATAATATAACTATGATATTAGTAGGTATTGGATGCAGTTTTACTCAAGGAGCAGGCTTGGCAGCAGATCCTCTGCATTCTTATGAATATAATACTCCCTATAGAGAAAAAAATTGTTGGGTAGGACAACTTGCTGATAAACTAGGACAAAGCTACATTAATTTAGGGGATGGCGGCGCAGGCAATTTTGCAATAGGACAAAATTTTGCACGTTTTATCAACTATGATTTGCATATGTGTGACCAACCTATTATGGTGTGTGTGGGATGGACACAAGTTGATAGGATGAGTTGGTGGGACGAAGAAGCGTATCACTGGGCTCACAGTAGTTGGTGGGACGGGCAGGGATTAATTCCCTGGCCAGGACTAGCCGGGACGGCAAATAAGTTTGAAAATAGTAGAAAAGAATGGTTATTGCACAGCCAAGGAGGAGAAGGAGATGGGAATCAGGCACTCACCGATAGTGCAAAATTATTAGTAAACAGTGTGTGTGAATCTAGAAATATTCCGTTATTGCAGTTCAATGCATTGGGTGATCATCATACATATCATGATTATAAAAATTATTATTTGCCTGATACAAATACCCAAGATTATCTTAAATCTGATCAACTAATACCCAATGATGGGCATCCTAACGAATTAGGTCACACTGATATAGCCTCGAGATTGTATAATTTTGTAAATGAATGTAAAATATTATAGATGAATAGTATACAACAAGCAGTTATTGATGCCTTGCCGGGCAAGCAAAAGCGCACCACTAACGGGTGGATTTCGTTTAATGCTGTATGCTGTCATCACAATGGTGAGAGCATGGACAAGCGTAGCAGAGGTGGTGTTATTGCAAATGGTGAAGCAATAAGTTATCACTGCTTTAACTGCAACTTTAAAACAGGATGGCAGCCAGGCAGACACATTAGTTTTAAAATGCGCAAACTGCTCGCATGGCTTGGCGTAGATGAAAATACTCGCAGTATGCTTAACATTGAAGCACTGCGTATCAAAGACACAGTGGTAATAGAACAAGAACTTGACGAAGAGTTTAAAATAGAATTTAAACCTCGTCCACTACCAGACAATGTTGTTACACTTGATCGTGCGCCACAAGCAGTGCAGGACTATGTAACACAACGAGGACTGGATAGCACAAGACTGCTATACAGTAACACAAAGCCTGCAGGTATGTGGAAGCGTTTTATTATTCCTTGCACATATGAAAACAAACTAATTGGATATACTGCAAGAACAACAGATGAAAACAGCAAGCCAAAGTATCACAATAGTTACGACACAGGCTATGTATATGGCATGGATGATCAGTTACTCAACGCAAAGTTTGTTGTTGTAACAGAAGGTATATTGGATGCAATGTGTATTGGCGGTGTTGGAATACTAAGTAACAATGCCAGTGAAACACAAGCAGAAATTATTGACACACTTGCTAGAGAAGTTATACTAGTACCAGACAGAGATGCAGCAGGACAACGTCTAATTGATGATGCACTTGAGTATGGATGGAGTGTTAGTTTTCCTGAATGGGAACCAGATGTTAAAGACATTAATGATGCAGTTGTGCGCTATGGTAAACTGTTTACACTAAAAAGTATTATTAATGCAAAGCAAACAATGAGTTTAAAAATTAATTTAATGAGAAAAAAATGGTAGATAGCAGCGAACTACAAGCATACTACTTGATGGCTGGTAATCAGCGTGTTAATAAAACTATAGGATTTTGTGGATGTAGTTATACCTATGGAACTGGCGTTGAGGAATACGAACGTTACAGTAGTCTGGTGCTCGATCAACTTGATGCAATAGGTATAAATCTTGCACGCCGCGGCGCCAGCAACACAGATATATTTCACCAAGCACTAGAATTAGTGAATGATGTCGATTACCTTGTTGTTCAGTGGAGTGCAGGTGGCAGAGGAGATTAGCATGTTTATAACGATTCGCCTCCAGATTGGATAAATTCTCGCAGATGGAAAACTTTTTGTGAAGTATACAAGATGATAGACTCGCAGTATAATCAATATAGATGGCTGAACAGAAGAATTAACATTTTGGCAAAACTGAGTAACAAACCAATTGTGTACATAAATGGACTGCTTCCGGTATATGACAGTTTATTAGGTGATAAAAATGATCTTGATAAGTTAGACGATGATACCAAAAACTTTTTAGAATTTGATCTACGGCCCGATGATGTACTACATCAAAGGCTGCAAAGTAGTAGACAATTGCTACAGGTTATTGATCAAAATTGGCTATATAAAACACCACTGAAAAAAATTGATGTTGGCACAGATGGCAAACATCCTGGACCAGAAACTCATAGACAAATAGCAAACAAGATAGTAGAATATATAAATGGCTAAAGAATATACAGCAGACTTACAAAAGTTGTTTTTAGAAATGATGTTGCATGATGCACAGAACTTTGTGCGTGTGCAAAACATCTATAACGTGGATAACTTTGATCGTAGTTTACATGATACTGCAGTGTTTATTAAAGAACACAGTGATGATCATGGTGCACTTCCTACACATGAACAGGTTAGGGCAGTAACAGGTGTTGAATTAAAGCCTGTTCCAGAGATTACAGAAAGTCACAATGATTGGTTCCTCGCAGAGTTTGAAAGATTCACCAAGCGGCAGGAACTAGAACGTGCCATTCTTAAGAGTGCAGATTTACTTGAGAAGGGCGAATATGAGCCAGTTGAAAAGATCATCAAAGATGCAGTGCAGATCAGTCTTACAAAAGACATGGGCACAAACTACTTTGAAGATCCCAGAGCAAGACTTATGGCACTGAAAGACAATAACGGACAGATTAGCACAGGCTGGCCCGCTATGGATCGTAAACTGTTTGGCGGTATGAACAAAGGTGAACTCAATATTTTTGCAGGTGGATCAGGATCAGGTAAGAGTTTGTTTATGCAGAACCTAGCAGTCAACTGGGTAACACAAGGACTAAGCGGCGTATACTTGAGTTTGGAACTTAGTGAAGGACTTAGTGCTATGCGTATTGACAGTATGCTTACTAACGTAAGTACTAAAGAAGTGTTCAAAGACTTGGACACAGTAGAAATGAAAGTTAAAATGGTGGGCAAGAAAGCAGGCAACTTGCAAATCAAATACATGCCAGCACAAAGCAATGTAAATGACATTAGATCATACTTAAAAGAACTGCAGATTAAAAATGGCTGGCGAGTAGACTTCTTGCTTATTGACTACTTGGATTTGCTTATGCCGGTTAGTGCTAAAGTTAGTCCAAGTGACTTGTTTGTTAAAGACAAGTATGTTAGTGAAGAACTGCGTAACTTGGCAAAAGAACTTAACTGTGTATTTGTAACAGCATCGCAGTTGAACAGAGGTGCTGTAGATGAGATTGAATTTGATCACAGTCATATCTCAGGTGGCTTGAGTAAGATTAACACAGCGGATAATGTGTTTGGTATCTTTACTAGCCGTGCAATGCGTGAGCGTGGACGCTATCAGATACAGTTGATGAAAACTAGAAGTAGTAGCGGCGTAGGTCAAAAGATTGATCTTGGCTTTAACTTGGAAAGTCTGCGTATTACAGACTTAGGTGAAGATGAAGATGCTCCGCAACAAACTACAGGCAGTAATATTATGAATCGTATTAAAAGCAATGGTGTTGTGGAAGCAAGTGACAATGTTGCCACTCCCACTGCTAGTGTGCAGAGCAGCAAACTTAAAGACATGTTAGCGGGATTAAAAAGTGAATAAATGGCCATGCAGTGAGCCTTATAATTCTGCTTACTTGGAACAAACACAATTTGGATTACAGGTTGCTCCGTGCTGCGTAGCGAAAACACAACCATACGATTGCAACTACGACTTGCATAACCAACCTTACTTGTATAATATCATACAACAGTTTGATAATGGTGTTGTACCGGATTCCTGCAAAAATTGTGTCTATCATGAACAAGCTGGCTACAAAAGTAGACGACAGAAGACAGGACAACAGCCTATACAAAATAAACTTAAAAACTTAGAAATACATGTTGGTAATTATTGCAATCTTAAATGTGTTATTTGTAATAATAGTTGGAGTAGTTCATGGCGCAAAGACACTGAAGCAATGGGATTTAAAACTTATGATAATTTTAAGTTCGAACCAGACAGTATTAATGCTGATCTTAGTACGGTAGAATGGTTACACTTTAACGGAGGTGAACCGTTATTTACTAACATACATCTAGATGTTCTTAATCGTATACCTAATCCTTCACAATGCATAGTGTACTATAATACCAATGGAACTATTCGTATTAAGCCATCTGTGTTTGAACTTTGGAGTAAATTCAAACTAGTAAAACTTGTGTTTAGTATAGACGATATTGGAACTAGATTTAACTATCAGCGTACAAATGCAGATTGGAATGAAGTTGAATCCAACATGTTCTGGTATAGAGAAACTGCTCCTGTTAACATGATGTTTGGAATCAACAGAACTATAAGCAAACTAAATCAACCTTATCTTAGTGAACTGGATGAATGGTTTGCAGAAAATTTCACTACAAATAGGCTAGGGGATCCAAATGACTTTAGCGAGCAACTTGCAGGTGGTCCTACTTCTCTTGACAGCAAAACTTACGAAGATTATATATCGAGGTTAGATACTATACGTTCTTAGCAATCTTTGCTTCGTATAAATCCATACTGTGATCTCTTGCACCATCAAAGAACTCGCGCTTGCTCCAAGCACGAAAGCGTCCACGCCAACTATCCTTGAACTTTTGCCATGGTGTCATCTTGCGAATATAACCATAGTAGTTGATGTAGTGTAGTTCGCCTCTGTGACGGAAACCCATTACAGCAAATGGTACACGAGGTACAATGTCGTTGTTGTTTACATATCTATGATGCTCAAATGTACATTTAGCAGCCCATACACGCCCACCTACACGAGGTTGACCATATGTATAACAAGCAACAACACGATCCTGTAAGCGACTTGCTGCAAGTGCTGCCATTGCACCACCTAGGCTGTGTCCACAAATATAAAGTGCTTTTTTCTTACGAGCAGGTGTACTAATGTATGCCTCTACCTGTTCCCAGATACGATTTAGGTATTCATAAAATCCTGCATGCACCATGCCCCAGGTTTTACTCTTACGCTTCCACGCTTTTAGGTCTGCTTTGATATCACTAAACTCTTTTGGCTCTGTGCCTCTAAATGCAAGCACAACACGTTCACTGTTTTCTACAATTAAACATTCTGCACCTTTGTGATCTACTAATACACTTTTTGTATATCCAAGTTCATGTACTGCAGGCTTGCTTTCTTTTTGTGTTAGATAGGCTATTTTAGCCAGAGTTGCAAAGTGCAACCCGGGGGTTTCTATGCTTGACATATTCTCTCTCCATGTTACAATAATGTAATGTTGTATTTAACCGATAAATACTAAAAACGATAGGATAAAAACCATGCGTAAACAAACTCGTAGTATACTACACGAACTAAACAGCATGATTGTTGAAAAAGATAGACAACATGTAATGGAAAGTCGAGCAACTAACGTGATAGAGAGCGCAATCAATCTTATTAATGAAATGCACAAGCATTATGATGAAGATGTAGCAGGAGACCTAGAGCGTCGACTGTTAAACAGTATTAAACATCAGGACAGTCGTAAGTTTGTGCGAGGTATTCGGAAAGTCAACGAAAGCAAATGCGCTTCAGAGAAATAGTAGCCGAGGCTGCTGAAGGCAAAAATCTGCACTTAGAACACATTGAAGATCTAGTATTTCTTCAAGGTGCTAGTGGTGCGCAGAGTGCGCTGCAATATATTAACAGTGTAAGAGATATGCTGGAAGAAGGCGGCACAGTAAACAGTAGCGTAACTGTAAAGTGGGATGGTGCTCCTGCTATCTTTGTAGGCACAGATCCAGCAGACGGCAAGTTTTTTGTTGGTACTAAAGGCGTGTTTAGTAAAACAGGCAAACTTGTTAAAAGCACTGCAGACCTTGACAAGTATGGATACAGCGGCGGCTTGCGTGACAAGCTCGCACTAGCACTAAAACTACTTCCAAGTTTAGGTATACAAGGTGTGCTGCAAGGCGACATGATGTATACCAAAAGTGATCTAGAAACTGCTGACATTGACGGCGAGTCAAGTTGGGTGTTTCAGCCTAACACTATTGCTTATGCTGTTCCTAAAGACAGCGAACTAGGCAAGCGTATTGCAGCAAGTCAAATGGGTATCATCTTTCACACAACCTACACAGGCGACAGCATGGAAAACATGCAAGCAAGTTTTGGTGCAAATGTAAGTGAACTAAACAAAACCAGTGCAGTATGGTTTGACGATGCAACCTACAAAGACCTAAGTGGACAAGCAAGTCTCACACAACAAGAGAACAAACAAATACTACAAGGACTAAATGCTGCAGCAGGCGCACTTAAAACTGCAGACTTTGCGGCAGTCAGTGGCGACTACAAAGCACTTATGATGCAGTATGTAAATGCAAGAATACGCAGAGGTGATACACAAATTGATGATGCGCAGAGTTTTGCCACAGACTTTACGCAGTGGTACAATGATTACATACAAAAAGAGATTGCAAAACTAAAGAATCAAGACTCTGAGAGTCCTGCAGTTAAGAAGCGTACAGATAAGATAGAAGCACAAAACAAATTTGTCAGTGATAACATGACAGGTATTGCAAGTGCGTTGGCAGTATACAAAGACATTATTGCACTAAAAAATATGTTAATAAGTAAGTTAAATAAAGTAGACAGTGTTAAGTCGCTGTTGCGCACAGATACAGGCTATACTGTAACAAACCCAGAAGGTTTTGTTGCTATCGGCACAGACAGTGGCGCAGTTAAACTAGTTGACCGCATGGAGTTTAGTAAAAACAACTTCAATGCTGTTAAGAATTGGAGCAAGTAGTGAGAGCAAAAGAATTTATCAGTGAAGATCGTCAAAAGTTAGATGAAATTGCGCCACTTGCTGTTGCCGGTTGGGCTCTTACTGCTGGTACTGCAGCCTGGCAAGCATACGACACTTACAATGATATTCAAACATATAATAAAAGTGAAAAAACTGAAGCAGACTTGGATAAACTAAAAGCAGCAGTTGGCATGGATGTTCTTGCACTAGTTGCAGGCGGCGCTGCTGGCAAACTAGTTGGCAAAACTATTAGTCTAGGTGCAACGCCATTTAAGGCTGTAAAAAAGATATACGATGCAAGAAAGCAAGCAGACGCAGCAAAAAAGGCTGCTGAAAAAAGCGCCGCGGCTGCTGAAAAAGCTGCTAAAAAAGCAGAACCAATGAAAAGCGTAAAAACTCCTGGCGCAAGTATTGGAAGTACAACGACAAAAGTAGCACAGCAGCCTAAAACAGCAACACAAAAAATTAAAGATTTTGTTAAAGGACCTGGCGATGAAGCAGCAGGCGCTGCAGCAGCAAAACTTGCTAAAAAGAAAAAATCAAAAGGTGATGTTAATAAATCTGCAGGTGCAACAGCCGGCAAAACAACAAGCAAATTGAAACCTCCTTTAAAGGCGACAACTGCAGCAGGCGCACTAGCAGGAAAAGCAGCTCTAGACCAATTTAATAAATTGCAAAAAGGATTTGATGACTGGGAAAAAAATCGCAATGCTGCTAATACAGCAGGTGCCAACAGTTATGTATACACAGGTGATAAAAAAGATCCACCTAAGAGTGACTTTGTTGCAAAGAATCTAGACCTAGAACGATTAAAGGCAAAAAAATAATGGCATTTGAATTTATCAGAGAAGAAATTACAGAAGCAAGGTACATCCGCACTGCGGCAGATACCATTGGCAGAGACATGACAGATGTAGGCGAAAGTTTCTTTGAGCAACTACTAATGCTACAGCAAATGCGTTTTGAAAATCCACAATTTGCAGCTAAGTATGCTAAAGATACACTAAAGTTTATGAATTTTAGTAGCGTAAAGCCTGGAGCAACTGACTTACATAATCTTGCAAGTATTATTGCTAATCCAAGTAAGTATAAAGGTGTAACCAGCGGCGGCGCAGTTAGTTTTGATGAGCTAGGGTTTAAACGTTACTTGCGTGATATTGCAGCAGGCAGAAGTAACACTGCAATGGATAGAACATTCTTAATGAAGCAGCAACGTAACTTAGGTATTAAAAATACTTTTCTTAAACAAGCAAGACGTGCAAGTGCAGATTATGGACGTACTAGTCAAGGCGAGCGCACTGGACTAAGTGCAAGAATGGTAAACAGTCAACGTCAGGATGGCAAGTTTCGCAGTGATATTAGCAAGCAGTACATGGGCACGGTAGCAGATAAGAAACTTGTTCCTAAAGATAAAAAAGGCTTGCCACTGTGGGCTAAAGCAGCAGGCGGATTTGCAGCTGGTGTTCTTGCCAGTAAAATGATAGACTAAATCCTAGTTTTCTTATAAATACTTGTAAGCAAGAATAGACTTGCACAAATAGGAGATAAGAAAATGGCAGACGTAACTCGTGTAAACGGTAACGCAAAAGCACACGGTTCAGCAGCAGGCGCAATTTCTGCAGACGAACTAGTGATTCTAAACGGTCCAGATCTGGACTTTTTCAAAATTATTGTAACTAACGGTTCAGCAGAAGTTGTTGATATCCGCAACGAACTAGACGCAGCAGAGTCAGTTGTAGCAATCATGCAAGCAATTGAAACAAAAGGCAATGTAGAAA
>Ga0208543_1000681_pt1 | contig 10231 bp, 10 predicted proteins | sample DEB08_DNA_14_FD_185497 | JGI IMG/M metagenome (GOLD analysis project Ga0208543, IMG submission 185497) | Aqueous microbial communities from the Delaware River and Bay under freshwater to marine salinity gradient to study organic matter... | ecosystem: Environmental > Aquatic > Marine > Coastal ...
CGAACCCAACGGAAGTGTGGCGTGGCCTGTCGACCGTGGCGGGGAGTTGGATTGGTGGGGGTGCGAATCAGACGGCGATGAAGGAGATATACGGCGTGGGCGATTCGGCCTTTGCGACGATGATCATCATTGATGTGGTGGTAGCGAATATGTGGATGGCCTTTCTGCTTATGGGTGCGAATCACCAGCGGAAAGTAGATCGGTGGCTGAAGGCCGATAGTTCTGCCATTGAGGAACTCAAGACGAAGGCTGCTGCGTTTCAGGCTCGCGTCAGTCGGATTCCTGAGGCCAAGGACTTGCTCATCGTGCTGACGGTAGCGTTTGTGGCGACGGGCCTTGCGCACTGGGGTGGCAGCAATTTAGCGGCTTGGTTCCAGGTTAATACGCCTGGGAGCAACTCCTTTCAATCGAGCTTCTTCTGGCTCATTGTCATCGCGACAACCATTGGACTAGCGCTGTCCTTTACGCCAATGCGCTCACTCGAAGGCGTGGGCGCTTCGAAGATTGCCTCGATCTTCATCTATATCCTCGTGGCGGCGATTGGAATGAAGATGAATTTGAGTGAAGTGGCAAATAATCTTGGCCTCTTCGCTGTCGGGCTCGTTTGGATGCTAGTTCATGTGGTGCTACTGATAGTCATGGCAAAGATTACTCGATCGCCCTTCTTCTTTGTCGCCGTGGGTAGTCAAGCGAATGTCGGTGGGGCTGCATCGGCGCCGGTGGTGGCGTCCGCGTTTCATCCCGCATTGGCTCCTGTGGGTGGCATCATGGCGGTGTGGGGCTATGCGTTAGGAACCTATGGTGCTCTCTTCTGCGCCTATCTCATGCGTGTCGTTACAGGGTCATAGTGGAGATGTTAGCCTTTGAAATGTTTCAAGAGGTCGGGATCCTCGGCCAAGTCCTTGAGAACGCCGTTGGAGGCGTAGTGATCAAGGAGATAGCCTCCGGTGTAGACCTGTACGAGGAAACCCGTGATCTTCATGCTGCTTTCCCAGGCCTTGCCATTGCTGAGCTTGGAGGCACGAACTTCGTGCGTAAGAAACTTCAGTCCCTTGAGGGCCTTGACATTTACCCTCGTCATCTTGGGCTCGAGGGGAAGGAGGTCGGTTGGCTTGGAGGCGAGGATCTTGCTGCTCTTAGGTGGTGAGGTGTAGAAGACCCAGAGGACTTCGAGTTCCAAGTCTTCCTTGTGCCGATTGGACAAGGTGATTTCTGCACCGAGTCGCCGGGTCTCGCTGCTATCTGACCGCACGGCTCTGACGCTGACCTTAGGCGGGTTCCCTTTGGCGAACTTGGTGTTGTTTTCCAAGTCTGGAAAATCCATGACGTAGTTTTGATCTATAGGCGAGAGTTTGGCTCTCTTGATGGACTTTATTTTTCCTGCCACATCTCTGATTTTCACGTCTATCTTTGTGTAGGCAACGAGTGTGCCTTCTAGTTCATGACCAGTCGTTGCCGTCCAGGTGCGGTTGTCCTGTGCGAGGAGAAGCGACGGAAGCGTGCTCAACAAGAAGGTTGTGATTCCTAACAAACTGCGTAGAATGTCCATGAGGAGAGGAATGTCTGCGTGGGCTGGTGAGCTAGCAAGGAAATAGAACAACTCGGTGCTCTACTTCTTCAAGAGATTGGGACTCTCATGCCGACTTTGCTACGGATGCCGTAGCCGTTGCGCGGGCTTCGTCAGTTTTTGAAGGTGAGCCCATCCACAGACGAGATTGGCTTCCTTCGGAACACGGGCATGGCAGTTGAGAGGTTCACCCTAGAATATTGACGATCGACAGCTTCAGACATTGTCAGGCAAATGGCCACTGAGCGTGACCTGAGCGGTCACAAGTTGACGCGTGTCGCAGGTGACCTCGCCTTCAATCTGGATGAGGTTTCCCAAGCGTCCGGCGACACGGACACTGATGTCGAGGCGTTCGCTGGGGACAGCCGTTCCCATGACTTTCACATTTCTCATGGCGGTCAGTCGGACATCGGCCAGAGTCGGTTGATTCGGATCAGCTTGGGCGACGATTCCTCCGAGCTGTGCGAGCGCTTCCACCATGATGACGGCCGGCAGCATGGGTCGACCTGGGAAATGGCCGCGGAGGAAATCTGCATCATCTCGGACAGCATAATGACCGATACCGCTCACACCAGGTTCTAGGGCACTGAGCTCGTCCACGAACCGAAATTCGTCTCCGTGCGGGAGGCTCTTGAGCGATTGAAGAAGGGCGTCTTGAGTGGCGGCCATGTTAAACCCTCTATGGGGAGGGAGCCGACGCAAGTCCTATCAGGGAACCTTCTTTGGGGCTTTCCCTGAAGACAGTGTTAACGTGCTCTTGAAAGGAGCCGTCTCGCCTTCTGCTGTTCCAGGAAGACCAAGACTATGCAGCGTGCCGTCCAATCTGACAACGGAGCTGACGATTTGTCTCTGCTCGAGATCCACTAAGGTCAGACCGCGTATCTTGGACAGCTTGATGGCGAGGCCTGGGCTGTCTGCGACTGTTTCATCCTCATGGAGTGTCATTTCCAGATGACCCTTCAGTTTGACCAAAGCAAGTCGCTTACCATTGTGCACCTTAAAGCCCGAGAAGTTTCCCGTCATGTCCCAGCTTGCTTGGCCATGGGTAGGGATGAGCATGGTGTCAACGATATTCCATTTGCTTCCCGTGGGAACAGGTTCGGGCGGAAAGCCTTGGTGGAGCAAGGTTTGTGTTAGTTTGTCTAAGGGGAGTCGTGCTAACGCTGTTTCGGTCTTCGTCGGAATCTGTTTGACTTTGCCGGTATCCTTCTTGAGTAAGCGCACTCGATGCCTGCCATCTTTTGTTCTCGTCAATTGGTAGCGATGACGCACCAATTGTTCTGTGTGTTGCAACAGGGTGCCTTGAATGCCCTGACGATCTTGAAATCTTAGTGGAATGATAGGATCAAAGTAGTAGCGGCTGCGATCCCCGCCCACCTTGAGATCCAAACGTACCTGATCGCTACAAATTTCCCAGCCCAGGTCCCCAGCGGGGATGAGGTGGAAATGTTGGCGCCATTCAAGCGTTTGTTTCCCGAGGCCTGCCACCGTGGCGACTGCTTCAAAGCGTTGAGTCCAATGATAGCATTCTCCGTCTTTCCAGTCGGGCCTCAAGAAGTAAGTAGGTTCTTCCTCTACCACCACTGGAGCAGAGATAATCTGCTCTTGGGCGCATATGGACAGCGCCCAAGCCAGGTAGCCAAAGCAGCCAGTGAGAAAGGGGCTAGGAACGGTCATTACGAACGACGCCAAGGTTCCCATAGGGGGAGCACTGCAACAAGGCAATTCGGTAAGAGACATGTGTTTCTAGGCTGGCAAATCCATACGAGTGTGGGACGGTGATCTTTCATGAAAGGACTCGCACTTATGGCCACTACTGTCTTGCTGGGTACTCAATTTGTCGCCGCGCAGAAGATTGATTCTAAGGACCTGTCAACATTTGCAAAGCATACCCTAGACTTTGCCCAAGTTGATGGGCATACGCTCAAGCTTGATCTCTACCTTCCCAAGAATCGTGTGAAGTCACCACTGATAGTTTATGTGCATGGTGGAGCGTGGCGTGCTGGGAGTCGAGAGGGCCTGCCACTGTTGGAGCTGTTGAATCATGGATGGGCGATTGCTAGTGTCGACTACCGGCTGTCTGGGGATGCGAAGTTTCCAGCGCAGGTTCATGATATCAAAGCAGCGATTCGTTTCTTGCGTGCCAAAGAAAGTGCCTATGGCTACGATGCGAAGTCCATTGCCATTACCGGGTCGTCTGCGGGCGGTCATCTTGCTGCGTTGGTCGGTGTCAGCAATGGGCATGAGGCTTTGGAAGGAGACATCGGTGACCATTCAGATGTCAATAGCTCAGTGCAAGCTATCGTTAGTTTCTATGGGGCTTCGAATTTATCGACAATACTGAGTCAGTCGACGCCGCATGGTTTGAGTGTACGTGTGCCTGCGCTCGATCTCTTGCTCGGTGGTTCACCCGAAGCCGAACCGGAATTAGCACAACTTGCTAGCCCAGTTGTTCATGTGGATGCCAAGGATCCGCCGCTCTTGCTCCTTCATGGCGATCAGGACCTTCAGATGCCGATTAACCAGTCTCACGAGCTTGAAGGTGCCTATAAGAAAGCCGGGGCACCTGTTCGCTTTGAAATCGTGCATGGCGGGGCTCACGGGGGTGAGCACTTCTACACTTCAGATCAGCTAGAAGGTGTTTCAGCTTTCCTCAGAGAGACTTCTCAATGACTTGGGACGCCGTTTCTTGTGAAAAGATGGCTCTATTAGACCTTGTGCGTTTCTGAGATTCCGCTCGACGATGGTCTTGCCTGGGGCAGGATGCTGGCGATGAAGTCCTCGTTTGAATACCTGGTGACGGGATAGGTGTGGATGTCACGGCGGAGGCTGTGCGCGTCTTGGACGCCGTTGTTGCTGGTAACGACGCGGTCTCACTTACCTATCGCGAAGTTTCGGTCGGTGCAGGCGAGTTTCTCCGTAGTGGCGACCCTCTTCCGGAATCAGCGTTCAACGCTTGTCGAGAGGCGGATGCCTTCTTGTTTGGTGCCATGGGGCTTTCCAGCGTCCGCTGGCCAGACGGTCGAGAAATGACTCCCCAGATAGATCTTCGGGAGCGCCTGAATCTGTACGCAGGCCTGCGTCCGATCTATCTCTACGCGGCAGAAGATTCTCCCTTGAAGAAACATCAAGCGGGCGACATCGGCTTCCTGTTAGTTCGTGAAAACACCGAGGGCCTCTTTGCTGCCTGTCTCAATGCGACACGCCTGTCGAAGGAGGCCAGTGGACGCTGGCTTCGGAGACCCCATTCGCCAAGGGCGCTGTCTTTGGCTTTCGAAACTCACATTTGCCCAAATGGGTCGAGGAGAAGACTGCTGGAAAGTGCCTAGCCAGTAACGTAGGCTCGATCGATCTGTCAACCATTCGGCGTGGGCCTGAGGCGGTAGCTGAACAACTTGCTACCTTTGCTCCGGGATCAGTTGGCGTTGTCAATGAACTGACCATGAGCGACATGGAGGTCGTGGTGGCGGCCATTCTGGATGCGGAAGCCCAAGGCCAGCGGTTCCTTTATCGCACGGCAGCTTCATTCGTACGAGCCCGAGCAGGGCTACCCAAGAAGCCGTGGCTGGAAGGAGAAGAGTTGGTGTCGGCAGGTGGGTAAACGGGAGGTCTGGTTGTTGTGGGGTCTTACGTGCCGAAGACGACTCAGCAGTTGGATGTACTCCCAGATTCTAAGGTCTTGACCCCTGTTGAAATCGATGTGGCCGCTCTACTAGAAGTTGAGTTGCTTGATGCCCTGTTCGCTGAGCTGAACGAACGTCTGGCCAGGGGGGAATCCTGCGTTGTTTACACGAGTCGCAAGTTGATCACGGGAGAGTCCGATGCCGAGAATCTCAGCATTGGCCAGAAAGTTTCGCAAACGTTAGTTAATCTTGTGAAGCAGCTCCCACAAGCGCCACGCTACCTGGTGGCGAAGGGGGGAATCACCTCAAGCGACCTTGCTACGAAAGCGCTTGGCATGCGCGGTGCGATCGTCAGAGGGCAGATATTGATGGGCATTCCAGTCTGGCAGCCTGATGAGAAGACGCTCTTCCCAGGATTGCCTTACGTGATCTTCCCAGGGAATGTTGGAAGTGAGACTGCTTTGTTAGAAGCCGTTCGTAAACTGGACCATGAGTAAGAAACTGAAATGAGTGTGCGTGGGAGCCGGTTACTTCAGCCGTTTCTAATACGAAGCCTGGGCTTGGATCCCAGAGGTTAACACTGTCGCGATCTGCAATCGCCCTGCAGAGAAAGCCCAGGAGATCGCCGATGAGCATGGCGTCCCGCGGGTGTCCTAGGTGGCAGACTTTAAGAAGGTCCTTACCGAGGAGAAACCAGACTTTGTGGATATCATTACGCCGCCGGAGACGCATCTCGATCTTTGCAAGATCGCGGTGGCTCATGGGGTGGATGTTATTTGCCAGAAGCCGCTGGCACCCACTTACGAGGAAACGTTAGAGCTTGTGTCCTTGGCCAAGGAATCCTCAGGCCGTTACATGGTGCATGAGAATTGGCGCTGGCAACCCCGGTATCGCGAACTCAAACGCCTGATCACCGAAGGAACGCTTGGAGAGATCTATCATTTCACCATGAAAACACGTCTCGGGGATGGTTGGGGTGAAGATGCCTATCTTGCAAGGCAGCCGTTCTTTAGAGAGTATCCGCGGCTGTTCATCTTTGAAACCGGCGTTCATTTCCTCGACACCTTTCGCCTTCTCTTTGGTGAAGTAGAATTCGATTTACGCACGAACTGCACAGCGAAATCCAGTCATTAAAGGGGAAGATAGTGCACGCATCATCTGCGAAATGGAGAACGGCATCACGACCGTGCTTGATGCCAATTACTACAACGAATACGAAGCAGGAGATACGCGTTACACATTCGGCAAATATCGCATCGAAGGGAGCAAGGGCCATCTGGAGATGAACAAAGAAGGGAATATGCGCCTCAAGCTTCTCGGAGAGCCAAGTAGAGAGCACGCGTATCACGATGAGAAGTGCCAGTTTGCAGGTGATTGTGTCCATGCGCTGCAGCAGCACTCTGTGACCTCGGTGCAGAACAACACCCCCTTTGAAAGCACGTCAGAGGATTGTTTGGATAGTGTCTTGTTAGTTGAGCGAATCTACGAGTCGGTTGCCGAGAATCGGGTGGTGACTGTAGACAACTAGACAACCGGGGTGTTACCTGGGACGTAAGGTTGACGACGCTATGGCGACACCAATCATCCAAGCAGAAAGTTTGACCAAGGCTTTTGGCTCGAACGAGGTCCTACGCTCTGTCGACCTCGAGCTAGCCACGGGTGAGCGGGTGGCATTAATTGGACCATCCGGTTCTGGCAAGAGCACGCTCTTGAACTGCTTGGGAGGGTTGGAGCGTGTGGATGGTGGATCGCTAATCTTTGATGGTCTGGAGATGCAAGAGATGGGTGGCGATGCTCTGGCCGCCCTGCGGCGCGAGCGGCTGAGTTCGATTTTTCAGTTCTTTCACCTTTTGCCGACGCTGACGGCGGAAGAGAATGTGGCGTTTCCCTTGCGTTTGTTAGACTTGTCTTCAGAGGAACGCTACCAACGAGTCGGGGATCTGATGGATAAGGTGCAACTCACGCCGCGAAAACATGCCTTGCCAGAACAACTCAGTGGTGGAGAGCAGCAGCGTGTGGCCATTGCGCGTGCGCTGGCCATACGGCCGAAGTTGATCCTCGCAGATGAACCAACAGGAAATCTGGATAGTGTCACGGGAGCTGCCATTCTAGATCTGATCGAGTCGTTGACCGAAGCCTATCAAACAGCGCTTGTGCTGGTAACGCATAGTCTTGAAGCGACTCGGATTTGTCATCGAACCTTGCGCATGCGTGATGGCGTCATTCTGGAGGAAGGGGTGTAGTCCATTTGTATGCGCGTTTGGTTTGATGAGCTGGTCTTGCTGTGGCGGCAGTTTACGTGGCGTCATTGGTGTGCAGCTCCATGGAAGACCCTGCTATTGACGGGCATTCTCGCGCTTGGAGTGGCGGTCTTCTTCTCGATCCGCCTTGCGAATCGCGCAGCAGTAGCAGGCTTTCAGCTGTTTTCAGAGAATGTGACGGGCACGAGTGACTATGTGCTAACCTCAGCGGCCGGTGAGCTTCCGATCGAGTTGTTGCCAGAGATGCGAGTGGCTTTGGGAGACATTCCTGCCGCACTGTTTCCAGTGTTAGAGTCCACGGCGATCAAGCCGATGGTTGGCACGGAAGGCTTAAGTGCGACATCGTTTCAGGTGATCGGAGTGGATCTTGCGACGCTCCCTAACATTACTTATCTTTCGGAAAGTGGAGAGACGTCCATGGTCTCCGATTCTGGCCAGTTGAGCGACACTGAATTGGGGAGCGACTCGGCTTTGTTTATTTCGAGCACGTTGGCTGCCAAACATAAATGGGAGGAGAGCGACCGAGTCTCACTAATCTTTGACGATCAAGTTTACGAGTGTCTTATCGCAGGTGTGCTGCCGGGTGGCGACTTTGCTGTGCAGCAGCCAGACAATCTCATCGTGATGGATTTGCCGCAACTGCAGTCGATCACGTCGCAGACGGATCGTGTGCACCGAGTGGAAGTTCGAGTGCCAGCAGGGCAGTGGGAAGTTGCCTGGAAAGGAGAAGCAGGTGAGCGTTTGGAGAGGGCAGCTGATGGGCGTTGGCTTGTTGAGACGCCAGATCAGCGCCGAGAAACGGGGAGTACGATGACGAAGGCATTTCGGATGAACCTCAGCATCCTGTCATGCCTAGCATTGATCGTGGGTATTTATTTGATTTTGCAGGCACTGGACGCTGCCGTCGTTAGACGACGGCCAGAGATTGCAACCTTACGTGCTTTGGGTGTGTCGCCGAAGCGGATTCGTCAAGCCTGGCAGATGGAGGCTTTTGTAATGGGGGGCGTTGGAACGGCGATTGGCCTGTTGATAGGTTGGGGCTTGGCGCAACTCACCGTGCGGGCTATTGCGCAGACGGTGAATGCTCTCTACTATAGTAACACTACAGCTGCAGCGGGGTGGCATTGGGGAGAGGCGCTTATGGCGGGCTCGTTCGGCGTTCTTGCTAGTGGAATCGCTGGGTGGTTGCCGGCGAAGGAGGCCTCGCAGACGCCGCCAGCACAAATGCTGCAGCGAGGGGCTCGCTCAGACGGTCTCCGTCTTCTGACGAAGCCGTGGCTCGGTATGGGCTTGTTGGTCGTGGCGATACTGGGGCACGTGGCACCACCTTGGCGCGATGCGTCTGGCGGTGTGGTGCCTTTGGCCGGCTACGCGGCAGCGTTTCTTTGGGTGGCCGGTGCTGGCATCTTGTGTGGTACTCTGTTTCGCTCACTTGCTTGGGTAGGCACGGCTGCAAGTTCAGAGAGACCAGCGATGTTTTATGCAGCGAGCCAGCTGCGACAGGCTACGGGGCGGCATCGTCTAGCGACGGCGGGGCTGGTCGTTGCGGTGGCGATGGCTGGTGGGATGAGTATTCTCGTTGGCAGCTTTGAGTCGACCGTGACGCGATGGTTAGACAGTGTCATGAAAGCGGATCTCTTTGTGGCCTGTCAGGGCATTGGCAATGCGTCGAGCCGCAACCGTCTACAGGAATCGACTTGGCGAGCTCTCCAGAAGGAGGCGTCCGTGGCAAACTGTGAGGTGTCTCAGTTCTATCGCATTCGTTTGGGGGAGAAACCGACGATCTTGGCTGGCGTCGATCTAAAAGCTTCCCAGGGTTCATTGGCACCCATCTGGCTGGAGGCGCCGCCTGCGGATCTTGCCGAAGCGGAGGGAAGGACCTGGGGCGTCATGAGTGAGCCGTTTGCCTATCGGTTTAACACGAAGGTTGGGGATACGGTGGATGTGCCGACGCCGAAGGGGCCGCAGAAGGTGACGTTGGCAGGAATTTTTGCAGACTACGGCAATGAATTTGGAAGCATTGTTGTGGAGAGAGAGATTCTCAGCGATTGGTTCGAGGATACGCGGGCCGCGCGTATGGCGATTTCTCTCGACGACTCGGCGGATCTCTCTGCGATCCAAGCGGATTGGCTCCAGCGCTATCCTGGCATTGTGGTGACAAATAATCGCGAGTTGCGAAGCGAAGCATTGCGCATCTTTCACCAGACCTTTGCTGTGACCCATGGTTTGAAATGGATCGGGGTCTTTGTCGCGGTGGCGGGTCTCGCGCTAGCGTTAGCAAGCATGCTTGCGGAACGGCTTCGCGAACTTACTACTTTGCGTGCGCTCGGGCTGGGCCATCGTGAGATCGGTCGCGCTGCGGCCTGGGAGAGCCTTGGGCTGGCCATGGTGGGACTGACTGTGGGCATTTCTCTTAGCTTGGTGTTGGGCCACCTAATCATCTTCGTCATCAATCGTCAGGCTTTTGGCTGGACCCTGCTTTTCAAAGTGCCGTGGTCTGACCTCGCGATTCTGACAGGCGGCGTGCTGGCGATTTCTGCCATCGTCGGGTATGTGACCGGCGCCCGTGTGGGAAAGGCCTGAGAATCTTTGGTCGACTCCGGTGACCAAGAGTGTCCAAGCTGGGGAATGTTCCGCTTCTTTAGACGCCGACCGATCATCACGGCCTTTCTCTTGCTGCTAGTTGGGGTGGGCATCTTCGTGAGAGTGCGTATGCACGGGCCTTATCGTGACTACCGTGTGTCCCAGGCTTGGGTTTCTCAGGCTCCGGCGGACGAAGC
>Ga0208543_1000682_pt1 | contig 10231 bp, 20 predicted proteins | sample DEB08_DNA_14_FD_185497 | JGI IMG/M metagenome (GOLD analysis project Ga0208543, IMG submission 185497) | Aqueous microbial communities from the Delaware River and Bay under freshwater to marine salinity gradient to study organic matter... | ecosystem: Environmental > Aquatic > Marine > Coastal ...
AAGACGTATATCAATCTCAAACAGGTATGTTATCTTCGTGTGCTGAAGAAGTGTAATGGTCATAATGGAGGTACGAATGGACAGTGACAAAAATGTAAAGGCGAGTAATTCAATCGTGAATATGTTTGCCTTTCGTCGAAAGAAAGAAAAGGAAGTGGAAGTAGAACGCGATCCACATCTCGAAGACTTTCTCTCTAACTTCTCAACGGAAGATCTTCTTGACCTGTCAGGAATGCTTTCGCAGTTTCGCGATGAAGAATCGTTTACAGAGGAAGAGATCGAATCAATTCCGCGAGACGATCTGATCAAACTCTCGATCACCATCGATCACTCCATGGATATTATCGATAACTTCTTCGGACTCAGATCAGTGATCGCATACGACGATCTCTGGCAAGAAGTCATCACCATTAGAAAGTGCCTACTGCGCATGAAGGAATGGACTGAGGAGAGACTATCATGACACCACGAGAAGCACTGTATCATCTCTGTTTAGAACTCGGACCTATCGCGAAGACGAATCGCGATGACAATCTTTCCTACAAAGAGGTACAACTTCGTGACTCGGTGAGAGTATTACAGGAACTCATTCATCGAGACGAACAAAGGGATCCACGGCAGACGGAGGAATCGGCGGGATGAAGACTATACATGGGTTATTACAGAGTATAACAAAGTGGCACCACGATCGGAATCTGATTGACGGTGCCACGGACAAAGATCAGGTATGTAAACTCATTCAGGAAGTGGGAGAGTTAAGTGATAACGTGTGCAAAGGTAATGATATTCGTGACGATATCGGTGATATTATTGTCGTTCTGGTTAATATTGCCGAGCGAAACGGACTGAGTATCGAAGAATGCCTCGAGTGTGCATGGAATGACATCAAAGATCGAAAAGGTCGCATGGCAAATGGCGTGTTCATCAAAGAGGAGGATGGTGTGGTGCCGTCTTTTGATGAGGAAGCAACGTCAACCTATTATACGGAAGAATGGGAACCTGTTGACGCCATCATCAAAGATGACTATGTGAATCTGGTACCAGACGATGATCCACTGAAGGGTATTGATCCAGAACTTCTGCATGCAGAGGGATATCGCAGTGAGGAAATGATTCCGCTGATAAAGTTTATGCCCGAAGCATACAAGAAGAACTAATGTCCACAGACATTCTCATGACAAAGGCAGGTCCAGGTGCAGGCGATATGCTCACTGCGCTGAACTGTGCCTATGGATGGGCAGCACATTATGATGTGAACGTGGAGTTGGAGTATCACTGGTCTGAACCAAAGGATTTCTTCTATCATTCAGCAGACCCAGAGAAACTGGGTGAGCGCATACAAACCATGTCACGATACATGAAGTCTGTCTCGCCGAATACGGTGGAAGTGATCAATGTATGGAACTCTGATCTGTTTGATTATCATGGTGCACAAGGCGATTACTTAGAAAGATACAAATTAAATCCAATTAGATGGATACTGCCACCAGATAAGGCAAATGATTCTCTGCATTTTACTGGCAAACAAAAACGCAACAACACTCCGTTTGGTTCTTTTTATGGTATGGCAGAGTGGGATTGGGAAGAACCTGCCATAGAAGATAAAAAGAAAATTGTGTATTGGGACTGGAGCAAAAACAGAGAAGAACCTCAAGAGATGAAGATTACAAATTGTTTCACTAAACTTTTTGCAAAAACAGAACTCCAAAAAATAGCATTTCCTGATTATGAGTTGGTGGAACTTACTTATCGGGACTCCTTTGAACATGCCTATAATCACATTCGAGACTGTTCCTTTTGTATAGGATATGACGGAATGTGGCACATGATAGCAAGAAACTTCGGAAAACTTTTTATTTGTGCCACTGGCAATCCACAACATACGCAAAGGCACACTAATCCTGGAAGTGCTGCCTTCTTCAACGAATACATGTTTTTTGGGTACATTTACAAAGTAGCAGAAAACAGAGAGTTTCTCGAAAAAGAAATAAACTACGCGAAGATGTTTCACCAAAGAAGAATGGAATGGTATGGAAAGGTTGAAGGATAACATCTTCGTCTGGGAAAATGCCATGCCCGTAGAATGGTGTGACGAACTCATCACCATGTTTGATCATAAAATAGAGATGGCAGAAATAGCAGGTGGTAATAAAGATAAAGACAGACTAGGAATTCGGATTCGTGAAAATCAAAAGCGAATAGACACTAGTTGCTGTATGCAGGATTTTGGGTCTTTCCATAAAAAGGCAGACGAACTACAGAACAAGTTGATGTCTTGTGTTGATGAGATGCGGGGTGAGTATCCTGAATCCGGTGTTCCAAGAGCAATACACTGGGAACATTTAGAATGCAAGATGCAAAGAACTCCTCCAGGAGGTGGGTTCAGTCAGTGGCATTATGAGCAAGGGACTGATTGGCATACGAGCAGAAGGTGGGGTGTATGGATGATCTATCTCAATACTGTCGAGAAAGGTGGAAAGACCGATTTTCCGAATCAAGGGTTGTCAGTTAAACCAGAAGCAGGAAAGGTAGTCATCTGGCCAGCAGCGTATACGCATCCCCATAGATCTGCGCCAGACCTTGACGAATGGAAATATATTGTGACAGGATGGTTTATCTATCACGCAAGAGAAGATTATGCGAATAATCCAAAAATTAGAAAGAAACTTATTGAGGTTTCGTTTCCTGAATTATGAAACTTGAACGTGTAGTCATGGAGGTAATTGGTGGGTGTAACTACACCTGCCAAATGTGCCCACAAACTATTCCAGGAAGAGGAAAGGAATGGACACGCAAGATGCCTCTGTCTCAATTTGAGGATATTCTTGATCAGATCGTTCCAAAGTACGGGACTCCTCAGATTAATCTGGAGGGTTCAGGCGAACCAACACTCGCCAAAGATCTCGACAAGTACATCGAGGCAGTCAAGAAACGTGGATGCAAAGCATACATGTATACCAATGGATATTTCCTACATGGCGATTACATGAAGCGAGTCGTCGATGCAGGAATAGATTTCATTCGAGTTAGCGTCATTGGTTATGATCCAATCTCTTATCTTGAATGGATGGACGTTGACAATTTCTTTTCTGTTCGTTTTAACGTCATTGATCTACAGGATTACATTCGTCGAACTGGGTCGAGCTGTGAAGTTAGTTCCTATCATTTGATTACAAATAACTCTCAAACAAACTTTGAGATAAACGAGTACAAAGACAATTTCATTCGACATACGCACACCAAAGCATATATCTGGAAGATGCATAACTGGTCAGGCAATTATGAAATTGGAAAGAATGCTAGGATTCCTATTAATCGCAAAACCTGCGGGAGACCATTTGGTCCAGAGTTAACAGTTCGTGCTGGCGGTAATGGTAAGTTGGGGGCGGTGACTCCTTGTTGTCAAACACTTGGTCCGCCAAACGAAGCAAAGTCTGTTCTTGGACACTTTGAAGATCAGACGTTTGAAGAAATCTTCTGGGGCGAAAAGTATCAGGAGTTGCGAAAAGCACACGAGGAGGAGCGTTTTGACGATATTTCATATTGTAAAGATTGCGACTTTCTCTATGATAATCCCGAAGTACTGGTATGGTCAAATGACCCGAGTGCTCGGACAAAGCATATGCTCGGTACAGAGTTTTCTCTAAACGATCGTATTATTGCCTCTACTTTATAAAGGAGAACTGAAATGGCAAATCACGTAAACTCATACATCTGCATCAGGCAGATTTCAGAAGAAGGACAGAAAGTCTGGAACGAAATCGTAAGTCGGATTCAGGAATTTGAACCACTCTACGGCGAATATCATCTTGCACACCTTTGGGTTGATGACATTGAAGAGATCGATCGATCTTGGATGTGCGAAAAGGTTGGTGCCAAGTGGGCATATGGTAGTGATATGGATGAGGGTGGTATGCGAATCCAGTCTGCTTGGAGTGCCTGTTTTGAATTTGTTGAAGAGGTAGTGCGCAGGATTGCCGAAGTTGACGATTCAATCTTGATCGCGTACACCTATGAAGACGAGATGCCGAACTTTATCGGTGCTGCTGTCTTCAACAACGAAGGGCAACTTGACGGTGAAGAACTCGATGACGGTGAAATTATTGAGACCCTGAAAGAAAAAGACGAAGAACTTGCTGGACTCTGGGACGAGGACGAAGGTTGGTGGACTGATGACGGAGAACTTTATTACGAGTTGCTCTGGGATTTTATCTCCGACTGGCAAGAAGAAGTGTTTTCGAGCATCGTTGCATGAACCTAACCGTCGTCGAAGAAAACTTCTTAGACGAAGAAGAACGTTCTGAAATACAAGAGAGTGTTCTGGGGTTAATCCCTAGTCACGGATTCCCCAAATATCTTGGCGACCCAAGAGCACTCAATGTACCCAGAATGCTCTACATGAGTCACAACGACCTGAAGAAATACGAAAAGTCCAACAAAAGATCTAGATCTGTAATGATTCAAAATTTTGATTGGTTGTATTTCAAATTCAAAGAGAGATTAGAGGAATATTACTCAAGACCCGTTGAGTATTCCTCAACTCTAATGTTTCCTGCGTTTCGCGTTTTTCGTGGTGAATGTGATAGTAGAGAATATCCCATGAGTTTGCTGTGTCTCCCCCCACATGTAGACATATTCCCCACCGTTGAAGAACTTCGTGGCACAACGATAGAATCTTGGGTCTGTCCGATAAACCTGCCAAAGCACCCGACTGGGATCTATTACGAAGAAGATGATGAAGAAAAAGAGCACGTCTATACGGTCGGTTCTTTAGTTCATTGGAAGGCGATGACCCCCCACAGAACTAGCGATATCGTCTGCGAGACAGGCGAATCTAGAATATCCTTCCATGCTCATGCTAGAGTAGAAGAGGGAAGAGTTACCCTGTTTTCCTAAGTTATTGATTTTATTCACTTTTTTCAAACTTGTGTTTGGACCCCATTTGCGGGATAATATCTGTAATGGTTAAGGAGAGTGATATGTCTAACTTTGTAGTGAATACCCCTGTGAGCGCGTACCCCTGTCAGGTCGAGTTTGATCGGTACTTTCTGAAAGGTACTCTGGAAGGACTGACCCACACTGACAAGATGGGGTTCATGTCATGGGATGATGCCTGCACTTGGGCAGGACTCGTGACCCAGAATGTGAATGTGGATTACGTGGTACTTGAAATGCGTGATCTGAAAACTGGCAACAAGGAGAACTTCTAATGACCGATCAAATGAATGAAGCACTGGACAACCTCGTAGACTGGATCGTTGACGACTATGCTCGTCGTGCGCGACCTAATCCAGAGGACAGAAGTCAAGTTGACTTGTTCCACGCTGGCATCGACTTTGAAGAAGGTCGAAAGTACATCAAGGTGACCAAGAAGTTGGGCAACCAAAAGATGGTTTGGGGTTTCATCGTCAAGGAAGACGAACCAAAGAAGGAAGGCAAGTGGGACTTCAAGGCAGGAGATATTCTCAAGCCAGCAAGTTGGTCGACACCTGCTCGCAACAAACCACGTGGCAACATCCTTCAGGGTGACTTCTCATGGGTACGCTGGACTGGTCCAGAGTACCTGTAATGAAGAAGGAGTATTACAAAGACCTTTTACTCTTGGGGTATGGGATAATCGCCTATGCCCTATTTTGCTCTGAAACACAATTCCTAGAACGCTCGCCAAAAAAGGAGTGTTCTGCGATATTGGTTAATGCCCCCTATCACATGAGGTGTGTTGAATGAAATTTTTGTATTTTGATTCTGCTTTCAGCAAAGAAAAAATAGTTGACTTTGTACCATCAGATAGTATAGAATATCCTAATGCTATTGTAGCGGTCAAGGAAGGTCCATTGTATATTGACGGGAAGTCTTTTAAGTCTGCGTTGATGGTTGATGACAACGATGTCCCGAAAATTTATTATATTTGGAACAATAGGAAACAAAAACCTATTGGACAAACTTTTAAGGAATCTGCATAATGCAAATGCTACGTGAAAAAACCGATTGGGCAAAAGCGAAGCACCGAGTGACCAACATGGATTACTTGTTGCAGGAAGACGGTCGCTTGATCGCAATTCGTAAGTTTGGTGATGAACATTGGCAGAAGTTCAGCGCACCCAAGCAGTTCAGCAAAAGGTGGCGGTCTTTTACCAAACTGAAAGAACCAATCCCCACCGAGTTCATCAAACCATTCACCCCAGATCCTTGGGATAATGTTTCCTACAATTCCCTCGAGGCATACATGTAATGAAAGAGTTGTATGTTCGTATTGAAAAGTGCAGCGACAGTTCTTATTGGTACGCTGATAAAATTGGTCAAGAATTTCTAATCCGTAACATCGGAAACACAGAGATGTATGTTTCGACAATGGATTCTTATAACACTGGCAATTATGTCCAGAACAAAGACGGCACGATCATAGAAGGAACCCCGAGTGATGCCTAGAGTAAAGAAGAAAGTAATTCCGCCCCCAGTTGATGTTCCAGGACGTAAGGTTTCTTGGTATCCCCCGAATTCTCCTTCGGATAGGTTGTATGGCGAAGTTGTCCATGTTGAATTGCGACCCTTTCCTCATCCTAAATATTACCGCATCCTGAAGACTTTTATCCACGTGATGATTCCCGATGGGAGAACCTTTGTAATGTCTGGCGAAGTCGAGGATCTTAAAAAGATCGGAATGATCGCGGAGACTACAAGCGAGGATTAATGTTCTGGGTAACACTCTTAACTTCCCTGTCGATTGCTGGGGTTGCGGCATGGTATTCTATTGTCGGACTCATGGCAATCTTTGCAGGTGCAGCAGTACCTATTGCCATAATGGGTGGAGTGCTGGAAGTCGGTAAACTTGTAACTGCCTCTTGGTTGCATTCTAACTGGAAAGGGTTACAACTTTGGTTGAAAGTTTATCTAACGAGCGCAGTGGTTGTGCTTATGTTCATCACTTCGCTAGGAATCTTTGGGTATCTTTCCAAAGCACACCTTGAACACTCAGTATCAGTAGGAGGAAACAATGCGCTTCAAATCCAGAACTTGGAAAGGCGAATTGCGAATCAGCAACGTGTTATCACAGATGCAGAGAGCGTCCTTTCTCAACTTGACGAATCAGTACAGACACTTATCGATTATGATCGAATCAGGGGGAAGGATGGTGCGATCGCGGTCCGCGAGGCGCAAAGAGGAGAGAGGGAAAGTCTTAACTCGCAGATCGATAATGCGATCCAATCTATCGAAGAAATACAAGATGCACTCGCTCCGCTCAAGCAAGAACAGTTATCTATTGAGGTGGAAGTTGGACCCCTAAAATATATCGCGGAACTGATCTACGGCGATGAAGCACAAGACTACTTTGATGAGGCGGTCAGGTTTGTTATTATCCTATTGATCTTTGTATTTGATCCACTTGCAATTGCCTTGCTTCTGGTCTCAACTCGAGACTTAAACAAAAAGAAACTCTCTAAAATGTTTTACGATGACGGCAACCTCAAAGTTGATCCTAGCAGGGTTATGGACGTTGACGAAATAATACCTAAAGAACAACCAATAGTTGACGAACTATTACGAAAATCGTTCCCAGATAAACCGAGCGCAGTAGATGACGCTGCCAATGTCATGAGCAAATACGAAGAGATTGAAGACCTTCCACCCGAAGAGGAGATGGAAGATATGGAAGTGATCGACGATGGGCATGGAATTGCCTTAGAAGAAGATCCAACTGAACCTATAAGGAACAACCCTTGGTTAAATTCTAGAGGTTAATTTATATTATGAACATATTTCCCGTACAACCTTGCCCAGTTGCTTCTGCGCACGAGCACGTCGACAAGCACGTGGTCAAGATGAACGTAGAGTATCCCCAACTTCTTTCTACTGCTCACCGAGTTATCGATGGTGAAGAGTACATCGACAAAGGCAGACGTGGTCAACGTGTCAAACGTTGGCGACTTGAGGGTGCCGACGAAGATCTAATCTACAAGGCATGCCATGTAAGTCACCCTTCTGCTATCTGGTGCCGAGAGAATATAGAGCAGTACATGTGGTTGTATGACTTGTGGGTTGCTCTCGGCAAAGAGTATACATACAGATATGGCAAGGTACATACGTGCCACCAGAAGTTGGCAGAAAGACTGGCGACTCCTCCTCGAGGATTGAAGTCGGGTAAGTTCAAAATGCCATATGTTGCCATGAAGCAGTTTCCGCACTGCATTGTAAAAGATAATGATGGCGAAGTCGACGTTGTCGAGTCTTATCGAAACTTCTACAAAGAAGATAAGGCAAGTTTCGCTGTTTGGTCAAAACGACCCACTCCTGAATGGTGGGCAACTCAAGGAGCATAAAGTGTCAGAGTATCGTAAGGGTAACACTCGAATGTTTAATATACGAGTGCCTGAATACCTGCATGGACAGTTCAAAGAAAAGGCACAAGAACTAGAAGTTTCTATGGCAAACCTGCTGATTGGATATATGGAGCGAGTTGTCAACGGCGAAGAAGAGGCGATAATCAAAACCAAAGATAACGCTGAGTTTGATCCTTTATCAGATATTAGAAATCAATACAAGCAGGGCGAAGATTTCTAATGTTACTTGAAAAAGAAACAGAAAGGATTGGACTATTTCATGTCCCTATTTTGAAATCTAAGTTAGACCTAGATCACAAAGAAATAGAACTTTATGTACGAGATAGATTGAAAGATATCGACGCTTACACCACATACTATGATGACAAGTTGAATAAGAGTGTTGTGAAAGATATGCCTCAAAGGGAAGAATTTGAGCACAACGCCAAGCAACTTGCCTTACAATGGTTAAAGATGAGGGGAGTGGACTTAAAAAAGGTTAAAGATAATGCAAGTATGTTTTATTGGTTTTCTGTCTACACAGAGGGCGAAAGACATACTCTACATCAACACCCAGGAGCAGCAGTAGCAGGAACTTATTATCCATATGCTGATAAAGATTCTGTCCCGATAAGGTTTAAGAACCCTGCTTCAAATGTAATTACTATGTCCGAACCATACCTGGATGCAACCGATAACATCTTTCATTTTCATCATCCGAAAACTGGAGATATCAATGTATGGCCACCTTGGTTAGAGCACGAGATAGGCAGGCAGGGAGCAGTCCCTGAGTCTAGAGCAAGAATAGCAATTTCTTTTAATTTTTCACGCACTATAAAATAGATGAAAACTAGATTTGAGTACAAGGAAGAACCCCAATCAGACGGGTCCAAAGTTTGGACTTTCTGTGGTGACGATATATCTCTGCGCGCAGTTTTGTGCCTTCTTCATCAAAAAGAAACATTTGACATGAGGGACGATTGCCTTGTAGTCCGTAGCAACTCTTTAAGGAAAGAGGATTTCATTGATATAATTGATATGCTCGATATCTATCCATACTACGACACGTAAGTTGTTGATTCTATTAGGGTTTTTCAGGGTTGTCTTTTGACTGAGTTTAGGGCATAATAGGTGTTCTGGTTGAGGAGGACGCTTAATGATTACAGTAGTAGATAACACCCTAACCGCCATCAAAAGCGAAATCAAGAGATTAAGAGCATTAGGTTATAAAGTAACCGAAGTAGAAATAGATTTTGGACTTATAGTTTACGAGGAAGGGGAGGTATAATGCCAATTTACGGTTCAATGCGTCACGATTTCTCTGGCCGCAAGATCAAGAAAAAGAAAGCGAAAGGTGAAACGTTCAAGAAATATACCCCCCCACCTTTTACTCCGATGCAGTCCAGTCCTGCACCGTATCGCCGCGATGAAGGTGTTGTGTATAAGTCTGCTGACAGCGCAGGCAGTGGCGTGTGTGCTGCCCCAGAGAAGAAACAATACACTGGCACTTTGGTGAAAGGTATTGGCACCATGCACAAGTCAAACGCTGTGCCGATTATTGACGAACAGCAAATGAAAGATATCGCTACAATGCGGAGAAACTAGTGAAGACTAAACTGACCAATGCTTATATGGAGACAGCAGAATCTTTTGCCAATTGCTCTACGGCGAAACGGTTGAAGGTTGGCGCGATTGTTGTTGATCCAAAAACTGGCGCGATCATTTCTGTTGGATACAATGGAACACTTCCAGGCGAGGACAATTGTTGCGAAGAGCACGATGCTCAAGGCAACATTATGTGGACCAAAGAAGAGGTATTGCACGCTGAAGAAAACGCAATTGCCAAACTTGCGAGATCAAACTGCTCTGCTGAAGGTGCATTGATGTTTGTGACCCATTCTCCTTGCGTTAAG
>Ga0208543_1000691_pt1 | contig 10154 bp, 7 predicted proteins | sample DEB08_DNA_14_FD_185497 | JGI IMG/M metagenome (GOLD analysis project Ga0208543, IMG submission 185497) | Aqueous microbial communities from the Delaware River and Bay under freshwater to marine salinity gradient to study organic matter... | ecosystem: Environmental > Aquatic > Marine > Coastal ...
AGAAGCGTTTGCTTATCTTCAAGATGATAGCCAAGCTCAAAAATACTTAGCTATGTTTATAGCTGAAATAGATGAACTAAATGCTGAAGATAACAAACGTAGTGCTTCAGGCGGTAACATTCAGATGACTTATAGCGCGGGAGGTTTACTATAATGACTACACCAGCAAATCCAGACACCTCCAATAGCGTAGGTGCAACTGATGATGCTTCTAAGGGTGGCCTTCTTAACACTGGCTCAGACACTATTTTAAATAGCATTAATAACGCTATTGCATCTAATGCTGAAGCGGCACAAACTGCAGCAACAGCAGCAGGGACAAGTGCCTCTAACGCAGCTACTAGTGCTACTAACGCAGCTACTAGTGCAACAACCGCTTCTACTAAGGCCGGTGAAGCAGCAGCAGATGCGGTTAATACAGCAGCAGATGTAGTCTCTACTGCAGCAGATCGAGTACAAACAGGGCTTGATCGAACTGCATCTAGTACTTCAGCAAGTAATGCAGCTACCTCTGAAACAAACGCAGCAGCTAGCGCAACGGCAGCAGCTGGAAGTGCTTCTTCAGTAGCTGCAAATGCAACAGCAGCGGCAGCATCCGAAACAGCGGCAGCCGCTAGTGAAACAGCAGCGGCTACGTCTGAAACAAATGCAGCTACAAGTGCTTCTACAGCATCTACTAAAGCTAGCGAAGCATCAACAAGCGCAACTAATGCTGCAAATTCTGCTACTTCAGCAAGTACAGCACAAACAGCTGCAGAAACTGCTGAGACTAATGCTGAAACTGCTGAGACTAATGCTGAAACTGCTGAAACAAATGCAGCTAACTCAGCTACAGCAGCAGCAAGCAGCGCAACAACCAGCGCAACTTCAGCAACTAATGCGTCAAACTCAGCTTCGGCAGCTTCTACAAGCGAAACTAATGCAGCTACGTCTGAAACCAATGCAGCTACAAGTGCTTCGACAGCAAGCACTCAGGCAACTAATGCTTCAAATAGCGCTACATCTGCTGCAACTAGTGCAACAAACGCTAGTAATTCAGCTTCAGCAGCCTCTACGAGCGAAACTAATGCAGCTGCAAGTGAATCTGCTGCAGCAGCCTCTGAAACAGCAGCGGCTACAAGTGAAACCAATGCAGCTACAAGTGCTTCAACTGCAACTACACAAGCAACTAATGCTAGCACAAGCGCAACCGCAGCAGCTACTTCGGCTACTGCTTCTGCTACTTCAGCTACTGCTTCTGAAACTGCTAAAACAGCCTCCGAAGCAGCAAGAGATCAAGCGTTAGCAGCCTTTGATAATTTTGATGATAAATATCTTGGTGAAAAATCTGCTGATCCTACAGTAGATAACGATGGTGATCCACTACAAGCAGGTATGTTATACTTTAATACAACTAATAATGTAATGAAAGTATATACAGGTTCAGCCTGGGTAGCTGCCTATGTGTCAGGTCAAGGATTTGCTTCTTTGTCAGGTGCTGATTTTACTGGTGCTATTACTGCGCCTAGTATTAACCTAGCTAGTTCTACTCTTGTAAATAGTATTCTTGATGAAGACAACATGGCATCTAATAGTGCTACAGCTTTATCAACACAACAAGCAATTAAATCATATGTAGATACACAAATAGCAACTGTTCCGGTAGGCGATATAACTGCAGTAACTGCAGGTACAGGATTATCAGGTGGTGGTACTAGTGGTGCAGTTACTCTAAACATTGACAGCACAGTAGCCACATTAACAGGTACTCAGACCCTTACTAATAAAACATTAGGAGCAACTTCTGTAGCAGGTAATCTTACCTTTACAGGAACACAAACTGTTGATGGTCGTGATGTTTCTGTAGACGGAACTAAACTTGATACTATAGAGACTAATGCAGATGTAACAGATACAGCTAATGTGACTGCTGCTGGCGCATTAATGGATAGTGAAGTTACTAACCTTGCTCAAGTCAAAGCCTTTAATAGCTCTGATTATGCTACTGCAGCACAAGGTACCTTAGCTACTAATGCGTTGCCTAAGTCTGGTGGTGCAATGACAGGTGCTATTACTACTAATAGTACGTTCGATGGTCGTGACGTGTCTGTTGATGGTGCAAAGTTAGATGGTATAGAAGCTGGAGCTACTGCTGACCAAACAGCATCTGAAATCCGTGCGTTAGTTGAAAGTGCTACAGATAGTAACGTCTTCACAGATGCCGACCACACTAAACTTAACGGTATTGCAACTAACGCAACAGCCTATAGCAACAGCGATGTTGACACGCATTTAAACACGTCAACTGCAGCAACGAGTGAGGTCTTAAGCTGGACTGGTTCCGACTACGATTGGGTTGCTCAAAGCAGTGGTGGTGGTGCTGACCTTTATGCAGCCAACGAAAGCTCACCAGCAGCGCAGCCTTCTGCGACAGGCGGCAATGCAATCGCGATTGGTGATAGCGCAGTAAGTAGCGGCGATGATGCGGTTGCTTTGGGTGTTTCAAAAGCCGGTGGAGACCATAGTTTTGCCGCTGTTATTGCTAACGGCACCAGCAGTTATGGCGCGATTGGAAATTATAGCATTGCAATAGGTTTTCAGGCAAAAGCGTCTAATTGGGGAGGTGCAGCTTTTGGTAATAAAGCGACTACAGCTGGGCTAAATTACAACGTAGCACTTGGCACTTCTTATGTTAGCGGCACCGAAAGCCTTGCCGCAGCCATCTCATCAAACTCATCTAGCTATGGTTCAACTGGAAATTATAGCGTAGCGATGGGTAGGTTAGCAAAAGCATCAGGTAATTATTCAACGGCAATTGCAAACAGCGCACAAGCAACCGGCACAGGTAGTATGGCTTTAGGCGAGTACGCACGAGCTAGTGGTACTAGTTCATGTGTTATTAGTACAGATATTACTGGCGATGGAACACTAGCCACAGCAAGTCAAGCTATTGCAATAGGTGCTAACTCTAAATCTGCTACTATTGGTAAAATAGCCCATTCTTCTAAAAGATTTGCAGCTAACGGAGATGCACAAGGCGGTATCTTTGTATTGCTTGCGGATACCACAGACGCAACAGCTACGGTACTCACAACAAACAACAGCACGGCAGCGGCAGACAATCAAATTGTAGCTGCATCAGATACTTGCATAATGTTCAGCGGCACACTTGTAGCTATGCAAAACGGCGCACAAGACCAAGGTGGTTGGGAAATTAAAGGTCTACTTAAAAACGATGGCGGGACAACTACACTAGTAAGTAGCAACATACAGACTTTTGCAGATGGCAACGGCTGGACTGTAGGTTTAACTGCTAATAATACAGATAATGCTTTAGCAATTACCTGTACAGGTGAAGCTGCTCACAACATTCGTTGGGTTGCTAATATTTCAACTAGTGAGGTGACATATGCTTAGGAGTAATAGATATGGGTGAAATTAATTTAGACAACACAGGCTCCGGTGGAGCTATTACACTAAGCTCTGATGGTACTAGTTTACTATTAGATGGCACTGCCGTTGGTGGTGGTGGTGCTGACCTCTATGCAGCAAATGAAAGCTCACCAGCAGCGCAACCATCTGCGACCGGTGCCAATGCAATCGCGATTGGTGATAGTGCAATTAGTAGCGATGATAACGCATTTGCTGGGCCTCTCTCAAGGGCGGCAGGTGACGGCTCTGTTGCATTGGGGATTAACAACAATTCTTCCAGTTATGGGGCTGGTGGGAATTACGCTGTAAGTCTTGGTTATCAATCCAGAGCGATGGCCTTGCAGTCAAACGCTATGGGCAATGGGGCTTATGTTGATAGTGACAGCCGTGGGGGTTTATCTCTTGGTTCCGGGCCGTATGTTCAACAATGTGAGTACGGAGTTGCAATTGGGCAAAATGCGCGAGTTCACGGTGGTAATACCATTACTCAAGCAATGGCTCTTGGGCCATCTTATTCGTCTGGGCAAGCCAGCTTTGCTGCTCAAATTGGGAACGGTACATCAAGTTATGGTGCAACTGGTGCTAATTCAATCGCGATAGGCCAACTGTCAAAAGCTACACAAGCTAACAGCATTGCTATCGGTGACACAGCTATAAGCACAACTGCTAACCAGATTGCTTTGGGTGGGGCAACGGATACAATTAAAATTAGTAATACTTACACCCTACCAACAACCGATGGAACCAGTGGTCAGGTAATGACTACAGATGGCTCTGGGGCTGTAACCTTTGCTGATGCTGGTGGCGGTGGGGCAGACCTATATGCTGCGAATGAAAGCAGCCCAACTGCACAACCAAGTGCGACTGGTGCTAATGCAGTTGCAATTGGTGACACGGCGGTTTCGTCTGGGATTGCTTCACTAGCTTTAGGCCGTGACTCAATCGCCTCGGCAACAGAAAGCATTGCGCTGGGAACTGGCCGGGCCAGCGGTGCTGAAAGTATGGCCTTAGGTATTGGCATTAACAGCACAACATTTGGAACTAGCGCAACGTATGGAATTGCAATAGGCAGAACGTCACGCGCACACGGGTCGAAGGCAATCGCGATAGGTTCTGGTGGGGCAAATTCAAGTGGTGCCAATACAATTTCTATTGGCCAAAATCATACCTCTTCATCTAGTTACGCTGTTTCTATTGGGTATGGACATACATCTTCAGCGGTAAACTCATATTGTTTGGGCTTTGGAAACGTAATTGATTCTGGTGCAAACAGCGCAGTGGCTTTTGGAAGTGAAAACAAAGGAAATACTGTTGCTGGAAAATTTACTTATGGGCCTAACGACACTAGTGGAAGTGGAGAGCCAGCCGGAAGCCCCAAAACTGGTATGCAAGTAATTGTTGCACACACAACTGATGCCACATCAACCGTTATGACTACACCAAACACAGCGGGTCAAGCTACTTTAGCGGATGACACGACAGTAACTCTACCCAACAATAGTGCCTATGCTTTCCACGGCACAATTGTAGGCCGTCAAAAAGCTAGTGAAGGCACAGCCAGTGCAGCTTGGAAAATTGAAGGGTTAATCAGAAGAGAAGGTTCCGCTGCAACAACGGTGCTAGTCAACAGTGCGACAACCGTTCTTGATAATACTCCAAGTTGGGGTATGTCGTTGTCGGCTGACACAACCAACGGTGCATTATCAGTAACCGTTAATGGAGCCGCCGCAACAAACGTCAGATTTTCGGCAACAATTTTTACATCAGAAATAGTTTATGCTTAAAGGAGCAAAATAAAATGGCAATTCAAAATAACATCGCAGAAGGTGCAAGCCAATACGGCATTGCATTTAATAACGCATACTACCGTATTGTAACGGCAGCAATCTCTCGTCAACGTGGGTCAGACCCAAAGTTCCAAGTGATGATTGATCTGTCGGCATACGCTACGGCATCACCAACCGATGACACTCGTGAGGTAGACTTCAAACGCTACAACGCAAATCTAGACGACATTAACGCAAGCAGCGGTGATGCCTTTTTGGACAAGTGTTATAGCTGGGTAATGGCACAAGATGATATGACAGGCTCTACAGCCGTATAGGAGTAAACAGTGGGAATTGTAATAGATTATTCCAGTGGCTTTTTTGAGGCAACACCTTCTGGTGAAACAGTGGGTAGTGTATCTGGCAACGCTACGCTTGACCTAACATCGGGTAATGTATTTAATCATACACCTACCGCTAACACTACTTTTGTTCTTAGTAACCCGCCTGCAAGCGGCACTGCACAGGGTTTTACTCTAGCACTTACTGGGGCGAATGTAGCTTCTGGATATGACATAGCTAATGCTAGTTATGATAATGTTAGTTTTAATTCTTCTGCTCAAGAAGCTACTTTGTATGCGGGAGCTTTCAATACTGATGGGACTAAACTATTCACGCTAGGTTATAGTAGTGACACAGTACATGAGTATTCATTGTCAACCGCTTACGATATTTCGACACTCTCATATTCCTCAAACTCTTTTTCAGTAAGTTCGCAGTCAGCCGTACCCTTTGGTTTAGCTTTTAATAATGATGGTACAAAATTTTATATATGTGATAGTGGAAATATTGTCTATCAATATTCTATGAGTACTGCATTTGATATTACTACCGCTTCGTATAGTAATCTATCTAAAAGCGTATCATCCGCAGGTGCTACTCCTAGAGACATTCATTTTAAACCAGACGGTACAAAACTTTATGTTCTTGGAAACACTAGCAGGGCTATTTACCAATATTCATTGTCAACCGCTTACGATATTTCGACAGCAAGCTATGATAATGTTAGTTTCTCTGTAAGTGGGCAAACAAGTAATGTGAGTGGACTTACATTTAGCCCAGATGGCTCTACGGTTTTAATTTCGGATGCTGGCACTGCTAAGATTTACAAGTATACGTTATCTACTCCGTGGTTAATATCTTCTGCAAGTTCTGTAAGTAATTTTTCTGTTGTATCCCAAAATACAAGCCCATCAGGTCTTTTGTTTAACTCTCTTGGAACAAAAATGTACGTTTTAAAAAATGACACAGCAGTGAACATATTTCAATACACTACAGGCACTGTAGCAGCAGCCACCGTCACATATCCAGCATCTGTAAAATTTGCCGGAGGAACTGCACCTGATGCACCCGCTAATGGCGAAACAGACATATTATCTTTTTACACTACAGACGGTGGAACAACCTACTATGGCTTTAAAGCTGGAGATGCAATGACATGAGTGTAGTTATTGATTATAGCTCTGGTGCGTTTCAGGCTAATATGGCTCAAGGGGTTGGTACAGTTACGGCTGCTACTGGCGGCGCATATAGTCTTGCTAACATTAGCTATGACAATGTAAGTTTTAGTGTAGCAACTCAAGAACCGGGACCGACAGGTATATTTTTTAAACCCGATGGAACTAAAATGTATGTTTGTGGTGTTACGGGAGTTGTAGCTTTAGGATTTAAAAAAGTACATGAATATAATTTGAGTACCGCTTGGAATCCTTATTCTGCTACATACAACCAAAGCCTAAGCGTTTCATCACAAGAGGCTACACCTCAAGGTATTTTCTTTAAAGATGATGGAACTAAAATGTTTATCGTTGGAAATACAGGTGATGCTGTTCACGAATACACCTTAAGCACAGCTTGGGATATTTCTAGTGCCTCATTTGTTGATTCAACTTCAACAAGCACCCAAACAACTAATCCTGTAAGTTTGTTTTTTAAATCTGATGGAACTAAACTGTATATAGTAGACCTCTTTACTAGCCAAGTGCTTCAATATAATCTTTCGACAGCTTGGGACGCTTCAACAATGGCCTATAGCAATGTGAGTTTTGATTTAGACAATAGTATAAATGCATCATCTGCTAAAGAAATATCTTTTAATCCTGATGGAACAAAAATGTGGGCAATTTTTGATGGAGGAAACAGAATAGCTGAATTTGATTTAAGTACAGCTTGGGATGTTTCTAGTGCTTCATACAATTCAGTTACGGGTTTAATTACTATTAGTGAAGAGAGCACTCCACACGCTTTATTTTTTAAGTCTGATGGAAGCAAATTGTACATAGTTGGTCAGACAAATGACACAGTTTATCAATACTCAACTTTACCTAACACAACTATAGATATTTCTAGTGGTACATATTTTAATTATACTCCGTCTAGTACTACTAAGTTTGTTTTTTCTAATCCACCTGCATCAGGTACGGCAGCGGGTTTTGCTTTGGCATTAACTGGTGCGAATGTGGCTGAAGTGTATGACATAGCTAATGCGTCTTACGATAACCAAAATCCTTCTGTTGGTACAGAGTCAAGTGTGCCTTTAGGTCTTAATGCAAGTTACGATGGCACAAAGTTTTATATAGCTGATAATGGAAGTGACTCTATTAATCAGTATACTTTATCAACAGCGTGGGATATTTCTACTATTTCTTATGCCAATAAGACGCTTAGTGTGTCAAGCCAAGACACTGCTCCTCAGAGCGTAGCTTTCAAATTAGATGGCACAAAAATGTTTTTAATAGGAGGGGCAAACGATTCTATTTACTCATACTCATTAAGCACTGCTTATGATATTTCGACTGCAAGTTATGATAGTGTTACCTTTTCTCTTGCTACTCAAACAACAGGTGTAAGTTCTTTTTTTGTAACTTCAGATGGCACGAAACTTTTTGTAACTGGCTATTCAACAGGGATAGCGTTAGTTTATCAATACTCGTTGAGTACGGCGTGGGATTTAAGTACTATAAGTTATGACTCAAAATCTTTTTCTGTATATTCTCAAGAAACTACACCAAGAGGCATAGCTTTAAATTCAAACGGAACAAAACTTTATATTTTAGGAAATCAAAACGACAGTGTTTATCAGTATTCTCTTAGCACAGCCTATGATATAAGCACCGCATCTTATGACAGTGTAAGTTTTAATGTAAATACGGCTACTGGAAGAGATAACCAGTATGGTATTTTATTTAAACCTGACGGAACTAAGATGTATTCTGTTTCTATTGGTGATGATAGAATTTATCAATACACTACAGGCTCCACATCAACAGCCACCTTTGACTATCCAGCATCCGTAGACTTTGCTGGCGGTACAGCCCCAGATGGCCCAGCTATTGGTGAAACAGATGTGTTGGTCTTTTATACAAACGATGGTGGTACAACTTATCAAGGCTTTAAGGCCGGGGATGCAATGTCATGAGCGTAGCTAGATTAATGCAAATGGGTGCGGCTGGCGTCTCTGCTGCTGCTGGTGGTGATTTTACGTCTGCAACATTTGACAGTGCTTTTTCATCAACTGCAATTACAAATCTTAGAGGTTTAGTTGTTAGCTCTGATGAGACTAAAATGTTGATAATAGATAGTTCTGCTACAACTAATTATTTAACACGTTTGGAAATGAGTACAGCAGGCGATTTATCTACAATTAGTATTGCTGACACTTCATCAATTGGAACTGGGTCAAAACAGAACCTTTTTATGCAGTCACCATCTATAATTTGGGCATTGGATAGCAGTAATGATAATGTAAAAAAATACACTTTAAATGCAGATTTTGGGGACACTGTATCATCAACAGATACATATTCAGTTATTGCTGGAGTAAACACTACTGGAGCGGATAATCCTAATGCTGTCACTTTTAATAACGATGGCACAAAGATGTACATTCTTGATTTAAATGCCGATGGTCTGCAAGAGTTTGCGTTAAGTACAGCTTATAATCCATCCACAGCCACATACACAACGAATGGTAGTGTTGCTAGTCAGACAACTTCGCCATTGCGTACTGATTTTAACAGCGATGGCACAAAATTTTACATTGTAGCAGGTTTTTCAGGCAGCGTTTTGTATCAATACAGTTTAAGCACTGCTTTTGATGTGTCCACATTATCTTACGATGGCTCTTTATCTTTAACCGATGGCGCACTTTCGTCTGCATTTGTTGCTGGTATTCACATAACTGATGATGATTCAACTTTGTACGTTTCTGCGGTAGATTTTACGGCTGGCACTTATTTGATTGGAAAGTACACGATTTAAAAGGAGAAATTATGCTTTTAGTTAAACTTACAAACGGTCAGCCCGACCAATTTCCATACAGCGTTGGGCAATTTCGCCGTGATAATCCGCAGACCAGCTTTCCTAAGCAGATACCTAACACTATTCTGCGAAGGTATGCAGTCTATGAAGTAACCGAATTAGACAAACCAACCTATGACCCATTGGTGCAAACGCTAGTGCGTGGCACACCTACACGAGAAGTCATACGATTAAAAACAGAAGCTGACTGTACGGACCCTGAGACTAATGAAGTAAACACAGACGAAGTAGGTCAGCCACTATACGGCAACGAGTGGGAGGTGGCGTACACCGTCACTAACAAGCCACAAGCTGATGCTGAAGCAGCGGTGCGTAACCGGCGTGACACATTGCTAGCTGAAACAGACTGGATGGCTTTATCTGATATTACAATGTCATCTGATGTGACTACATACCGCCAAGCTCTGCGTGATATTCCAGCACAAGCTGGGTTTCCTTTCAGTGTAACTTGGCCTACAAAGCCGGAGTAGATAAATGAAACTAGAGCAGTCTGTAACCCCTGAACTTCGTGTGGCACTAGAACTAGAAGCACACGAAAAAGAATGTGCTATCCGGTATCAATCTGTAGAAGACAAACTAACTAATCTCGACAAAAGA
>Ga0208543_1000692_pt1 | contig 10145 bp, 22 predicted proteins | sample DEB08_DNA_14_FD_185497 | JGI IMG/M metagenome (GOLD analysis project Ga0208543, IMG submission 185497) | Aqueous microbial communities from the Delaware River and Bay under freshwater to marine salinity gradient to study organic matter... | ecosystem: Environmental > Aquatic > Marine > Coastal ...
TAGCATGTTCAAGGATATTGGCGTTGTTGCTGACGCTCACAAAGGTTTTGATAGCTAATACAGCCACTTAAAACAACTTTAACAAGGTAAAAACTCAAAAAAAGAGAATTAGAAACATGGCAAATTTATTAAAAGCAATGCCGAGCTTTGAAGGGGTCGCAGTTGGTGCAAAGGCAACAGCAAGGCTCCCAGTTGGTTTAACATATCGCCAACTATTTATTAATCATCTACGTTCGGGCGTTGCAGCAACAGAAGCACAAATGAAAGCTGAAATTGAAGATATCAGGCTTTTAATTGACGGTAACGTCGTTATTGAGGCAAGTGCAACAGAACTTTTAGACCTATATAAATATTATGGTTATACAGTTCAAAATGGACAAATACCGCTTATATTCTCACGCCCTTGGGCTAGAACAATAAACGGTGAAGATGCTCTTGCATACGGAACTAAGGATGTTCAAACAATGTCTTTAGAGGTAAATATTGCATCTGGTGCAACAAGTCCAGCATTGGCATTAAATGCGGTTCAATCAGCACCAACAAACCTAGGACAGCACGTTGTAATTAAGCGTTTCTCAAGAAGTGCAGCGGGTGCAGGTGTTTTAGAAGAAGCAAACTTGCCAAGGGGGCCATATGGCTTATTGGCAATACACGCATCAAGCTCAGCTCTAACAGACGTTCAAGTTTTAGCTAACGAGCGTATTGTTTGGGAAGGTGACGCATCACTTGCGACACAGCTAGACCATTTAACTGGTAAAGTTTCGCAATCTGGATATTTCCATATCAACTTTGCAAATACTGACAGAGTAGGGGATAACCTTCCATTGAATCTTGAGGATTTCAGAATCAAGTCAACATTTAGTGGACCTTCAACGTTCAAATATATACTTGAGCGTATCGACTCTTTCGTACCAGGTAATTAATTAAACTTAGTGTGGAGGTTTTAAACTTCCACACTACCTTATATTTATAAGAGGTTGTAAAATGGCTGAAACAACAGTTATCAAAGATCCCAGTTCAAGTATACTTGATAATTTACTGGATGCAGGCAAAGACCTTGCCGGAGATTTTATTGATTTGCTTAAATTTGAAAAACAAATTGAGCTTAATAATACATCTCAAACCACACAAGAGCAGCTTAATAGCGGTAGTTCAAAATTTAGAGAAGGTGACGGAGACCCTGCACTTTCTGCAGGTGGTACATTTTCGGTTAATAATACCGCTTTAATTATAGGTACCGTAGCAGCTGGAGCATTGGTTTTAATTTTAGCTTTAAGGTAATTTATGAGCAATCCAGCAGCAGGTGCAGCAGCTTTAACAGGGGGACAATCAAGCATACCAAGCCTTGATTTTCAAACTACTGCTACAAGTAAGTCAGGTGATATTAACGCTGCTATGAACGCACCATTTACAGTTGGCGGGGCTGCCAATAATAAATTTAATCCTAATACTGCAATTATTGCAGGGACTAGTTTGGTAGGGGTTTTCTTATGGCTAAAGTTCGGGGTCAAATAAGTTTAGAGCCTAGTGTTTGGGATGACCAGGCAGAGGGCTATTTAAAAAAAGTTTGGAAAGGTTCTAAAAGTTTTTTAAGTGACACTCGCCAAGATGTTAAAGAAAAAAAAGCCAGTCTTTATAAGGCTGTATACGAAAGTAAAGTTGTAGGCTGTTTAGTTATCAGAGTTGAAAAATTTAAAAATGGCAGTTCTGATTTAGTAATGGTTGCAGCTTCGGGAAGGGTTAAAGAGGGTAGTTTGTTAGATACATTTTTGCCTGAACTTCCCAAAATTGCCAAGCTTAACGGTTGCACATCTGTAAGGATGCACACCAGTAGCAAGGCAGTAATGAACTTTTATGAAAAACATGGCTATGAAGAAGCCGAAAGAATTTATAAAAAGGAGGTGTGTTAATGGGTGGTTCTAGTAGTTCAAGCAGCACTAGCACACAGCAAACCGATGCTAGAGTTGCAGGGGATAACGGCTCTTTTGTTGTGGGTCAAGATTCCAATGTTACCGTTCAAATTGATGAAACAACTCCAGAGGCTTTTGCAACAGCAAATAAGGCAATTGATGAATCTTTAGATTTTGGAGAGGATTTATTGACAGGGGCGGGCAACATCATAACGGATGTTTTAGAAAATGCCTTTGGCAGTGTGAATAATTCATCAAATAAGGCTCAAGAGGCAGCGTTGCAGGCTTTAGCGTTTGCCGATACTGCAAGCCGTTCTGATGAAACTTTAATATTAAAAGATATTGTTAAAATCGCAATTCCCGCAGCATTACTTGCTACGGTGGCATATGGAGCATTAGTAAGAAAATGACCGCAAGAAGATTAGAAGTACAAGATTATTCAATTGCACCTAATACAGAAATTTCCCTAACATATAGGGGGGATTATTTCCGTTGTTTAGATGCAAATATAGCTTTCAAAGTTGGTCTTGGTGATGATGAATTTACAAACTTTGAAAAAGGCCTTGCTTTCGAGGGTTCAGAGTTTGAGATAATCAGAATAAAAAACACCTCTGGTGTAACTACGCTAAATATAGAAATAGGGGTTGCGTTTGGTCGTATTGATGATAACAGGTTGACCATAACCGAGCCTATTGTTGTGCGTAGTGGCGACAATATAGACAATGGTAAGGTTACAGTTGGCACAAGTGAAATTTTGCTTGTGCCAGCAAATACAGACCGCACAGGGCTTACAATATTTAACAATCATTCAACTGGTATTTTGTACGTTGGTACAACTGGCGTTAGCGCAACAGATGGCATTCCTGTTCAACCTAAAGGTAGCCTATCAATTGCAAATGGCGGGGAAGTGAAAGTTATTGGCGATACTGCAAGTATGGATATTAGATATCTTGAGGAGCTCGTATAATGAGAGGTTTAATCGTACCGGTACCAGATGCAACAGCTTCAATTAAAGGCAAGCAGGTTTTGCCAGCCAATGCAAGTTTAACAAATAAAGGTTTAATTGAAATTGCGACAACTCCTGAAACTGCGAGCGGTGCAAGTGCATCTTTAGCAATTGCACCCTTAGGTTTATTACTTGCTCAGGGCTTCAGCGATATATACGAATCAGCATTACAAAATATTACAACAGGCGGTACTTTAACGCTTGCTCATGGTATCGGACGTACGCCAAAATTTGTGCAAGTTTCGTTATATTGTGCCATTGCTGAAAATGGTTATTCCGTAGGTGACGTTGTACAGCTAAACGGCTCCTTCATGTATTCTTCGACTGTAAACGATACAAGAGGTGTTGCAGTTGTTGCTAATTCAAGCAACTTGGTAGTTAGATTTTCCAACAAAGCCACGGTATTTACCGTTTTAAACAAAAATACAGGGGCATTAAATAATTGTACTAATGCAAAATGGCGGGTTTATTTCAAGGCGTGGGGGTAAAATGACAAAACACTATGTAAATAAAAATGGTGATTATTTAGGGGCTTTTTCAGGTTATAAAAAAACCGATGCAAACGGTAAGGTAATTAAAGAATTTGAGCCAAAACCAGAAAATGCAATTGAGGTAAAAGAGCCACCACAAGACGGCAGGCAAAAATATGATTTAGCAAGCAAAAAGTGGCTTCCTTTAGAACTGGACTATACCGAAAAAAGAATAACTATTGAACCAAAATATAAGCCCATAGAAGACCAACTAGACCTACTTTATTGGGATATGAAAAACGGTACTGAAAATTGGATTAAACATATTGATTTAGTTAAAAGCACACATAAAGGGAGTTAGACTCATGTCCAGAATGCAACGTATACAATCACTGCAAAAGCAAGCAAAGGCAGATGAAAAAAAAGAATTAGCTACAATTGCAACACCTAAAACAAAAGCAAAAAAGAAACAGAAAACCAAGAAAAAACAAAAAAACACAAAATGAGCAAAGCCTTAATATATACAGGTTTAGCCGTTGCAGTGGGGTATTATTTAATGAAAGCAAAAGATAAACCGCCTTTAGAATTCTTTTCTCCTTTGGAGTTCGATATTTGGTATCCGTTTATGGATAACAAATTGCTTTTTGGGTTAGATGAACTTCGTAGGCGTTGGGGACATCCGATAAAATTATCAACAGCCGTAGGAGCGTTGGGACGCAATGAGGGCAATGAATCAAGCTGGCATTTTCCTAGAAATGGCATTGTTCATGCTGCGGATGTTATGCCTACAAAAAACGGTAGGGGCTTAAATGATAAAGAACTTGGTGAAATCTTCGATATAGCACGCAATATGCAAGTTTTTGGTGGTATTGGCGTTTATCCTGACTGGAAGCCAAACAAGGGGTTGCATTTGGACACCAGGACAGACAGAGACCCTGTTTTTGATCCTGCATTATGGGGCGGTATAAAGGACGTTAATGGAAATCAAGAATATGTTTCTGTTAGCGAAGCATTAAGAGCATAGGGGGTGTTTATGCCATTATTATTTTTGGGTGCTGGTGCTTTAGGTGGCTTTGTTCTGGGCAAAGGAACAGAGGGATTAAGCAGTATTATTAAATGGGGCGTTATCGGTGGCGGTGTGTATGTCGGTGCTAAGGCGTTAAAGGTACTATGATAGATTTTTCAACCATTACAGATGTTGCAACATTAGGCTTTGTTATTCGAGCGGTGCAAGTTGTATCTAGATTAGAATGTAAAATCGAATCACTACAGGCAAGAGTCAAAAAATTGGAATTGGAAAAATTTAGTTTTAAATAATGAGTAAATATTATGAAATGGTTTTTAAAGAGGCTCTCAGAGCCTTCAAGTAGTGCAGGCATGGCAGCTATTGCAAATGGTGCGATTGTGGCTGCAAGCGGTAACTATGTAGGCGGTGGCGTACAGATTTTAGCAGGGCTTGCAGCCTTTGCGGTTAATGAGAAAAAATAAGATTACTTTTTCGAGTGTGTTAGTAACTGTTCCCGATATTGATATCGGGAACAGTATTTAACAGTTTTCCTGTCAAAATTCTTATAGCATTTTGCTGCTGTATTTGTTTGGTTGTTCTGGTATCAACTGAACCCTCTATAGCTTTAAGCAGTGGGGCTGTAAAAGATACTATTTTTTCTGCTACATCCCACGTGATGTTAATATTGATTGTACAGTACTTGCCTTTTATGTCTGGTATATCGTGAATCTGGACAAGATTTTTCTCTTCTGTATGCACTAGCAATCCTTCCCTGTTTTTGGAATAATAAGCGGTCTCGGAGCGAAGCTCACTAAATTCTTTTGACACAAAATAATCACTAATAGTTAACTAATTGTTAACAGTTACTATGTATATTTACCTTTTATTAAAAAGATAAATTAATTTATGTAAATTGATATATTTATTTTGACAACCTCTAGTTGGTTGTTCTATATTGATATTACTTTCCTGATTAAGTTTGACCGCACAGATCAGGATGCGAAAACAAGGCGGGGAGGGAAATCCTCCCCAAAACTTTGAAGATTTTTCTTGTTTTTGTTTTTTAACTCAACACAAATGAAAGGTATTATTATGTCTTATCAGTATGGCGTACTTACACGCAAAAAAACCAACAATTTTGATGGTTTCACAGGCAGTTTAACTGCTCCTTTTTTCGTTGGCGATGTCTACTTAAAACCAGTAGAAAAACGCAATGACGATTCACCAGACTACTACATCATGACAAGACAAGGCTATCCAATCGGGAAGGCATGGGAAAAAACGGCTAAAAAGACAGGCGTTGTTTTCATGTCTATAACTTTTGATATGCCAGAGCTTGACAAGGTTGTCTATTGTTCGGCTTTTTACGACGAACAGGACGCTAAAACCTTAAACATAGTATGGAATCGCCCAAAAAAGAAAGATGACGCTGTAGACCCCCTTAAAATGGATTCTAGCGAATCTTTGGACGATATTATACCATTGTGGCCTCATTAACGAAAAAGGGGGGGTTCTTGTAACACCCCCCACCTAGAACCCAGAAAGGAAAAAGGTACCCAATTATGGAAAATTTTAACGAGATAACGGAACTTAAAGAAATTATCAATTTTATTGAAGATAAGGATCGTAAACCAATAACAAATTTTACGCTTTCTTGTGACGTGAAGGAATCAGGGGTTGAATTTAAACCAACTCAAACAGAAATCAGCCTTACAACCGAGAATGAAGAGATAAAGTTGAAAGTTCCAACTAAGCTTGTTTCAGCTGTTATGAAAATTTCAGAGGAGCTATTTAACAGAGAAAATAAAGCTGAAAATGATCAAAATATGTATTTATTAAAAGCAGCGTTTTTAAATTATATAAATTCTTGAATAACTGGAAAAACGAAACCCCGTTGTTGAAGCAACGGGGTTTCTAACTCAACAGAAAAGTAACATTTTTCGAGTGTCTTTTCTTAGATTAACATCAATATATTAGGATACATTAATCATGGCTACCAAGGATATACTAAAACATCTAAATGCACAAGTAGTTTATAAGGGTTTCGATACTCTTGATGTTGCGTTTAAAGGCTGTTTTCCGCAAAACGTTTTGGAAAAACTGGAAAATGCGAAGCTAAAAGCTCAAAATAACAACGAATCATGCCTTGTAAAAATTAATGGAATAGCGATAAAGGTTAATTTATCAGGGGCAAAAGAGGGTTATAAATATATCTTTGATTCTGGTTTCGATGGTGAAACATGGTTTGTAAAACATTCTGTAGACCCTGAACAGTGGAATATCAGAGTTTCGATAAAATCTGCTACATTGGCAGAACATGGCTTTAATGGAGCAAAAGACAGGTTATATAAGCGTTTTGAGAAATTTGGAGCGACAATTTTAGAAGAAAGTATCGGTAGAATTGACTTTGCTGTCGATATTAAAGCTCCTGATTTCATTTTGAACCCTGAAGGTTTCGTTTACCACTCAAGAACAACTGTTAATTTACGAGGTGAAGCCGAGGAAGTGGAGGACGCACTTTTTAATTTTTCAATGTCAGGTAGAAAATTTTCTGGTGTAACAATCGGTAAAAATCCCAACAAACAAGTAACAATTTACGACAAAAGAAAGGAAGTAATAGCCGAGAAAAAACATTACTGGTGGGATTACTGGGGACTTGATAAAGACAACAAAGAAAACCGTGTATGGCGTATTGAATTAAGAGCCTATAAGAGACACTTAAAAGAAACTTGGGATATAAGAACATGGCAAGATTTAGAGCATAAAATCGGCGATGTTTATCTTGATATGATACAGGCAACACGCATGGTAATACCAGATTCAGCAACAAGAATTGAAAATGCAAAATTGCATCCGTTCTGGGCTGCAATGAATGAGATTGTAAAAGATGTTTTTGCTGAAAATATAAATGGTTGCTGCAAGGGTAGAGTTGTTCAGGTAGAACGAGAAAAGCTCAAAGATTGTTTTCGCGATCAGATGGCAGGGCTTGCCGTTGGTTATGCATATTTAAACAATATATCCATAAAAAACATAGACGTAGTTATTAACCGAGTCAGGCATGATTTAGAGAGGTTCTTCCGTACAGGTAAAGAAAAGATAGTCGAAAAGTACGATAGAGCGATGAACCGTTATTACTTTACCGATGAGAGGTATATGCCATGTCTAGCATAGAGCAAGTAGCTATAGATTTTAGACGGATGAAAACAAAGATTTTAGATTTATTACAATGCAATGACTGGGCGGGAAACGTAGTTATTTTGCATGTAAAAGATATAGAATTATGTGCATGGGAAGCAAAAAAAAGAATTGGCAATTTGATTGCTGATTTAAAAGAAAAGGGTGAGGCTGTTCCATGTAACCTTTATAACGTCCAGAGCCTAGCAAACACTGTTTTCAAATTGCACTATCAAAATAATGATTATTTAGCCTATTCAGCAAGTGACAAAACACTGTTTCGTAAAAATATGGAGCATGTACTTAAATATCTAAAAACAATTGATGAACTGTTAACCAAGAAGCACGAAATACCCGATTATTAAATAATCTATATCTATATTTATATCTATAAGGAAAAAAAGCATGTCAAACAACGCAAAAGCATATTTAGAAGAGGCATTTACCAAATTACAAAAGGCATCAATGCTTACTAAGCCTGCTGAAGCAGAATTGCTTATAAGGCGAATGATAAACATGATAGTGCATCAAGAAAAATCAATTTTATATCTTAACCAAGAAATAGAGAGGCTAAAAAATGGGAAGTAATAATCCAACTATTTGCAAGGCAGGTTGTTATCGTTGCGGAACGACTGTTGACGTAAAAACAAATAAAAATGGCATGGCATATTATTTTTGCACATGTGGTTTTCAAGCTAAGTACGGCAAGAAAGCGACTAATCAAGATTTTGGAAAATTTATAAATGGGGAAAAAGACAATGGTTCAACAAATTCAACTACCGAAATACAACGAAACGAGGGACAAAGTGCAGGAGGAAATAAGCCAGACTCAAGAGGAGAGCCAAAACCAGAAGAGCGAAGAAGAAATTTCCTCGGAATCTATTAATGATGGTTCGCACCTTGATAATATTAATATTGAATGTGAAGCAGGAGAAGGAGTAGTAGAACCTGCACAAGGTGAACATATAGGCGTTAACCCTGATGGAACAATGACAAGGGAGGCTTTTTTTATTGCGTTTAAAGGTGCTTTTAATATTTCAAGTGGTCTTTCAGGATTAAAATCACTGAAGATTGAGGAGTCGTCGGACGAAGCAGCAAGAATTGCTTGTGATTCTATCTATGATATAGCTCAAGAAGTAAGTTATTTCAGATTTTTGATAATGCCGTCTAATGTCTGGATACAACGCTCAATGGCTATCGGTGCGTTTATGGCTCCAAAGTGCATTATGTTAAAAATTGAACTAGATGCAAGAAAGGCTGCAAAAATGAGAAATGTTACTCCAAAAGAGCAGCAGCAAAAGCAAGAACCTCAAAAAGAGCCTGAACAGCCAAAATATGAAGATCCTCTTGCAGATTTTCCAAAAGATGCAGCGGGGGCATAATGATTTTAAGTCATATAGAACTCCTTCTGATTTTATAAATAACAACGATATTATTGTTAAATTATCATTGGGAGAGTTAGTTTTTTATTGGTGTGAATGGGAGAAAGCGGAGAAATTTTACTTATGAAAAATGCTGAAAGAGGTCTTGTTTCGGGTCGTTCTGGGTCTGGGAAATCCTGTTTTGTAAAATCTACAATCAAGCGGGAAAAGCGTGTTGTTGTCTTTGATGTTCTTGACGAATACTCCTCAATTAGAGGATTTAGAAGGGCAAGTAGCCTAGTGGAATTAAAGAAGATTTTGCGTTACTCATGGAGCAGCGGTTTTAAAGTCGCATTTGTTCCTAAGTCAGGTAGTGAAATGGCAGATTTGCACGCACTAAGCGTTTTTATATTACAGGCTCAATTGCCATATAAGGCAGGAAAAGACAAAAGAGAAATTATCCTTGTTGTTGAGGAAATGAATACTTGTTTTCCAGTGACTGCTTTACCTGCTAAATATTATGGATTTGGGGAGATATGCAGCCGTGGAAGGCATAGCGGTATAAATGTTCTTGGGGTAACGCAAAGGGTAGCGGAAGTAAATACACGGTTTAGGGGCAATTGTAACTGGACTGTGTTCTTTGCTCCTAACGATCATACTGACTTAAAAACTATATGTAACGTAATATCGCCAAAGTATCGTGACACATTAAGTAATTTACAAACACATTATTACTTAAAATATCAAGCAGGGACGATAACAAAGGGAAAAAATAAACTGTAAATTTCCTTATATATATAAGGATGATATTTTTTTCCTATATATAAATATAGGCACGATATTTAATGTTTTTTATTGTTTCTCAGACCCTTACAATAATAGCCCTACTTATTCACATGGGGTGATTTATGAAACTTAATGCAGGCACATTGATAACTGGAGTATTGGCGATATTAATCGGCAATTTTCTTTGGGTTAAATATTTTGAGCCTAACATTTAACACGGGGTAATAAAAAATGAAAAATCTTAACGGTGTAGTTACTGGAGTTCTTACAGTTACAGCGGGCGTACTTGTTGCAGGTTATGTAATGAGCATGTTCAAGGATATTGGCGTTGTTGCTGACGCTCACAAAGGTTTTGATAGCTAATACAGCCACTTAAAACAACTTTAACAAGGTAAAAACTCAAAAAAAGAGAATTAGAAACATGGCAAATTT